>ERZ1090878.647-NODE-650-length-18187-cov-10.151500_pt1 | contig 18187 bp, 10 predicted proteins | sample MGYA00478473_ERZ1090878 | MGnify/ENA primary metagenome ERZ1090878 (study PRJEB33644, sample SAMEA5815720) | chicken gut metagenome | biome: Chicken; feature: Gastrointestinal Tract; material: Caecum | place: Ireland | collected 2019-01-01 | study: A study of the... | reverse complement strand
TTTCGGACTGAAACGACACGCCACAATGGACTACCACAGCTTGACAAAAGACAACTCGCTCTCGTTGGACGGGAACCACGTGTTCCGTGTGATCTCCCGGCTGATGGTGGACGCGTTCCTGCCCAGCATGCGGGCCATCGCGCGCACGCCGGTCCCGTTTCCGATCTCGATCTGGATGACCTGCCGTTCCTCTTCCGACAGGTGCGAATATACTTCTCCCATAGGTGCAACATCCTCCGGACTGGTTATCTAGACAATCTCCAATCTAACGGGTGTTGCACTTTCATTTAGACAACGGGCGATGCCTTACACCTCGCGAGATGGAAGCTGCGTGCGGATCGGTGGCGGGCCTAATGCGGGACCATTTTGCTGCATAACGAATATCAAAACGACCGATCTGTTATCACCCATCGACATCGTTCCACACACTCTGGCAACAGGAGCGAACAATGCATCCAGCACAATCGCAAATCTGAACCGCCGAGCATAGCAACGGTTTGTTCTATAAAATCTCACCATCCGATACCATTTGTTCCAAATCTCAAGATTCATGGCATCAACTCACCCTACGCAGTGCGTAAATCAAATATTCCACGCCATTCAGCTGGCTCAGAACACAGTAAAATACAACTGTCTGCTCCGCACACGCGGAGGTGATCCCTTCACCCCCAGAGCGTCGGCCAGCACATCGGAGTCTGCTCCGCACACGCGGAGGTGATCCCTCAGGTCGCCCGTCTCCAGATTCCACCAGTTCGTCTGCTCCGCACACGCGGAGGTGATCCCATTCCAGCCACGCCGGAGCCGACCAGAGCGCAGTCTGCTCCGCACACGCGGAGGTGATCCCGACACGTTCGGCCCCACCGACTCGTTCAACCAGTCTGCTCCGCACACGCGGAGGTGATCCCACTTGCAGAGCGTCGCCAAGTCCACCAGCAAGGTCTGCTCCGCACACGCGGAGGTGATCCCCTGCCACTCCGATATACTCGACTGGCTACAACGTCTGCTCCGCACACGCGGAGGTGATCCCCAGGGCGCGGCCGGAGTGGAGAAATGGACGAAGTCTGCTCCGCACACGCGGAGGTGATCCCCGGCCTATCACATCCATCAATCTTGCACTGCTGTCTGCTCCGCACACGCGGAGGTGATCCCCGTTGCCGTTGACGCCGACCCACTGCCAAGGGGTCTGCTCCGCACACGCGGAGGTGATCCCCGGCATCGCCACGGTACGAGCCGACGGTGGTGGTCTGCTCCGCACACGCGGAGGTGATCCCAGTTGGGCCAGGCCGCGGCTGGAACCGACCCCGTCTGCTCCGCACACGCGGAGGTGATCCCCGAATGGGACGAGACCGAACGCGACTGGATGCGTCTGCTCCGCACACGCGGAGGTGATCCCGGTGATGTCCGCGAGAATGGGCGGCAGGTCATGTCTGCTCCGCACACGCGGAGGTGATCCCGAGTCTACGAATTCTCCCGAGACGAAACCATCGTCTGCTCCGCACACGCGGAGGTGATCCCAGTCGGCACCGTCATTGCTGGCGGTGGAATCTGTCTGCTCCGCACACGCGGAGGTGATCCCCACCGTCTCGAACCCGAGAACATCCAGATCACGTCTGCTCCGCACACGCGGAGGTGATCCGGGGACGATGCCACGCTGCCTGCCTGTGGAGATGTCTGCTCCGCACACGCGGAGGTGATCCCTACGCCGGTAAGGCTAAAGACCCACAGTATCCGTCTGCTCCGCACACGCGGAGGTGATCCTACACGGTCTGGTCGGCGTACTCCTGCGTACTTGTCTGCTCCGCACACGCGGAGGTGATCCCCGGATACGCTTCGGTGTCAAGTGGGTGGCCGGGTCTGCTCCGCACACGCGGAGGTGATCCCCGGCGTCGTGGGCGACTTCGCACGCTACGCCAGTCTGCTCCGCACACGCGGAGGTGATCCCACTGAGAAGCCGACGTGGGCCATCGAATGCAAGTCTGCTCCGCACACGCGGAGGTGATCCCGGTGGAGCAGTATGCGGAACGATGGCACCTCAGTCTGCTCCGCACACGCGGAGGTGATCCCTCGCCGCGCGCCTCCGATGGAATGTTGTGCGCGTCTGCTCCGCACACGCGGAGGTGATCCCTGACGGTGCAGACAAACAACTTAAGTTCTGGGGTCTGCTCCGCACACGCGGAGGTGATCCCAATAACCAAGTGCTCAATCACCGAGCCCAACAGTCTGCTCCGCACACGCGGAGGTGATCCCGGTGATACTGAAACTATTGGTCAAACATCCGTGTCTGCTCCGCACACGCGGAGGTGATCCCACCCCCGCCGCAAGGATGGAAACGACGGGGGTGTCTGCTCCGCACACGCGGAGGTGATCCTTGTTGGGCGCGTTTGATTTTCTCCCGTGCCTCGTCTGCTCCGCACACGCGGAGGTGATCCCCACGTGAGCGCTCCGGGCCTTGCTCATACCGGGTCTGCTCCGCACACGCGGAGGTGATCCCTACCCCATGCTGGGGGTAGCCGCGCTTCGACTGTCTGCTCCGCACACGCGGAGGTGATCCCAAGCGGCTGAAGGTCGGCGTGGACTTCTGGAAGTCTGCTCCGCACACGCGGAGGTGATCCCCGACTGAGAAGTGCCCATAGTACCGTCAGACAGTCTGCTCCGCACACGCGGAGGTGATCCCAATGCGTCGCCCACAAGATCGAGGCTGGCTTGGTCTGCTCCGCACACGCGGAGGTGATCCCGAGCGGTAAGCCGCTTGGGCTTACTCCGGGAAGTCTGCTCCGCACACGCGGAGGTGATCCTGCCGCGTAACCAAGGCCGGCGGCATGACCATCGTCTGCTCCGCACACGCGGAGGTGATCCCCCGCCGAGCTGCGGCCGATGCGTCATCCTCGCGTCTGCTCCGCACACGCGGAGGTGATCCCGGTGCGGTGGTTAATACCGGGTTCGTCACCAGGTCTGCTCCGCACACGCGGAGGTGATCCCCGGACGCGCTGCCGGCACCTGCGGCGAGTGCGGTCTGCTCCGCACACGCGGAGGTGATCCCGTCGCGTCGCTGATGCGCCACGGGCTGCTGCTGTCTGCTCCGCACACGCGGAGGTGATCCCGAACGCCAAGCCCGACGACTCCTACGCCCCATGTCTGCTCCGCACACGCGGAGGTGATCCCACCATATCCGGCTTCACACGATAGAACTCGACGTCTGCTCCGCACACGCGGAGGTGATCCCTCTTCCGCCCAAGCGGCTGCCGCGTCGGCGGAGTCTGCTCCGCACACGCGGAGGTGATCCACCGTCACCGCCATACCCGATGACGGTCACGGGGTCTGCTCCGCACACGCGGAGGTGATCCCATGCCCACGATTTCGGCGGAGTCGTCCCGGTGGTCTGCTCCGCACACGCGGAGGTGATCCCCCGAGACGCCCACGGACGAATCACCGGAGGCGGTCTGCTCCGCACACGCGGAGGTGATCCCTTGGCGAAGAGATCGAAAAGGAATTGGAGAATGTCTGCTCCGCACACGCGGAGGTGATCCCCAACCGACGCCCTTGGCCGTGAACACGGCATAGTCTGCTCCGCACACGCGGAGGTGATCCCGTCCACCTCATCCGCCGCGCACCCAAGGAGTCTGCTCCGCACACGCGGAGGTGATCCTTTCCTTGCGGTGAGGCGTGTCATCGTTTTTGGGTCTGCTCCGCACACGCGGAGGTGATCCCTCATACACGCTGTCGTACCCGTCACTGGGGTAGTCTGCTCCGCACACGCGGAGGTGATCCCGAGTCAACGGCAAACGCGCCTTGGACACCGATGTCTGCTCCGCACACGCGGAGGTGATCCCATGAACGTCGTATTCCCGTCCGACTTTCAACGGTCTGCTCCGCACACGCGGAGGTGATCCTTGTACAGCATCAATGTTGAAGCCATCAAGGAGGTCTGCTCCGCACACGCGGAGGTGATCCCATCCGTCGTTGGGATGCGGACGGTTCCCCCACGTCTGCTCCGCACACGCGGAGGTGATCCCAACGCACAGGCTGGCTCGGACCATCACACACCGTCTGCTCCGCACACGCGGAGGTGATCCGTCTTGGAACCATGCGTTGCGCGGAAGTACTTTGTCTGCTCCGCACACGCGGAGGTGATCCCGAGACGGCACTATGCCTCGCCGATTCGTTCAAGTCTGCTCCGCACACGCGGAGGTGATCCCCGTCCCAAGCCCAGCAAGTCGTCAAGCGTCTTGTCTGCTCCGCACACGCGGAGGTGATCCCGCCGGTCGCGTAACCGATAAGACCACCATCCGGTCTGCTCCGCACACGCGGAGGTGATCCCGATGACGGCGCGTCATCGTCCGGTCACGCCACGTCTGCTCCGCACACGCGGAGGTGATCCGTAAGGAGGTTGCTTGGATTGAGCGAAGCGATAGTCTGCTCCGCACACGCGGAGGTGATCCCCGTTCACCGTGGCGCTTGACCCGCACCCGCTGGTCTGCTCCGCACACGCGGAGGTGATCCCCTGCCGCCGACGGTCCCGCGCAGCCACCATTGGTCTGCTCCGCACACGCGGAGGTGATCCCTCCTCGGTCTTTGCCTTGGCCTCCTGAGCATCGTCTGCTCCGCACACGCGGAGGTGATCCTTTCTCGTTCTCAAGCTGTTCGACCTTGGCCTTGTCTGCTCCGCACACGCGGAGGTGATCCCCATTGATCCGCAAACCCTGCGGCGTCAACCCAGTCTGCTCCGCACACGCGGAGATGATCCCGAGCCGGTCGTGTACGTGAACTTCGGCGTGGGGTCTGCTCCGCACACGCGGAGGTGATCCGTACTCGTCGAGCGTCTTCCGCACGTGAGAATAGTCTGCTCCGCACACGCGGAGGTGATCCCTGGCTTCACGAGGGAGGTTGCTATGGCCAGGTGTCTGCTCCGCACACGCGGAGGTGATCCTTCCTGGCGGATGAACTGTCCGGCAACAGCGGGGTCTGCTCCGCACACGCGGAGGTGATCCCGGCAGGAACGTGTGTTCGTTCACGATCGCGGCGTCTGCTCCGCACACGCGGAGGTGATCCCTTGCAACGATATCGCAACTCAACGGCGGTAAAGTCTGCTCCGCACACGCGGAGGTGATCCCTGGGCGATGGTACGCGCCAGTTTCTTCAGCAGGTCTGCTCCGCACACGCGGAGGTGATCCCGTCAACCTGAACAAAACCGGCGGCTACACCTAGTCTGCTCCGCACACGCGGAGGTGATCCCGCCCGTGGAAGGCGTTCCACGAGCTCAGCCGGGTCTGCTCCGCACACGCGGAGGTGATCCCGCGGCGTCGATGACTCCGGTGACAGGATCGCGGTCTGCTCGCGTGACACGACTGATATAGTTTAGTTTTTCGCATCTCCCCTAACTTGATGGGAGATGCGGAACAAGCATCAAGCAGACATCTGCAACAAATTCCACGCCGGATACCACGCGACACGGGGTTGTTCGACGAAAACCCGTCACAAAGGCGGGCACGCGAGACAATCGCGAGACAATGACCTTAATTGTCGTCGCTCAACCAGAGAAAATCAGACGGATTCAGGGAAGACAAAACGTTGGCAATATCCTCGATATCTTCCGCAGTCAACCTACCGTAATACCCGGTAAGCCTATCAACACGAAAACGGACAAGCTGCGCACACCTGGCAACGCTCGGCATATTAAGCCCTGCATCACGCCACCCGCTCAACGACAAATCGCCCGCGGCATGATGCGTCTTGCTCGTGATCTTGATCCCGATACCGGTATCGCCGTCAACGGCAAGGCTCACGATCGCCAACGGACGCTCTTTGCTGCGCCCGTCATGCTCGGCATAAAACACGCGCGCTCGAACCACGTCAAAACGCCGCAACTTCTTAGGCAGAGGAAGGCAATCAGTCATCGGCCCACGCACCCGGAAGGATCATGGCGTCATCGGCCGCATACTCAGGCGTATACACGAACTCATCCGGAATATCAAAAATTGGTCCATCCGCGTCACGCCCGACCACACGCACGCCGGAGCTTTTAGGTCGGAACGAGTTGACGTAATCGGCCAACGCCTCACCAACGCTAAGACCACGCATCCGTGCGAACGCGCTGAATACGTCCAACGCATCGCTGTCCACGTCAATACGCGGCGACAAAACAGTGGAAGACATGGGCACCTCCCTTTGTAGCTTCATTTATCAAGCGTATCCCATCCACCTTGGGATACGCTCCGAGTGGATAACGACGCCCCCAAAGAGTGATAGTATCCCGGTCATCAATTAGCCCGATGATTGAGAGAAAAACATTCATCCGTGGCGCAACACGCCTAGTCAGCGCTCTGCTTCTTTCAGAGCTCTTCCGAAAGCCGGCGACCACCAGCACTCCCCATATCCGTGGCCGGCTGGCGCGCGTAACATATATCGAAAGCATCCATTCCAAATATCGAGAACAACGCCACTCCACGACCCCGCACAACGTACGAATCAAACATTCCGCACCATCCAACCGGACCAAATCCCAATAAAATACAACTGACCGCTCCGCACACGCGGAGATGATCCCATCGCCCACCGTCTTATCGACCATATGTATAAGACCGCTCCGCACACGCGGAGATGATCCCCGCCCTCGCGCGGGCTCACGTCCGCGTACTCGGACCGCTCCGCACACGCGGAGATGATCCGTGCTGGCGGCAGGCAGCGCGTAGTTGTTCGCGGACCGCTCCGCACACGCGGAGATGATCCCCGGATTCCGCCGAAGTTCCTCGACGTGTACGCGACCGCTCCGCACACGCGGAGATGATCCCGCCTCCGCCAGCTTCACAGCCGTCCCCAACTGGACCGCTCCGCACACGCGGAGATGATCCCCGTTCACGCCGCCCGCGATGGGTTCGCGGGTCGACCGCTCCGCACACGCGGAGATGATCCCGGCATTGCCAAGGTTCTGTAGCGCAGTACCGAGACCGCTCCGCACACGCGGAGATGATCCCGGCCAACCGTCCACAACGGGGATAAGCTCCTTGACCGCTCCGCACACGCGGAGATGATCCCTCGACCCCAATGTGTGGGAGCCGGCCGCGGGATCAACCCCGCGCGTGCGGGACAGGTGAGCAGATCGGCGCCATGCTGATTATCGAGTTGGGATCAACCCCGCGCGTGCGGGACAGGTAGTCTAGATAACGCGGACGCGACCGCACGCCAGGGATCAACCCCGCGCGTGCGGGACAGGTGTGCGGAACGTCATCAGGTCGCCCACGTTCAGGGGATCAACCCCGCGCGTGCGGGACAGGTAGTTGCATTATATTGCGTTCCCGCCCGGACCAACGGCCCGCAATATTCGATTCGTTCACCGTAGAGTCCGCAGCAAGCGCACATCGATATCAAGGTAGCCGGCTCCGGCCCAAGAGTGCCACCATATTCTCAACCGACACAAATCACAGCCGCCTGAAGCCCATACCTGCTGAAGCCCATACCTGTGGACGCGTGTCACCCCGGTTTCTGCTATGCTGGTCAGCATCAATGGAGATAGGGGAACACTTGACCAACCATACACCACCCGCAGGTGCACCATCAGCAAACACACCACCTTCGAGCACCGACAACTTCAAGACCGCCACCCCTCTATTCGACGTCGGAATCCCCCTCGGTCTCTCCAAACAAACCCTGTCCGTATGGGCGAAAACCAATCTTGCCGACCCATCCGATCCGAGCTATCTCCAACTATGGCAGCATCTCGAAGACACCGCCGCCACGGCGTCGCACGTCTGGGACGATTTTCTCCCCGACCACGTCAAGGAAATCCTGGCCGAGGATCTCGGCGGCATGAACGAGGCACGCGCGACGCTCCTGTTCCTGTGCGGCGTCCATGATGCGGGCAAGGCCTCGCCCGCATTCGAGATGATGAATCAGCGCTGCGCCACGCGCACGCAACATACCGGTCTGACCATCGAATACGATTTCTTCGGGGTCGAAAACCGTTCGCGCATCCGGCATGAGCTCGTCGGCTATCACGATCTGCGCGACTGGCTCACGGCTCGTACCACCGCACGCCCCGGCACCTGCGACCAGGGCGGCGAGCGCAGCCGTACGGGCACACCGCAACAGACACGGCCCACGCTCCCGGCGCTCGGATTGGCCAATGTCGTCGGCGGACATCACGGCACCTCGATCAGCGACGGACAGCAACTGCTGTTAAGAGACAGCGCCGGCGCCCGGCTGGCAGGCCTGTCCCGTACCTCCGCCCCTTCCGACTGGCAACGGTGCAGGTTCGAATTGTTCGATTGGATGGCCGCCGCCAATGGCATCGACGCCATATCCCCAACATGGCCGCAACGCCCCATTCCCAAGCGTTCGCAGACTCTGTTGACCGCCGCCGTGATCATCTGCGACTGGATCGCCAGCAATACACGATACTTCCCGCTCAACACCTCCAGTCAGGACGAGACCACATTCGACGCCGACGCCCGCGCCGCGCGGGCGTGGAAGGAGATCGGCATACCCGCGCCATGGCGGGCACCGCACGCACCAGTAGATGTATCCAAAAGAACGTCCGATGCCACATCCCCCGACGGTGCCCGCACCGTGTACGACCGACTGTTCGCCGAACGTTTCCGGATTCCGGATGCGACGCTGCGCCCCGCGCAACGCGCCGCTGTGGAGGCGGCCGATACCATGGCGGAACCCGGTCTGATGATTCTCGAGGCGAATATGGGCGAGGGCAAAACCGAGGCCGCATTGCTGGCCGCGGAGCGCCTTGCGGATCGTTTCCATCTCGGCGGCGTGTATTACGCGCTGCCGACCCAGGCCACGGTAAATGCGATGTTCACGCGTTTCACCGATTGGATAGACCGGCTGCCGGCAGGTAATCGTCCGGCGTTCGCCTCGGTCTTCCTCGCCCACGGCAAACGGGACCTGAACGACGAATTCGCCGCGCTGCGCATGCGGCGGCATAACGACGAAACCTCGGCGGACACGGCGTTCAATACGTTCAATGACGATTTCGAGCTGCGTTGGGGCATGGATCATGCCAACTCAGACGGTCACCCCGGCAGCCGTTCCGGCAGCCGGCAGCATGCGCTGTCCGCGGTGGTCAACCCCTGGCTCTCGGGAAGGAAGCGGGGCAATCTTTCCGACTTCGTGGTCGGCACCATCGACCAGGTGCTGATGGCGGCCCTGCGCAGCAAGCATGTGGTGCTCCGTCACCTGGCGTTGGCGGGCAAGGTGGTCGTGCTCGACGAAGTGCATGCGAACACCGCGTACATGAACATGTTCATGGAGCGGGTGCTGTCATGGCTGGCCTATTATGAAACGCCCGTCATCATGCTCAGCGCCACGCTGCCGCAGCAGCGTCGCCTCGCGTACCTGCAGGCCTATGAGGCGGGCAGACGGGCGCTGAGGAGCGAACGCCGGTACGCCTTGGACCACAGCGGACACGACCGGAACGAATCCGCCGGCGATGTTACGGCGTCGTCCGACGGTGAACGGCGACATGGCAGTCGCGCCCGTTGGCGCCGGCGTCGGGAACGCGATGCCGCGTCCGCCGCCCGGATGCCCGGCACCGCTTCGCCCCAGTCTTCCGACGCGCAATCGACCTATGATCTGCGGTATCCGCTGATTTCGTTGTCCGGAGAAGACACGGACACCCCGCGGCATATCGCCCCGGAGCCGTCCGGCAGATCCTCCCGCATCACGGTCCGGTATTGCGACGACTCCGACGAATCCCTCGTCTCCCTGCTGCGCACCCAGCTCGCCGACGGCGGCTGTGCGATCGTGATCCGGGACACGGTCGCCCGCGCGCAGCACGCCTACCAACTGATCCAACAGGAACTGACGGAGGAGCTGGACGCCGACGTCACGTTGGCGCATTCGCGGTTCCTGGCGTTCGATCGCGCACGAATCGACCGCGATCTGGTTCACCGGTTCGGCCCCGACGGCACGGACCGGCCACACTGCGCGATCGTTGTGGCCACTCAGGTTGCGGAACAGTCGCTGGATGTCGATTTCGATCTCATGGTGACGGACGTCGCCCCAATCGACCTGATCCTGCAGCGCGCGGGCCGTCTGCACCGGCACCGCCGCAACATGGGCGAACGCCCCGAGCGTCTGCGTTCCCCGCAGCTGTTCGTCACCGGCATCGCGCAGTGGAAGGACGATGCGGCCCCGGAGTTCAGCGCCGGCGTGGCGACCGTGTACCACCGTCACCTGCTGCTGCGGTCGTTGGCAGTGCTGGGGATATCCCCGGACACGGAACGGGTCGTTGATATTCCCGCCGCCATTCCGGAACTCGTGCAGCACACCTACGGTTCCGACCAGATCGGACCGGAATCGTGGCAGGACGTCATGCGATCCGCCGCCGATGATTGGGCCGATCAGCAGGACCGCAAACAGGCCACCGCCAGAACCTTCCGTATCCTGGACCCGAGTTCGTCGCCTTGCAATCTGGATGACTGGCTTGGTGACAACCCCATTGACGATCCCGATGGACACTCCGACGATGCGCGTCGGGCCCGCGCCGCGGTCCGCGACAGCGACGAGAACGTCGAGGCCATCGTGCTGCAGCGGACATCCGATGGGATCCAATTGCCGTCTTGGGGCGATTTCCGATCCGACGACCCGTTGCCCAATGGCATGGGGATGCCCTCCGAGGATCAGGTTCGGGACATCCTGTCCTGCACCATCTCGCTGAGTCGGTACAGCGCCGGTTGCTCGCTCGACGCGTTCATCCGCGGTGCCGAACTGCGCTGCACCGGTTCGGATGCCGCGTCCCGCCTGTGGATGGATTGGCAGCGGATACCGGAGCTCGCCGGGCAACTGCTGCTGCCGTTGGACGCGGATGGACGCGTGTCGATCGACATCGAGGAATATCCGAAAGATGACGCGGCCAACGGTATACGGCGCAAGCCCGTGCGCAGGACCATCACGTACCGGTATACTCCCGAGGTCGGCTGGCAGGCAATCCGCGATGATAGCTGATGCGATACGATGGAACACGATGGCGAGCGCCCGCGCCCACCGGCATACGGGCACCCCGTTCCGCAACCGTATGGCTCCGCATCGCGGAGATGATCCATACACTAGGCATAGTTACGGGCACCGCTCCGCACACGCGGAGATGCCATTTGATATGTCGGATATACAAAAGATTTAAAAGTATACAAAGCATGTTATGGGTTTGACAGGTTTCTTCTTTACGTATACAGTCTTCCAGTAGGAAGGAGGCATCGATGCCAGACACTCCATCATTTGACTTACGCACCGAACCGTGGATTCCGGCGACGTTCATCTCCGACGGCCAGGAACACATGGTCTCCCTCACCGACGCCCTGCTCAACGCCCGCGACATCCGTTCCATCGGCGGAGACATGCCCATCCAGACCCCGGCGATCACCCGGCTTCTGCTGTCCGTGCTCTACGGACTCTGCCCCGGCGGCCCGCCCCTCGACGAGTGGCGTGAATTGTGGGACGAGGGACCGTTCGGTGACGACATCACCGACTATCTCGATCAATACGCCGACCGCTGGGACCTGTTCGACGAACGCACGCCGTTCTTCCAGGTCGCCGACCTGCGCACGGAGAAAGGCACCTATTCGGGACTGGAGAAACTCATCTTCGACGTGCCCAACGGCGACCCGTTCTTCACCACGCGCCTCGGCGAGGGATTACAGCGCATCTCCTTCGCCGAAGCGGCACGTTGGCTGGTCACCGCTCAGGCCTTCGACCCATCCGGCATCAAATCCGGGGCCGTGGGGGACCCGCGCGTCAAGGGAGGCAAAGGCTACCCGATCGGCATCGCCTGGACTGGCAATCTGGGCGTGCTCATCTGTGAGGGCGCCAATCTGTGGCAGACGCTGCTGCTGAACTTCGTCGGCAGCGACTTGGCCCCGCACGGTGAACCGTTGCCATGGTCCGACGATATGCCGGCCTGGGAGCGCCCTCAGCCCACGGCATTGGCCACGCCCGGTCTCGACCAGGAGCACCCCGGCGACGTCCGGCGATTCCACGGACCGGCCACGCTGATGACTTGGCAGAGTCGCCGCATCCGACTGATCCACGACGACCAATGGGTCACCGGCGTCATCATCGCCAACGGAGACCAGCTCAAGCCGCAGATGGCCGACAGCTACGAGACGATGACGGCGTGGCGGAGAAGCGAGCCGCAGGAGAAGGCGCTCGGGCAACCGCTGGTGTACATGCCCCGCACCCACACGCCGAACCGCGCGATCTGGCGTGGCATCGCCACGTTCCTGCCATCCGGTGCCGTATCCGGGGAGCAACCGGCCAAGTCCAAACCCCCGCTGACGGTCGATTGGCTGCACAAGCTCGAAGTCCGCAACCTGCTGCCCGATATCCAGGTCCGGATGCACGCCTACGGGGTGACCTACGGCAGCAACAACTCCGTGATCGACGAAGTCGTGGACGACGCCATGGACCTGCATCTGCACGTACTCGCCTCGGACTCCGACGACGTGAAGCAATGCTTCGTCTCCGCGGCCGGCATGGCCGACAAGGGGGCCGACATCTGCCGATCCCTGGCCTCCAATCTCGCGTTGGCCGCCGAGATTCCGCCGGACGCGTGGCGGACCCAGGCCACCCAGCAGGCCTACGCCGCGTTCGACCGGCTGTACCGGAATTGGGCCGCGGGCATCGCCTCACCGGACCAGGTCGACCAGGCCCGCGAACAATGGCGGAGCATTGTCCGCAGCACACTCAACGACTTGGGCGACTCCCTGCTCGCGCAGGCGCCGCCGAGCGCGTTCACCGGCAGATATGACGCCGCCGGCACCTTGCAATCGGCGGGCAAGGCCGATCTGTTCTTCCGTTCCGCAGTCAACAAACTGACCGCCACCCCATCAATCAGCAGCGAGCAGGACAACCCGCCGCAGGACAACGCATAACCAGTCATCATCCCGATCAATCACGGAAAGGAGATTGCATGGACAGCACCGCAGACGCCCAGCAGCCCACCATCAGATCCACCAGGGTGTACACCCCGCTCGGGCAATGGATCAACCGGCAGATCAAGGCCCTCATGCTCGGCGGCGTAGCCGGCAATGGCATGAAGCTCGAAGGATATATGCATGACGACCCACGCGCCGTGGCCGCATTGGCCCGGCTCCGCCACGGGCTGGGCAAGCCCATCGGGGCACTGCCCCAATTGCTGGAGTGGACCATCGTAGGCCTGCCCGAACCGGAACAGGCCCAGCATGATAACGGCAAGCCCACCGTCGAGGAGTGGGCGGCATACACCACATTGACGCTATACGCCCTCCACCAGCGCTCGTTGCACACCGATCCCATGCACAAGCCCGGCACCGGATTCGGCACCGCCGTTGGCATGCTCGCCTCCGGCAATCCCAATGAGGCCGGCATCTACCGCCGGCTCTCCTCCCTGCTGACCGCCGACGACACCACCGAAATCGTCCACCACGCCAGAGGGCTCATTCAGCTGCTGCACGCCAAGCGCCTGCCGTTCGACTACGCCTCGTTCGCCGAGGACCTCGTCGACCTGAACAACCCGTATCGCCGCGACCGCGTCCGCCTGCAATGGGGACGGGACTACTTCGGGGCGCTGCGCAAGCAGTCCTCCCCGGACACCGACGACTGACCCAATCAACGGGCCGCACAACATCACCCGCATCCATCCGACTGCATCAACCACCCAACCACATCGACCACAAAGGAGTAATCATGACAGCCAACCGCACCATCGTCGAAATCCACATCCTGCAGACCATGCCGCCCTCGAACCTCAACCGCGACGACACCGGCAGCCCGAAGAAGGCGGTCTACGGCGGCGTCACCCGCGCCAGGGTCTCCAGTCAGGCATGGAAGCGTCCGACCCGACTCAAGTTCCGCGAACTTGTCGACCCCAACCAGCTGGGCATCCGCACCAAGCGGGTCGTGGAGGTCCTGACCGACCGCATCCTCCGACTCGATCCCGCCGCCGATCCGGAGACCGCGCAGAAGGCCGCGCAATCCGTCCTGCAGGACGCCGGCGGCATCAAACTGGCCAAGCCCCGTTCGGCCAAGAAGACCGACGACGCCGACGGCAACGTCAACGAACCCGACCAGTCCAGCTACCTGCTCTTCCTCGGCTCGCACCAGTACGACGAGCTGGCGGCCATCGGCAAGGAGGCCATCGCCGCCGGCGGCATCAAGGACTTCCTCAAGAACAAGGATGTGAAGAAGCGCGTCAAGGGCATCCTGCAGAACGACCGCGCCATCGACGTCGCCCTGTTCGGCCGCATGGTCGCCGACGATACGGACCTGAACGTGGACGCGGCCGCGCAGGTGGCCCACGCCATCAGCGTGCAGCGGGTCGATTTCGATTCGGATTACTTCACCGCCGTGGATGACGTCAAGCAGGACAGCGACGAGGAGGGCGACGCGGGCGCCGCCATGATCGGCGACGTCGAGTTCAACTCCGCCACGTTCTACCGGTACGCCAACGTGGACGTGGACAGGCTGCTGGACACGCTCGGCGACGCCAACGCCACCACGCAGGCCGTCACCGCGTTCGTCGACGCCTTCGCCACCACCGTGCCCAACGGCAAGATCAACACGTTCGCGCACAACACCCTGCCGGATCTGGTGGTCGTCAACCTGCGCGACACGCAGGCCGTCAATCTGGTCGGCGCGTTCGAACGCCCGATCGCCGGCGAGATCGTCGCCAACGCCACCAAGGCGCTGGTCGAGCGCGAGCAGGAGATCGACGCCAGCTACGGCACGACGCCGGTGCGCACATGGGTGGTCCGCGTCGGCAAGGGCACCGAGGCCGCCGACCAGCTCGCGGCCCGGCAGCCGCTGCACGACGTGCTGACGGAGCTCGGGGATGCGGTCGCCGCGCGTCTGGTCCGGGAGTGAACGATGAGCGTCCTGCTGATACGGCTCAAAGGGCCGCTGCAATCGTGGGGATCGCGCAGCCGATTCAACCTGCGGTCCACGGAACCCTATCCGACCAAAAGCGGCGTCATCGGCATGATCGCCGCCGCGCTCGGCATGGCCCGAACGGAACCATTGAACCGGTTCGAGGGACTGCGGTTCGGCGTGCGCGTCGACCAGCCCGGGGTGCTGCTCGACGACTTCCACACGGCACATAACGACGCCGGGGAGTCGATGCCGCTCTCGCACCGCCATTACCTGTCGGACGCCGTGTTCCTGACGGCCCTGGAGGATCCGGACGGGGACTTGCGGCTGCGCGAATACGCGGACGCCCTGGCCGCCCCGCACTTCCCGCTGTTCCTGGGGCGCCGGTCATGTCCGCCCGACGGTCCGGTCGCCGCATGGATTGTGGACGAACCTCTGGAGGATGCACTCCGATCCGCCCCCTGGCAGGCGACCGCGTTCCACCAGCGCCGCTGCCTGCGGAACGCCTGGCGGTTCCCGAACAGGCTGGAGGCGGAGATCTTCGTGGAATCCCCCGACGCCGCGACGAATGGCCAGGACGCGTTCGAGCTGAACGACTCCCCACTGAGTTTCGACCCGCGCGGCCGGCTCTGGAAGAAACGCACGGTCGTGCGGCTGGGAACGGTGCGCCCCCATCCCACCGTCGGGGGGCCGACGCCGCCGGACGCTCCGATCCCCGGCAATCGCCGCCAATATCGGGATACGGACTTCCCCGCCGACACTCACGACCCCATGACCGCCATTCTGTCGGCACCGGTCGAAGCCGATGCGCCATCCGACAAGGAGACCGAAGCATGACCACGTTCACCCGCATACGCATCAACCCCCGGCATCGTGCGGCCCGGCACGCGTTGGCGTCGAACGAGCGCATCCACGCCATCGTCCAACGGGCGGCGGCCGCCGGGTCCCCGGACGGGAACCAACAGCGCACCCTGTGGCGGCTGGACCCCGGACACACCGTCCACGCCCTGTATATCGTCAGCAGCGGCTACGTCAACGCGGCGGTGATCCAGGAGCAGCTCGGCGCCGAACTGTCGGACATCGCCACCTGCAGCTACGATCCGTTCCTCGGACAGCTCGCCACCGGCCAGCAGTGGCGGTTCCGGCTCAAGGCGAACCCGACCAAGAACATCGGGTCGTGCCAACCCGGCGTCCGCGGCAAACGCATCCCGATCACCAAACAGGACGAACAGATCGAATGGCTGACCCGCCAGGCGTCACGTTGCGGGTTCCACGTTCCCATCAACCGGCTCGACGTGCCCGAGGTCATCGTCAGGGATTCCGGCGCCGTCTCGTTCATGAGGCAGGACCGGCAGGTGACGTTGCATTCGGCCATCTTCGACGGATTCCTGGCCATCGACGACCCGGCAGCGTTCCGGCAGGCGCTGATCACCGGCATCGGCCGGGGCCGCGGGTACGGATTCGGCCTGCTCACCATCGTCCCGGTCCCCAATCCGGCCTCGGACGACATGCCGGCAGGAGCCTGAGATGGCGGACGTCCCGGGCATCAAACCGCCGCCGTTGACGTCGCTCGCGCGGGCGGAGGATCGTCTGTCGTTCCTGTATGCGGAGCATTGCGTGGTCAACCGCGACAGCAACGCCGTGACGATCACCGACAAGCGCGGAACCGTCCACGTGCCCGCCGCCACGCTCAGCGTGCTCATGCTCGGCCCAGGCAGTACTGTGACGCACGCCGCCATATCCCTGCTTGCCGAATCGCGGGCGACCTGCATCTGGGTCGGCGAGCAGGGCGTCAGATACTACTGCCACGGGGCCTCCCTGTCGCGATCCACCCGACTGCTCGAAGCGCAGGCCAAGCTGGTGTCCTCCGAGCGGTCCCGACTCAAGGTCGCCCGGCGCATGTACGAGATGCGGTTCCCCGACGAGGACACCTCGCGTCTGACCATGCAGCAGCTCCTCGGCAAGGAGGGCACCCGCGTCCGCCGGGCCTACGAGCGCGAATCCGCCCGCACCGGAGTGCCTTGGAACGGACGCTCGTACAAGGTGGAGGATTTCGAATCATCCGACACCGTGAACAAGGCCCTGTCGGCGGCCAACACCTCGCTCTACGGCGTGGTGCACGCCATCATCGTCGCGCTCGGATGCTCGCCGGGACTCGGTTTCGTCCACGCCCGCAACGAACGCAGTTTCGTCTACGACATCGCCGACCTGTACAAGGTCGAGATCACCGTTCCGCTGGCATTCGACCTTGCGGCCGAGGAACCGCCGGATATCGGGGTCGCCGCACGACGAGCGGTGCGCGACCGCATGCGCGACGGACGCTTCATGCAACGTTGCGTGCACGACGTCCGCTACCTGCTCACCGCGGACGGCGCCGCGGATGGCGGACCCCGCTCCCTGGCCCAGCATCCGCCGCAATCCGACGACCAGGACGTGGACTATTACGCCGACGTCGACGACATCCCGTCCGACATCGCCGAACATCCGGACGACGATGACGAGGATTACCGCGACGAGCTCAATCTCTGGGCCGGCAGGCAGGGCATGGTGGCGGCCGGCACGAACTACGCGCAGAGTCCCCGGTCTCACGTCACCGGCGGCGCCGGTGCCGACGCAGACGATCCTCTCGGTGACGCGTTCGGACCGTGGGAAGATGCGGAACCGTCGTCGGACGACGATATGGGGGTGGACCCGTGGTCGTAGTGGTGCTGGCCGTGGTGCCCGAACGTCTGCGCGGGCACCTGACCCGATGGCTGATGGAGATTTCACCCGGCGTCTATGTGGGCAAGGTCTCGGCACGGGTACGGGAGCTGCTGTGGGAGCAGATTCGCGAGAACTGCAAGCATGGTCGCGCGATCATGGCGTACACGACCGACAACGAGCAGGGCCTGGCGTTCAAGACGCACGGGCAGGAGTGGGAACCGGTGGATTACGAAGGTCTGACGCTGATCATGCGCCCGAACATGTCGCAGACGCAGCAGCGCAACGCGCGACGGACGGACCATACGCGACGGACCGGCTGGAGCAAGGCCTCCCGAATGAGGCGGTTCGGACGGTGAACGGGATGCCGTAACCACTCCGGTCGGCGGATCGCCCATCGTCACGCACCCAGCCTCCTGCTGGATCCCGACACCTCCGCTCCCGGACAGGTGTCACATTCCGCCGGAATCCATACGAACCGTCTCCTTCCGCAGACAGTCGGTAGGATGGAACCAGACGAGCCGGTTGGCGGCGCTAGACGCCGAACGCATAACAGGAATGGGGCGTGCGATGAATGTGATCACGGACTGGCTGCAGCAGCATGCGGGCAAGGTCATCCTGCTGGTTATCGTGATGGCGA
>ERZ1090878.644-NODE-647-length-18200-cov-12.539543_pt1 | contig 18200 bp, 27 predicted proteins | sample MGYA00478473_ERZ1090878 | MGnify/ENA primary metagenome ERZ1090878 (study PRJEB33644, sample SAMEA5815720) | chicken gut metagenome | biome: Chicken; feature: Gastrointestinal Tract; material: Caecum | place: Ireland | collected 2019-01-01 | study: A study of the... | reverse complement strand
TTACCTGCGCGACGTATTGCCGCTCGGCCAGGTCAACGAGCATTTGCAAGTCCTCGTTGGTCATATCGACCGATTTTTTGAGCGCGCCGGTATTGTCTGCGGTTTTTCCGCTGCTCTTACCGATATCTCCCAGCAGGCTGCTCGGGTCGGCGGCAGCCGGAATGGACACGGATGGCATACCCCCACCGCTCGGCAGTCCACCAAAGCTTAAATTAGACCCCCAATCATAGCCCGCGCTGAATGCGTCTCCATAATTGAACCGGTCCATATGAAGGGACTCTGCGTCAAACGGTTCGATCACAACGTCAAGGTCTCCCCATTTCTCGTTTACCCATCCGCTGAGCGTGCTTCTCCAGCTACTGACAGCTCCGGCGAGATTAGAACCAAAAAGCGTATCAATTGCCGATGCAATCCCTTCCAAGATGCTCAAAATTGCGTCAGCCATGCCATGGATGATTCCCACCGCAGCGCGGGCCGGATTGCTAAATACTGTTGCAATGATATTTGCAACACCGATAAATCCATTCACGACAAACACAAGCCCGTCCATAATCAAATTGAACGCGGCCACAAAAATATTGCCGATAAATGCCAGCGCGACCGCAATGGTACCGGCAATCAGACCTGTCGCCGAAATCGTTGACCCTGTAAGCATATTAATGGCTGCTACAACTGCATAGATCGCCGCTATAACAAGCACAATCGCGATAATGATCGGCCCCCAAACCGTTGCCATAACAGCACCAAGCATAGCCTGCGCTGTTGTCAAAAAGCTTGTAACAGCCGCGCAAATCCGTATCCAGTTGGCTGCTATCAGGAAAACGCCGAACGCGGTCGCGAGCCCTAACACGATTGGCGCAATAATTTGAATGTTATTTGCCAGCCAGTTGATGGCGTTCAAGACCGGTTGGAGTGCCATTGTCGCAGTATTTTGAAACGACTGCCAAACTTGCGCCCAGGTCATCGGCATTTCTTCAAATTTGGCGTTCGTTTCGTCTGCTGCCCAGAACATGGCATTTTTGACCACTTCGGCGGTGATTTGTCCCTCTGCGGCCATCTCACGCATTTTGCCAGTGCTGACGCCGAGATATTCCGCAATCGTGTTTGCAATCATCGGCGTTTGCTCCATGACGGAATTCAGCTCTTCGCCGCGCAGAACGCCCGAAGACATTGCCTGTGTGAGCTGTAGCATAGCGGCTGATCCTTCCTGCGCCGACGTACCGGAAATCGCCATCTGTTTGTTGAGCTGTTCAGCAAATGCCACGATCTCCTGTGTATTATCAAACGCATTTCCGGCCAGCGTGCCGAGCTGTGCAACCATGTTGGCCGTCTCGGCAAACGAACCGCGCGACGCCTGTGCAGACTGGTAAATCATCTGCGTCAGTTCTTGCGTGGTTTGCAGGCCGTCGTTCATCAGGTCAAGCCGGGCCGTTGTTTGCGTGAATGTATCAGAGAGATTGACTAGGCCGGATACCGTTTGAATACCCACATATGCGGAAGCCAGCCCCAACAACCGCCTTGTCAGCCCGTCAACAGCTGTGCTTGTGCTTGCGCTAGACGCGGTAGACCGAGAAAGCGTTGTTCCGAGATTTTCAGTCGCCAGCGCCGTGCGTGCTGTTGCCGTCTCGATGTTGGACAGTGACCCTTGCAACATGTCCATAGAGGATGCCGCGCGCTGTGCCAGTTGGATAAATTCAGTAAACGGTTGTGTGAATTGATCCTCCAAAATCAGTTGTTCGCGAATCTGCGGCACGGTCTCACCTCTTTAGCTTTGCCATAGATTTTTTGCGCTCTTGTATCTCACGCTGGATGAAAAGACACAACAATGTTTTTTCCCGGAATGGTAATGAATCAAACTTCGACGGGGGCCAACCATGATTGACAAACATGTAATACGCACAATCAGTTTCCAGGTCGCCCCCGTTTATCAGTTTTTTGCCTGTGCTCCGATATCCTCCGGCTCAGAAAATCCGCAAAAATCTTGGATTTCTCGCACTAGGCGCGCATGCTCTCCCACGAGCAGCATTTTCCCGGGTACGAGGGACGGGTCAACTACGCCATAGCTCCGACACAATTCGGCGTCCGAAAAATCAGGCACTTTAACCGCTGCGCAAATCAGCTGTCTGGAATACGCAATATTATCCAGCGTATCCGGCTGTCCGTTTTTCCCCTTTTTAGTACATCTGGCTAAGAGTTTTTCGTTTTCCTCCTGCGACAGTGCACGAATCACGAACGGGACAGGGTTGCCCTGCTCATCCCGGAACCGTGTGGAGATGATGACCTCCTTTTCCTGGTCAACGGATACCGGATGAAGAAATGCCGAAAGAGTTGCCATAAGTAATCCTCCTTTAAGAACCGAGCTGTGCGGGGTCGGTGAAGCCCTCAAGCTTCTGTACGTCGCCTACGCTGAACGAAATTTCAACGTCAAGCATGGATGTTTCTGCATCCAATTTGGACAGCGGGATCTCACCGGACAGCTTGCAGCGGTAATACGCCATGACGCGGGTACCGATTGTGGTTGTTGGGTCGTTGTTCGTAATCTGTAGATCGAAATACGGCATATGGCCCGTGTGGATGTATTCCAGCACCATATCCAGAAAATAGTCCGTGCAGTAGTACAACGTCGCCGTGCCGGACAATTTCGCGCCTGCCGCCTTTTCCTGGATGATGCGCGTGCCGACAACCTTCATGTCCTCGGACTGGATGTCTGCGCTGGTGTTGATATTTTTGAGCATGAACAAAAGGTGTTGCTTACCGCCCTCATCAGTCAGGAACGCCGAGCCCTCTGCGCCCATGACGGTATCACGGGCAAGTAAGTACTGAGTATTCGCCATGTCTGCCTCCTTACGATACCGTGACGGTCATGTAAATCTTTTCGACCGAGTCTACTGCCTGGATTGCGACGTTAACCACAATCGAATCCACATCATCACCCGGAAAAACTTCCACGTCCTCAGCCGTGAAATTCTGGATGGCGCGGGCATTTTGCAGCGTGGTCATATAGCCGACAATCGCCGTGCGGAACTGCATGCGGCCCGTGTCGTCGTTATCTACAACACCGATGAAATTGTCAGAGAACTGTTTGTAAATGTCGTTTGCAATCGAGTTGCACAAGCGGATCACGCGGTTTTTGCGGTAGACCTTGCCGATATCCTGTGTATAGGTCACGAGGCTGTTAATATCGGTCTCGACCTTGACCACGTTATCCTCTGCGAACAGGGTAAACTGTCCAGCATTGATCGCGGCAACGACCTGCGAATTGGTCAGCACAGGAGACACCGTGACCGCGTCCGGGTACGCCGCATAGGTAAGCGATTGGTTGTACTGTGCGCCCGCCTGTGCGCCGCCCAGCCACCAGCAAACCTGCTGTTTGGTCAGCTCGGTGCCGTCGGACAGTGTGACGCCGGTCTCGTTATCAATTACAAAACGGCTGTCCGGGTTGGTCATGCCTGCCGCTACGAGCTGGCAGTACTGGCCGTTTTCGTCCGCTAGACGCTTGACAAACGACTGCATAGCCGTGAGCACCGTGCTGTCCGTACCGTCATAGATCAGGATGTCGAAGTCGTACGGCTCAATCACGGAAAGGAATGTGCTGTATGCTGTGGCTGCTACCGTGCCGTCTGCGCCACCAGTCAGTGCCGTGCCGGTGTTGGCTGCAAGCGCGCCCGTGCCCGAGAACGTGACCCAGTCATTTGCCGTCAGCTCTTGGACTGTCTGAGCCTGCTGAGAATCTACGATTTCACCGTCTACGACCGTGGATACGGTGAAAGTGTCCTCGTTATCCGCATCCTCTGTCACAATTACCGTGATGCTATTGCCGCGGACGCCGGGATACAGCGCAGTCACAGTCAGCGGGCTAATCTCGGCAGATGCCTGTGAAGAGCTAGTTGCCGAGGGGCGATACAAAAGCACCTGTCTAGGCGCGCTTGTCCGGTTTGTGCCCTTGAAAATCTCGCGCAGAAACATTGCGCCGGGCTCGGTGATGGGATAGCCGCAATACGGGGTTGTGTCGGCTCCATTGTCTACGGTCATAACCTGCCCGACCGGGCCCCAGCTCATGGGCTCACAGATTGCAACAACGCCACGGTCGCCTACAGTTAGGCCCAGTCCAGTGCCGGACTTAAAACGGATATATACGCCGGGACGGACTTTCGATTGTGTTGTCCATACTCCGCCAGCCATATTTTCACGCTCCTTTTCTCTTGTTTGAAATTCTTCCTAATTTCCATCCGCTCTCCAAATAGGATGAAAGCGTTTCTATGGAGACAACTTTTTCCTTCTCTCCGTTGTTAATTCGTTTTCTTCCTTTTGTGGGAGGCGCTTGCTTAGCCCGGCTTTCGCGTAACTTTTTGCGCCGATCCTCTCTGTTAAAGACTTTTCGCATACTTTCCTTATATTCCGGATCGGCAAAACGCGCCTTCATCCGCTCTGAGCTACGTGCGCGCTCTTCTTCTCTGGAATATCTTCTTTTTTGTCCCGCACTTACATTTTCTTTTGAAATAAGTCCGGTTTGGAACGCATGCACAATATTTTCTTGATTGGTGACCCATTCGAGATTTTCAACACGATTATCTGTTTTTATCCCATTTTTATGGTTTACTTGCCTTTTATGGTTGGGATTTTCTAAAAATGCAGAGGCTACCAGCCGGTGTACAGACAGAGACTCGCACCGGTTATCCGGCCTACTTCGTAAGCACACAACCTGGTATCCGTCTCGATCGATTTTAGGTTTAAGCTCGTGAACCAACTCAATCTTGCCGAGGCGTTTTGCGAAGCTTCTAACTCGACCTGTAGAGGATATTTCGTAACGGCCTTCCCATGTGGAAATCGGGGCCCACCTTTCCGCCATTATTTGTCACCTCCGAAAAATTTCTTGACGAGGTTCACGGCCTCGCCCATGGTGTATTCCTCTTTTGTGAGGATAGCCCGCAAAAAATCGGGCTGGATGTGTGCAAAACGCTTGCTTTTCAGAAGCGCTTCGCGGGGGTATTTCTTACGATTCGTCAAGTGCGTTGACCTCCTCGTTGAGTTCGTCAATGCGCTGCATTTTGACGCTGTCCTTATCCGGGAACACAAACACGCGCAGCTCAAATTTGTAATGCAGGGCATCCAGGTCAATGGTCGCCTCGCGGTCATACGTGCGGACAAGTCCGGTATTTGTGCCATCGGTATAGAGAAACGTCTCCATGACCATATCCAGCGCTTCGGCTGCCGTCGTATAGCGCCGTTGCAAGTCGGGCAGGTTGTAGTCCTCCAAATAGGTAAGGTCTATGCCGATCTCGCGCAGGAAGCGACCCGCAGGGTATTTGTGAATACGGGAATAGCGCTGCTGCAAAAATGCGCACGGGCATTTCGTTCCCTGCTGGTTCGGGTCGGCATAAAACGTCACGCCGGGAAGGATGTCTTTGAGGTATGTTGCCAGGGATTGCGCCACGGTTTCGATTGTGAAGTTCATCTCATTAACCTTTCAATCTCTTTCCCCAACTCAGAAAGCACGGCCTTTTCGTATGCTTCTTTGCCTTTGTCTGTCATAAACTCGCCCTTCACATAGCTAGTTTTTGTGCCGACCACTAATCCTACTTTCTTGGAAGCGTCATATTCCAGCAGTCCTGATTCGGGATTGATATACAGCCCAGGTACAAAATGCCTCGCCATTCGATGACCGTCGTTGACGTACGAAGCGTACGGCTGATTGTTGGCAAGAACTGTTACATAAGTACTTCCGCCAGACAATGCGCCGCCCATCGGTTCGGTTTTGCTGTCAGTCGCCCAATGCGCTTTCAGCTCGCCCGTGATGGTTCCTGTTCCGATGTATGGCCCACGCCCTGTACCGGCTTTAGGTGGGGTCGCAGCTTGCGCGGCCTCAATTGCCCGCAACGTGGCGTCTTTCGCCACCCTAGCAAGTACTTTTGGAACGTCTGCCTGCACTCTTTTCAATTGCTGTATCCTTTGTTGTAGCGATACGGAATAGCTCATAGATTGACACGCTCCTGTTGCAGCAGCCGGATTTCCTGATGGGCCAATCCGGGCATGATCGCGCCGAACGGCTCATAGTACAGGCTCGGATCGGCTGCAAACGCACGAATCACCGGGCCCGCCCGGCCAAGCCGCCCGCCGCGCGTGATCATCAGCTCATCCCCCGCCCGGACATCTATCGAGATGTCGCAAGCCAGGTGGTCGTTTTGCTGCACGTCTGCGGCGGTGGTGGTCATGTTGATGGGCTTGTTGTCGCTCTGATAGACCCGGCAGGGGATTCCCGTCTGCACCTGCTGTCTCTCATGTCGCGTGAGCGCGCCATCCTGCACATCCTGCACGCGGTAGATATCCATAGTATCCGTATACCAGTCAGTCCAGTTCATGGTTTCACCTCGTTCAAATTACATAAGTGCCACTCATGCCAATCAACTTTGCCCGGTTAGCCAAAATTTGTCCATACGTCGTCGAATTGAGATCGCCCCAGTCCTCTGTCCCTGCCGTGATTGCGGCGGTATCATAGGTCACAGAGGCATCGCCCAATTTTGCGGACTTAACCATGCCGACCAGCGCGCCGGATGCGGCCGCAGCGGCGGGTGTTTCATTGCTCGCCGCATAGCCTCTCAGTGAGATCGTGACATAGTGCGCGACATACAGCCCGACGGCATACCGCCAACCATCCAGCCATTTGTCCGGTTGAATGGACACGTTCGCCATCCGGATAATCTGCGCCAGCATGGCCGGGGAGCCCAGGAATTCACCCTCAGGATTGAAAAACTGCGGGTAGTCCTCCTGAAATTCCTCCACCGTGTAATTCCCTACGCTCGACCCAATATTGGCTGCGGCGGATTTTACGCCGAAAAATTGAGGTTTCATGCAAAACATACCCGCAATCCTCCTTTATTCCTCAGAAATTGCCTTGCCTCGGCGCGTCCTGACCTTCTTTTCGGCCGCTTTCTGGCTCTCCCTGTCCGAGGTGCCGGTGGGGACGATCTTGCCGTCCCGCACAAGCGCCTGGAAATAGTCGGTCTGCGCTGCCCATTCGGGAATATCGGTCATCACATCACGCCGCAGCGCAATAGCGGTAGAGCCGTCGGGCGCGGGAACGATGACGTTCCGTTTGCTCAGTACAAACATCTAGCGGCCTCCGTTTAAATTCCGTCCCAGTAGGTGAGGGACGTGGGGTAAAAGAGCTGCACTTCGGAGATATTTGCCATGTATGCAGTGTCGTAGCAGACATTTGCAACGTTGGGCTGGGACATGATGCGAGACAACGGAACCAGCTCGTCCATCTTGACGAATCGGCGGTCATTGTTGTACACAACCATGCGGTCAGCATCCGCTGTGCCAGCGCCCTTGCACCAGACCGTTGCACCAATGAACAGATCGCCGCCGTTTTTGGTTGCGACGTTGTTTTTCATCACATAGTCGTAGATGGTTTCGGTTGCCAGGTCAGTAACCTTAGTAGTCAGGATGTAGTTGTACTGCTCATAGGGGAGCAGAATGTGGTTGGGCATTGCGCTCGGGTCGTACTCATTTGCCGCCCAGGCTGTGGTCAGCGCCGTATTGATGTCGGTCAAAATCTGGTCTGCGTCCTTGGTGCTCCACTTCGTTCCAGAACCCGTACCGGTCGCGGCAACCGTGGTCTCTACAGCATCCGGGTTGTTTACCAGACCGGTCGTGCCGTATTCGTCCATGCCGACGTAGACGTTCGCGTCCATGTGCTTGTCATAGGCCATGCGCACGCCGTCGGACAGCAGGTTGTCCAGCGAGCGGCCGATATAGTTCGAGCGCTGCATATCCTGGAACATGACGCGCAGAGCTGCCGCAAACACGTGCGCCTTGTATACGCCCTTGTCTACGGATGCCTGGACGGTCGGAATGCCGTTCGCCCCGCCTGCGGTTACAGGGGAATTGACCGCGCCGCCGGTAATGCCGTAGCTCACGGCCATGGCGGACACATAATCCACCCAGCCGCCGCCGGTCTCGATGACGATATCGCGGGGATAAGTAAAGTTCATCAGCGGTTTGCGAATCATGGGGTCGCGCTTTTCCAGCTCAGATGTCAGGAATGCGCCGCCGGTCGCAATGCCCGCCGCGTCCATGACGGGCATATCATTCATGGGCGAGGTTGCCTTGCCACCAATCACGCCCGCGTTAAAGGTGCCAATATTCGTAAAACTCATGTATTTGTCCTCCTTTAGGCGTTCAGCTTGGTCAGGATGACAAGCTCGGCAACGCCGTTTGCGTCAGCCGGGCCGCCCCACTGGCAGTTAGTCAGCTCGACGGTGTTTGCCGAGGTCGTGCTGTCAGCAGACGCAACAAACGAACCGACCGGCGCGTTTGTCAGGTCGCCCTGTACACTCTTAGCCGCGAGAATGTAAACCTTACCGCCGACAGCCGGGGTACCGCCAGCACACTTGACGTTGATCGAGCCGCGCTGGAACACAGACACCGCCTCGCCGGGCGCATACTGGCCGACCTGCTGCTCGAGATACGCGAGGGCGGTCTTGATCTCAAATCCTGCGACACCCGCAAATGCAGCCGCCGTAAATCCTGCGCCGGCCGCTACGACTGCGGGCTTGGTCGCGTCATATACCAGCGGGGTGCCGAACGGGATCGCGGCCTCTCCGCCCGCCGGTCTGGTCTCTACGATCATATCCGGCTGTCTGGCATAGCAGCCCGCAAAGCCGTGGGGCATGTCCTTGCCAATCACCTGGGGATTCAGTCCCATAAAAAATCACTCCTTTAAGTTGCGGCCAACAGTCCGGCAGTCCGAAGTGCGGCCAGAAGATTGTTGAAATCGTCTTGTGTTGGTGCGGCGGTCAGGTCTGCAATCACAGGCATCTGCAATACGCCACCGCGCACCGATGGCGTGGCATCCGGTAGGGTATAACTGGGGCCTGCCGGGCCTTGCGGCCCTTCTGGGCCCTGCTCCCCTTTTGGGCCTTGCGCACCGGGCGCTCCATCTGCACCAGCCGGGCCTTGTGGGCCGGGGTCGCCTTTAGCTCCCTGCGGGCCTGCCGGGCCCATGATATTGGCACCTGCAACGGCAGGCATTCCGGCCTTGCTGGCCGTCCAGGTCAGTTCCCCAGATTCGTTGACGGCTGGCTTATAATAGCCTCCATCCTCTCCGGCGGGGCCAGAAACAGCAGGCACAGGGCCAACGTATGCAATGCGAAGTTCTGCTACGCCGTTGTTGTCTGCCGGGCCATTCCATTGGGCGTTGGAGAGCGCCACGACATTTGCGCCGTCGGCCTCTGCCTCAAAGCCGCCCACAGAATAGCCCTCAGAGGCGGCGACGCGAACATATACCGTTCCGTCAATAGTGGGTTCGCCCTTCTGACATTTCACGTTGATGCAGCCACGTTGGAAAACGGAGACTGGTTCAGCAGGGGCATACTGACCCACATTCTGGTTGAAAAACTCCGCTGGGCTCTTGACCTCTCGGCCCGTCACGCCGATGAACTGATTCCCGGTGTTTCCAGCTCCCATAGGAAGAACTGCACCGTTTTCCCCGCGTACCAGCGGCGTACCGAACGCAATAACCTCCGTACCGCCTAACGGGGCCGTGTTGACGATCATATCGGGCTGTCTGGCGTAGGAGCCTGCAAACCCATGGGACATATTCCGCCCAATCGTCTGAGGTTTCAGGGGCATTGTTAGCCCTCCTTCTTGTTGTGCGGATTTCTCGCAGCGTAGGCGTTCGCAGATTCCGCGCACACCTGCTCATAGGTGGTTTTGCTTGTCTTGTGTGCATTCGCCTGGGCGCTGTCCATGGCCGCCTTAACGATATCCGGCATGGCGTCCTTGCCCTGTACGGCGGACAGCAATGCGTCAGTGACTTTGGCGCGCTGCTGCTTGTCTGCAATGGCGGCGACCGCCGGGCGCACCTTTTTCAGCAGTTCTACGGCTGCATCTCTTGCCGGGCCTGCTGCGCAATCGTTCTCAACCGGGATGGTCAGCGCACTGCCCTCCTTCTGTTCGCCCGATAGTCTCTCAATCATGTCGTCGAGGTCGGTCTCGTCGTGGAGGGGGTGCTCACCCCGGCCGCCTCTGGATTTGGCCTCCAGCATTTCGAGGATGCGATCCAGCTTAGACCCGATGTCGTCCCCCTTGGGGGCCTTCTCGACCATCTCATCCGCTTCGGGCTTGGCTTCTGCGGGTGCCGCCTCCTGCGCGGGCTTCTCGCCTGCGGGTTCAGCGTCCAGCGCGGTTGCCGTGGTCTGCACCATCTGGTCAAGTTCTTCCGGGCTTGCGTCCTTCGCCGCCATGCCAAAGGCGGTTAGGATCGACTTCCAAAATTCCTTCATGGTGTTAATTCCTTTCTCCGCCTCTGTGGCGGCGTCCTTTATCGCTACCTCGTGGCCTGCGCGCCCCTTTGGCACGATTGCCACGTGATTGCCTCTGATATGTTCCTGCCGGTATCCGTCCCCATCCGGGACGTAATTGCACAGATACCCGCACGAGACTTCGCGCTTGACGGCATTCCTCACCTCATTGGCGAGGTTTGCGTCATTGATATACAGGTCGGCCACAATGTAGTCGCCGTCTTGCCGCACGTTCTGTGCGTGGCCTCTGGTGTATGCGGCATAGTTTTCCGGGCTCACGTTTTCGGGCGGGTGCCCGTCCGTGACCGGTTTCCCCTCAAAACTGGCAATTGTCGCATTTTCAAACACGTCCGCTGGATATCGCTGCACTGTGACAACCCGGTCGGGGTCTCCATCCAGCATCAGTTCCCGCGCCAAATAGTTTTGCGGCCCTGTGCGGGCGATTCGCACGTCCTTGCAGATCAAAAAACCCTCGGGTGTGTCTACCAGGTGGGGGCTAATCTGCGAGCCGTAATATGCAATCTGCATCACTCCACCCCCGGAACCAGCTGTTCTTGGTCGGCGCTCTGGCCGCTCATAGCCTCGGTCAGGAGGTCTCCGATTACAGCAATGTGGTCTAATTCGTCTGTCATAACCTCCAGCAGCTTGGGAATCGCGCTGTTTGGAGCCAGCGCCATAACGGCCAGATACAGGCGAACGGTTTCGTTTTCCCCGGCCAGGGAGCGTTTCAGCAGATCGATGTATTCTTGGTTGTAGTCCATGTGTCATCACCTCTTTCGGGCAAATAAAAAGGAGCCAACCACCGAGAATTTCTCAGCAGTTGACCCCATTTAGTCCTTCCGCCCGAACATTTACGGGCGGGCAATATCAACTTTTTTACGTTTGATGTGGATGACCTTGATTTCGTGGTTGGGCCCTGGAATCAGTTCCACACGGTCCCCTTTATTCAAAATCAACTCAATAGCCTGGATAATCTTTTCATTCATTCGATTTTCCTGGATTCCATTGATTTCTTCAATTTCATCTGGCGTGACACATTCCAAACACACTTTCGTGCCGTTGATGTCCAGTTTTAAATCAGCAACCATGCCGACGCGCCCGGTGGTTTTATCTTGATTTATCCACGTTTGCAATGATATTACATTACCCTCGAACCCTCTGCATCTAACTCTTTTCATTTTTCTTTGCTCACCCTCCTGTACTCCGACAGCCACTTTCGGTATGTTTTATCGTCAGCCTGTTTGTGCTTTTGGAATGTCGCAAATGTTTTCGGCGTTGCATCTGGAATTGTGATTCTATATTTTTCCCACTGGCGGTAATCTGCCAGCCACCTGCGCCGTCCAGCTTCTTTTTTGCGGTACGCCTCGACCTGTTTTTGCGTCCGTGGGTCTACGCTGTACGGGTTTTTGGCCGGGTTGGAAAAGTCCTTGATTTTCTGAATTTCCTCCGGTGTCCGGCCTGCGGCTGTCCACGGATAGACGCTATGCAAACAACCAGGATGGATATTTAACCATGTATTCGATAATATATCCGGCCCCGCCGGGTCTACCTTGCCAAACGCATCGGCCAACGGCGGAAAATCCGGATCATTGCCGCTTTTGGAATACACGCGGCCCTCATACGGCGCGCACAATTTGCAGGTCGTCCCGTGGGAGGATATCTGGTATAGGTCGTGCGCGTCATCTGCGGTTAGTACTGCCATGACCTCTGCCTGCCGGTTGGTGGTGCGCAGTACCATGCTGCCGTAGGTGTGTAGGCTCCAATCACGGCCAGCCCTGTCCGTAAACGCCCGGATCCCCTCGCGCCTGAGCCGGTCAACAAACGCCGGTAAGCCCGCGCGCGGGTCGCCCGCCTGCATTCCTGCGGAGATTTCCAGCGCAATATTTCGGATTGCTCCGGGCTGTTGTGGCCCAATAATGGCGTCTCGCAGCGTTGTATCTACGGTATTGCATGCGTCCACGATCTCGCCCATCAGATTGCCGACCAGGACATCCACGACCGCGTGCTGGGTAGATGTCAGCACACGCGCGTTGTAGTAGCCTGCCTGGTGTTTCTCTCGGGGCTGTAATAGGCGGTACGCCTCCGGGACACGCTCATAAAATGTCTGCTCGATCATTTTGGGGACGTATTTCCAGCTCTCGGTTTGCAACTCGTTTAGGATCGCCTGCACCCGTTCCAGCGCCGCTACTGCGTGGTAGTCGATCAGCCGTTTGGCGCGCAGGCGTGCAATCTCGTTGATAATATCGGTCTCTGCCCGCAGGAACAGCGCAATCAGGCGTTCCAATAACCGTTTGGATTCAGGTTGTCGGATTTTCTTCGCCATAGCCTAACCCCATCAGCGGGTCGCGCAGCGCCGTGACATCCGAATAGGATCGCCCTGCATTGGTGTTGATCGCCTCGTCGGTAATGCTGTCAAACAGCCCGGTTTCGCCGGATAATTTTTTGAGCTCTTTTTGCGCCGTCGACGCATCCAACAATCCGGACTGGAACGCCGCAATGATCGTCTCAGATTTGGATTTTCCGATCTCTGCGACTTCCTTAGCCGTCGGCGTCCAGAGCGGCGGAAAGCTGAAATCCAGATCATCCGGGACGTATCCCCATGCGCTCATTGCCATGATGGGCAACAGCTTTTGCAGCGTGGGCCGTAATTTTGCCTCACGCTGGCTGTCTACGTAGTCGTAGTAATTGCGCAAATCACTCTCGCCTGTGGCGTTCATGCCACTCGGAGACCGGCCAAATAGTTTTGTCATGGGGTAATGGCTCGCGCCGCACAGGTTGAGCGCCATGCTCTCGTATACCTCTTGCAGGCCGGTAAATGTATACTGGGTATTGGTGAGTTTTGTCCCTTCTTCCACAACCTGTGTACCGAAATTGGAGCGCAACACGCTCTGCGCCTGCATAACCTGCCAAAACCGTCTTTGCGCCTGGCTAGAGCCGATGGAAAACAGCTGTTCCAGACCCTTGACCTCCATCGTATTGATGTTGGCCTGGAACGTCAGAGCGGCCATATTGGCCGATACATTGTCATGCGCGACGACCTCCTTGTATAGGGCCTCTACCTCGGATTCGCCCCAGTACATTTCGGCAATGCGTTCGATTTCGGGTAATTCGCGCCCGGTAAATCGGATTACATGAGAGTGATGCACGCGCGCCACTGTGTTACCCTGCGCGTCGGTAATGGAGTAATATTCTGGTACGGGCTCCCCGGCCTCCATGACTAGCCCGTTTGTGGTGGTAATCCCCATCCATCTATCCAGAATGTATAGGCCCTGGAAACTGCCAGGGTATACCATATCCAGGTCGAGTGGCGTTTCCAGGTCGTCCTGCCCTTTGACCATGATGAGCCCCGCCGCGCCGCCGTACAGACGGCCCCAGCGCAATCCCGCGTTAATACGGTCTCGCAGGCGGGTGTCTCGCTCCAATCGTTCCAGAGCATCCTGCATTTCCGGCGTCACGGAACCTTTGACCCGGAACCACTCGCGCAGCATGTCATCTACCATTAGACCGACCACATTTTGGACGACCCAGTTATCTCGATACAGGCTGTTGAGCAGGGCATAGTTGTCCGTCATGCGGGTCAGCGGGTATTCTGTTGCCTCTAGCGGGGATTGACTACCCCACCCTAATCGAAATAGCGGGTTTGCAAACGCATCCTGTACGCTGACCGCCTCAGTATTCGGTTTCACTCCCGCCGAGCGGGTCTTGTTACGTCTGGACATTACCTCCACCTACCTCTGCATTCCGGGCACTTTGTCTGTGTGTAGTATCGATTTATCGAAAAAGCAGCCCCACACTTTGAGCAAAACCTTATTTCGTCATCAACATGGGAGTTCCTTCTTGCCGCAGACCGACACTTGTTGCAACAAAATTTTGCTCCAGACTTTGAGGACTCAAATACCTTTCCGCACCACTGGCAAACATACAGGCGCTTTTGATATAGCTTTTCTTTCATTCGCTGGAAGTGGGCCTTGTGCCAGACCTCCCCATCTTCAGATGAATGCCACATCTTTGCCGCCTCTCTCGCTTTTGCGAGAGACTCCATGATTTGATGGGGGTCTTCTTTTGCGTGTTTTTTTGCGTGATAGGTCGTATGTTCTACTCCGGGGATTGCTGCCAAATTTTCAATTCTGTTGTCGGCCCTGTCCCCGTTTATATGATGAATATGGCAACCTTTTGGCACATCCGAAAAATAATACTCCCACACATAGACGTGCATCCGTTGGCGCTTTCCATTTTTTACTCTAACGGTAGAAAGATAATAGCCCGTTCTATCATCTCTTGTGAATTTTATCCCGTTAAATATTTGCTGTTTTGGCGGTTTATTCATATTTTTCGAATCTCCAATCGGGCAAATAATTGACGAAGTACCTTAAAGCATCGACCGAGTGATCATTTTGCTTGACCGGCCGTTCCTCGCCTCGCAGGGTGGCTTTCTCATCCCACAGATACGCTCCCAGCTCGTCGATAAGGCCGGTGCATCTCTCATGGATACGGATTTCTCGCCGGGCCAGCAATGCGCCGGTCTTGCGGATTCCGTCCAGCACCTCGTTGTCGGCTTCTTGGACGTATACGCCACGCTGACGTAACGCCACGATAAATGACGCGGCGGACGGATCAACAAGAACCGTTGCCGGGATATCTCCCATAAACTCCATAAAATCATCAGCGTATTGCTGATCGGTTTTCTGTTTGCGCTCCTTTCGGCTGTCCCATCGATATTCCCGATCTACGCGGATGAGCTCGCCGTTGTCGTAGATATCTAAAAACACCGTGGGGTTGGTTGTGCCGTAGTCGCACGCAATATACCGCTCGCAGGAATACGGTAGGCTGGGAATGTCCTCGCGGTATGTGTTTTCTGTGGGGTCGAACATGTCATAGATCAGGCCCTCGGACATAACCCACCGGCCCATAATGTACCGCTCGTAAAACAAACCGGCGTACATGGATTTATACCGCGTCTTGGTAGCGTCATCCAGGGACGGGTTGTCGTCCATCAGGAAATGCAGATATAACACATTGTGTTTTTCCGGCTGCAAAATCCATTCCTGCCGGAACCAGTGTTGCGGATTCTCTGGATTACAATTGAACCATAATTTCGCGCCGCGCACCGAGCAACGGGCGAGCGCCTGCTCTACAAATGACCGAGGCATCAATGCTACCTCGTCCAGCAGCACACCGGCCAGCGTCACGCCCTGGATCAGGGCCGCGCTTGATTCGTCCTTACCGCCGAACAGATAAATAAAATTGGTGCGTTTGCCGCGCGTGACGATAATCATGTGCTCGCCCCGGCGGTACTGCATGGAGAAATTACGCCGCAAATACTGGATGCCGAGCAGCGGGCGCACAACGTTGCGCTCAACCGCGCCCACGGATTTTCCACAGATCGCAAATGCGCACTGGTCAAAATTTCCCATAGCCCACAAAACGAACGATAGAGACATGATCGATGTTTTGCCAGAGCGCACAGCCCCGTCGCAAATCAGCGCATCATACCGGCTGTACGGGAAACGCATAATCTGCTCCTGCTTACGGCTCAGCATTGTCTATATACTCCTTGAGTGATTTTGTAATGGGATCATCCTCAGCACTCTGCGTCGCACGCCCATTGGCTGTGATGGCTGTCCATTTATCAATCAGCGTTCCCATTGCCGTTGTGACATCGGACGCGGTTTTCGCGTTCTCGATTTTGTCCGGCAGTACGCGCAGCCCGGTTTCTAGGATGTCGCACACCCGGTTGCGTTTGCTCTCCATGTATGCGAGGATGTCCGCTGTATTTTCGGCTTTTTTTTGTTCGAGTTTCTCCGAAAATTCTGGACATTCGGCGACGATCCGCTTAACAGTATGACCGCAAACCCCGTTTCGCTCTGCGGTAGCGTTATAGCTCCCCGTGTCTAGATAATCGGCCAATATTTTCTTTTTCTGTTTATCCGTCAATCTGGACGCCACAGATCGTCCCCTCCTTTCTATATGGCTATTGCACTCGGCTTCCGCTGGGATAGACTGAGGTAATCTAAAAAAGAACAGTGGAAAAGAGAACTGTCATGCCGCCTCAATTAAAACGCAAACCAACGCCGCGATAGAATTCTTCTTCCAGCTTTCTCTTAACGTCCTCAAGGTCTATGGTGACAGTCATTCCCTCTGCAATCTTGATGTCCCGGTAGTCGTGCTTGACGGTCATAGGCTCTATCATATCAGCTACAATAGGAGACGATATGCTTGCGGCCATGTTTTGTTCCTGATAGTACATCAGGCCCTCCATGCGTTTATTCTTGCACGTATCCCTGAGCGGACACTTTCTGCATCCGCTGTACATTCTACTCAGTCCCATGCCATCCTCCAATCTCATTGCGGAGCATAGCTGCTGCATCCTCGTTCAGCCTTATGAATGTACCGTATTCGTCTATATCGCAGATAACGCCGCCGTTCATAAGGTGTTTCAAATTCTCGCAGGTGAGCGTGTAGAATTCATTGCCGTATGGTGACAATAAACTGTCTACTTCGTCCATTCTTACCAGTCCAAAACGGGTGGTAAATTCATTTTTATCCATATTTATTCACCTCTTATCGTGTCAAATGCTGTAGATGGTGCTCCAGACGTTTGCCCAGTTTCTCATCGATAACGCGGCTGGTGTTCTTGTGCTGGAACGGGATGTAATCTGTTCCGCCCGCATGGGCGTTGTCTGTGTGCATCAGCATGACAATGGACGTCCCTGTCAGGCAGGTTGTGCCCCGCACGGGTGGTCGAAAGCCCCAGGAGTCGAACCCGGCGCGGCCCTGTCGCGGCTCTCAAATATTTTTAAAAAAATTTCTCTTTTTCTCTTGACACTCTTGCTATATCGCTGTATAATAAGACCATAGAAAAGAAAGGAGCTAACAAAAATGAAAAACTATTATTTTGCTGACGCTGAGTACATCGACCGCATCTATGGCAACGAATCCCCGGTGTGTGTGGATGAGCCTGAAATTGAACGTCTTGCATCTGAGTGGGACATGTCTACAGATGACCTAATGAATCAGTTCCATGTTGCATCTCAAGATGAGATTGAGCAATACGGCGTTTACAATTCGTAAGGGGAATCGATCGGAATGCTAATATCTCTCGTAGAGTACGCCAAACAGCACGGCAGGTCGCCGCAGACCGCACGCCAGGTCGCCGCAACCGGCGGGTTCAAAACCGCTCAAAAAATCGGCCGTAATTGGGTCATCGACAGCGAGGAGCCTTGGATTGACCGTCGTATCAAATCCGGCAAATATGTTGATTGGCGTAAAACAAAAACTAAAGAGTGATTTCTCGCCCGGTCTATATGGCCGGGCTTTTTCGCCCTCCGCCCTCGCGCGGGCTTTGGCCGATATACCTCTTGCGAGGTATGCGCCGTTTTCGCCCGGCATACGCCCGGCTGGATACGGGCGGGTTTCCCCGGCATGGGCGGCAGTGCATTCCAATCCGGCACACAGGTCGGGGTCCCCTCCCTCCCTTCTGTGTTGGATTTTTCTCGCCGCCAATTGGTTGCAGGAGGCGGATTTGAACCGCCGCTATACGGCTTATGAGGCCGCTGTGCTACCGCTACACCATCCTGCCATGTGCCGGGGGCTGACGGTGCCCCGGCGTTATAAAATTGGAGATATGCCCCCGTCTGGGGTTGGAGCGGATAGCGGGAATTGAACCCACGCGTTCGGCTTGGAAGGCCGACGTTCTGCCGTTGAACTACACCCGCGTGTGCCCCCGAAGGGGCTATGTGAAAGGAGATATATGCCGCCGGTCTTTCCCGGCTGTCAGGTAACAAAATATAGCATCAATGGAGGTTTTCGCTCTCATTGGATTTTTTACCCTTCCCCGTTCGTGCGCGGTTTGGGGCGTATCGGGCCGCCGAGCGGCCCATAGACATAAGGAGGAGG
>ERZ1090878.640-NODE-643-length-18321-cov-9.248440_pt1 | contig 18321 bp, 20 predicted proteins | sample MGYA00478473_ERZ1090878 | MGnify/ENA primary metagenome ERZ1090878 (study PRJEB33644, sample SAMEA5815720) | chicken gut metagenome | biome: Chicken; feature: Gastrointestinal Tract; material: Caecum | place: Ireland | collected 2019-01-01 | study: A study of the... | reverse complement strand
AAACCGGGGCCCCCGGGGTAACGTTCCCCCCCAAAACTCCCCCCGGGGAGAGGAGGAACAGTGAAATGAGCGCACTTCCGACTTTTTTCAAAAATAAAAAAGTCGGAACAAGCGATATGGAACTTGTTCCGACGATGGAGCGGCTGATGGGAGTCGAACCCACCTGTCAAGCTTGGGAAGCTTGCATTCTACCGATGAACTACAGCCGCATATTCTTTTGAAAAACCGCCGCAAACCAGCCGTTCACGGCGTGATGGCGTCCCCGGCGCGATTCGAACGCGCGGCCTTTCGCTTAGGAGGCGAACGCTCTATCCAGCTGAGCTACGGAGACACGCTGCACCGTTATTATATACCGGACAGGCAAGCTTGTCAACGCGCCAAAGCAAAATCGGCACAAAAAACACTGCAAAATTGCGCCGCGCAAACCAAAAAAGACGTTTACCGGGGGAATAAGGGCGTACAGAAAGCCCTGTACGCCCGAGACTGTCGAAAAAGCCGGTTGGACCGCGCGTAGAAAGAATTGAAAAATAAACTGCTATTTTTCTCAAGCAGAAAAGCATCTTGCACTCTTAAGAAAATAAAGCACTTTAAAAGCAGAAAAACCGCACGACTGTGCGGTTTTTGCGCTTTTTGTCTTTTGCTCGGGGGCGGTACCGTTGTACAGCCTCCACTCGCAAAATACAAAATCCAACTCGCCTTTTTGGCAGTCTCTCAGCGTGTCGGGCTGTATATTTTATTGCCGTTATGCTTTTTTCGACACGCTGGGGCGTACAGAAAGCCCTGTACGCCCTTGCCGGCGCTGCATAAAATCAGCGTGCCGCCGAGAAAAACGCCGGCCGACAATAGATTCAGCAGCCGCCTGCGTACGCCACAAAGCCGACCTTGTAGTTGGAAGTGCCGTTGACCTTGTACTTCACAAGATACATGCCGCCCACTTTGGCCAGGCAGGTGCAGGTCTCGTTTTTGTCCAGGCTGCCGATCTTCGTCGTTTTGCCGGTGTCGGCGTAGACCGGTTCGGTGGTGGACCCGTTTTTGTAGGTCTTGCCGCCGGTCGGCACCGCGCTGACCTTGCCCTTGTACTTCACAAAACCAACCTTTTTCTTAGACGTGCCGGAAATGGCATAGACCACGATATAACCGCTGTCGGTCTTGCCGTAACAGTCAGCTTTGCCGCGTGCGTAGACCGTGCCGACCTTGTCTGACAGGTTCGACTGCTGGTAAACCGTCTCATTTGTAGAGCCGTTTGTCCATGTCTTTGGCGAAACAAAGGCAGCCGAAGATGCGCCGGTGATCTTCGACTGGTCTTTCGGGCGCAGCACGCCGTAGACATTGTCATAGTCGTGCTTGACCTTGTGCATGGCCTTGCCGTTCCAGTTCTGGTCATACGAGTAAAAATAGCTCGTAGTGCCCTCGCCGGTGCAGATGGCCACATGGCCTGCGCCGCCGCCCACGTTGCCGTTCCACACCATGATGTCGCCCTTTTTGGGAACAAAAGACGCGGTGTTGGCAATTTTGGTCGTGATGTTTTTCAGCTTGGCCGGTGTGTTGGTGTAATAATACTTGGCGTTGCCCCACGAGGCCGAGCCGGCCGAAACGCCAAACACTTTTTCCACATAAAGCTTGATGAGGTCGACGCACTGCACGCCGTATGTACCGTCGTAGTCGATAGATTTGCCGTTGTACTTCTTGATAAATTCATCAAACGTCATAACACTCACTCCCCTGCCTGTTCATCCGTTGCAATATCCTGCTTCGGCGCGTCATAGGCCATTGCCTGCGCGCTGTCGGAAACGCCCTTTGTGGTCGGGTCGGTCGTGATGCCGATGGCCGCCGGGATCATCAGCACCAGTGTGGCTGCCTGCAGCACCTGTTCTGCCGTGACCGGCAGAGCCACATCACAAAGCTGCAAAATGGCAAACACTGCTGTTACGACAGCCGAGATGATGCCCAGCCACCATGAGCCGCTTTTGAGTCTGACTTTCCAGTTGATGTTCATAAAAATTCCTCCGTTTCGTAAAATAAAAAAGCAGCGCACCGGGCGCTGTTTAAACAAAGCGCCCGGTGTTTTGCCGGCATACCGAAACCGGTGCGCCTGCGCACAAAACGCTTTGCTGCGTTCAACCATTTGCCGGCGGAAACGCCGCCACCGCTTTTAAACCCGCAAAGCTTGCGCGCTGCACCAAAACAGAGGCAGCCGCACAGACGGTGCCCTGCCCTTCGGGCGCAGCCCGCATGGCTGCAAGCAAAAGCCCGCGGCGCCAACTGTAATGCAGCACTGCTTAGTGCAAAACAGCCGCGCCGCGCGCTTTTGACCGCCACTCACCGCAGCCGTGCAAGCGCTGCCCAAACGGCCTGCGTACCGTGGTCTGCCGGGCGCGAGCGCGGCCGGCGGCCGGAGACATTGGCACGCCACGGGCAGCTGCGCAAAAAGCACACCGCGTGCCCACCCCCGCAGCTCACCCGCCAGACGCACGATTTTTTGGTACAGACTGTCATGTTGCTCCCTCCGTTTCTATTCGGTGTGAGTAACATATTATACTCAATTTGAGTATTTTTCAAGTGTGATTCTGCACAAATCGAAACGGAAATTTTTGTGCGTTTTACTCAAAATGAATAATGTTGATGTAATTCGCTTGATTTTTTTATTCGTTTTGTGTATGATATTGGCAGCAGGGAGGTGAGCCGGCTGTGAACCGGATCAAAACATTGCGTGAAAAAAAAGGCATCAATATGACACAGGCTGCCAAAGCGCTGCAGATCCCCTACACGACCTATGTCAACTATGAAAAAGGCGAGCGTGAGCCGAACACGGAAATGCTCATCAAAATCGCCGGGTTTTACGGCGTGTCGGTCGACTACCTGATCGGCCGCAGCGACCGCGAACGGCCGCAGCTGCTGCCGCCCATCATTACCGACGACGTGGTGGCCATTCCCGTCATCGGCGAGATCGCGGCCGGGTACGGCGAGCTGGCGGTGGAGGACTGGAGCGGCGAGACCGTGGACATTCCGCGCCGCTTTTTAAAGGGGCACAAAAGCGAAGAATTTTTTATTCTGAACGTGCACGGCGATTCCATGTACCCGCTTTATATGGAGGGCGACAAGGTGCTGATTTTACGCCAGACCGCACTGGCGCGCAGCGGCGAGATCGGCGCTGTGCTGTACGACAGTGAAATGGCCACGTTGAAAAAGGTAGAATATGTGACCGGCGAGGACTGGATGAAGCTGATCCCGATCAACCCGAACTACCCGCCGAAAACGATCACCGGCGCCGATTTGGAAAGCTGCCGTATTATCGGCGTGCCCAAACTGCTGATCCGCGAGATCCACTAAAAAAACCGGCTGTGCAAAGGCACAGCCGGTGAGCATAGCATCCTGATACCTGATAAAAGACAGGATTCATATATTAATAGGTATAGACGCATAAAAAGAAAAAGCAGCAAGGCGGTTTGCACCGTTTTGCTGCTTTTTGGTGACCCGGACGGGAATCGAACCCGTGTTACCGCCGTGAAAGGGCGGTGTCTTAGCCGCTTGACCACCGGGCCGGGTGGTGGCTGTAACTGGATTTGAACCAGTGACACTGCGGGTATGAACCGCATGCTCTAGCCAACTGAGCTATACAGCCATACATGGCAACTCAAATTGCAAGTAAGATTATAACGATTCTGCACCGTTTTGTCAACACCTTTTTTATTTATTTTCCGAACAGATGCAACCAAACCGCGGAATTTGGCCGTTTTCGCACAAATGTTTGACAAACGCAAGCGAAATGTGCTACAATACCCTTAAGGAGCTGAGACTATGAGTCACCTTTCTGACAAGCAGCGCGAGATTTTTGACTACATCCGCAGCTATATTGACGAAAAAGGCGTTTCTCCCTCTGTGCGCGAGATCGGGCAGGCAGTGGGGTTAAGATCCACGTCCACGGTGCAGTACCACCTGACGGCGCTGGAAAACGCCGGCTGCATTGAGCGCGACCCGCTGCTGAAGCGCACGCTGCGCCTGACCGGCGGCGCCCAAAGCCACGCCGGGCGCGTGCCGCTACTGGGCACCGTTACGGCCGGTATGCCGATTCTGGCCGTGGAAGAGATCGAAGACTACATCCCCTACGGCGGCCGTACCGAGGGCAAAACACTGTTTGCCCTGCATGTGCGCGGCGATTCCATGGTCAACGCCGCCATACTCGACGGCGACATTATCGTGGTGGAGCAGACCCCGACCGCCCGCAACGGCGAGATCGTGGTGGCCCTGGTCGGCGACGAGGCAACGGTAAAACGCTTTTACAAGGAAAACGGCCACTTCCGCCTGCAGCCCGAAAACGACGACTACGCCCCCATCATTGTAGACGAGGTCGCCATCCTCGGCAAGGTCGTGGCCTGTTTGCGTTACTATTAAATGTTATAATATACATGCCTTGCGCGCCCTGCACCGGCAGGGCGTCAGCGTGTCAAAAAAGGTGTAATGGCAGCAAATTATACGATCTGACGCGCTGAGAGACTGCCAAAAAGGCGAGCTGGATTTTGTATTTTGCAAGGGACGGCCGTCGTCTAAATGCACGCCGATACGTTCGCAACCGCCTTTTGAATAATTTTTTGCGGCGATTGCTCACTTCAAGCGTGCATTTCTCCTCTCCCCAAAAAGCCATATGGCTTTTTGGGGACCCCCTAGGTACTGCCCCGAGCAAAAGACAAAAAGCGCAAAAACCGCACGGCTGTGCGGTTTTTCTGCTTTCTGTGTTGCTTTTTATAATACAATGGTTTTACAATATATTTCATAGCCGAAAAGCGAACCTTTTATTCTGTGATTTTTGATGCGCGGTCCGGCCGGCTTTTTCGACAGTCTAGCGCCCTGCACCGGCAGGGCGTTTTTTTTATTATGCCCAAAACGCAGCAAAAATGGCCACTTCACACCAAAGTGTGCATAAACCGGTGCAAAAAAAGAGAAAATATTATAAAAAATTCCGCAACAAAGCGCAATTTCGTTGATAACGCCGCGCATTTATGTTAATATAAACTAATGTAAGTACAAAAAACGGAGATGATCCCCCCCATGAGCGAAAACTGCACACACGACTGCTCGAGCTGCACATCGAACTGCGCCGAGCGCAAGGCAGACCCGAAATCTTTTTTAAAACCGCTCAACAAATATTCCAAGATCCAAAACGTGATCGGCGTGATCAGCGGCAAAGGCGGCGTAGGCAAAAGCTTTGTGACCTGCACGCTGGCCTGCGGCTGCGCCGCGGCAGGGCTTAAGGTCGGCATTTTAGACGCCGACGTGACCGGCCCCAGCGTGCCGCGCTCTTTCGGCATTACGGCGCGCGCCATGCAGAACGAGACCGGCCTGCTGCCGGCCGAAAGCAAGACCGGCATCAAGATCATGAGCGTGAACCTTTTGCTGGAAAGCGAAAACACGCCCGTTGTCTGGCGCGGCCCGGTGATCAGCGGCGTGATCAAACAGTTTTGGACCGACGTCAACTGGGGCGAGCTCGATTACCTGTTTGTGGACATGCCGCCCGGCACGGGCGACGTGGCCCTGACCGTGTTCCAAAGCCTGCCGGTGACCGGCGCCGTGATTGTAGACACGCCGCAGTCGCTGGTCAAAATGATCGTGGAAAAGGCGCTGAACATGGCGAACATGATGCACATCCCGGTGCTGGGCATTATTGAAAACATGAGCACCTTCATCTGCGACCAGTGCGGCAAGCGCCACGACATTTTCGGCGAGAGCCACACCGGCGAGATCGCCGAGGCGTTCCAAATTCCGCTTTTGGCGCAGATCCCGCTGCGCGCCGAGGTGCGCCGCCTGGTGGACGAAGGCAAAATTGAAAACGTACAGGTAGAAGAACTGCGCGACTTTCTGGCCGCGCTTTGTGAAAAATAGGAGAAAAAGATGAAAAGACAGGACTACATCACCTGGGACGAATACTTTATGGGCATTGCCCTGCTGTCGGCGCAGCGCAGCAAAGACCCGCACACGCAGGTCGGCGCCTGTATCGTCAGCGGCGACAACAAAATTATGAGCGTGGGCTACAACGGCTTTCCGTGGGGCTGCAGCGACGACGAGTTCCCGTGGGACGGCGGCGAGGGCAGCAACTCCAAATACCCTTATGTGTGCCACGCCGAGCTGAACGCCATTTTAAACGCCGGCGGCCGCGATTTGAAAAACTGCAAGATCTATGTGGCGCTGTTTCCCTGCAACGAGTGCGCCAAGGCCATCATCCAGTCCGGCATCAAAGAAGTGATTTACATTTCCGACAAGTACGGCGACTCCCCGGCCACGCAGGCCAGCAAGCGGATGTTTGCGGCGGCCGGCGTGCGCCTGACGCGCTTTGCAAGCGACAAAAAAACTCTGACCATCTCGCTGGACGAAAAGGACGTTTGACATGCAGGCCGACATTTACGATTTTGACAAGACCGTGGTGCCGTTTGACAGCGGTTCGCTGTTCATTGGCTACTGCTTTTTGCACTACCCGTGGTGCTTCATCACCCTGCCGGTGATCCTTGCCGCCGGAATACTGTGGCTTTTGCACATCATCCGCTTTACGCAGTTTAAAAAGGTGTGCTTCTGCTTTTGGCCGCTGATCCCCAAAAAGCGCGCCGTGCAGAAGTTTTGGGACAGGCACGAAAAAGACGTGTACCCCTGGTTCCGAAAAGAAAACCGAGGGCGCTTTGCCATTGTCATTTCCGCCTCGCCCGACTTTTTGCTAAACGAGATCGCCCGGCGGCCGGACGTTGCGATCGACTGCCTGATCTGCACGCGCCACGACCCGAAAACCGGCATGATTTTGGGCGAAAACTGCCGCGGCGAAGAAAAAGTGCGCCGCCTGCGCGAGGAATTTGCCGGGCAGACGCTGCACATTGAAAACGTCTACTCCGATTCCTTTAAGCACGACCGGCCCATCTTTTCGCTTGGGCGGCGCTGCTTTCACATTGTAAAGGGCGAACGCATCCCCTTTGCCTACCAAGACATTTACGGCGCCGAACCGGCTGCGCCGGAATACCAAAAGGAGCGCTGAACTTGAACACAGAAAAAATCCTGATCACCGCCGATTCCCCCTGCGACCTGCCGCAGGCCATTTTGCAGGAAAGAGACATTTGCCTGACGCCGCTGTCTGTGACGCTGGGCGACCGGTCCTACCGCGACGCACTGGACATTACGCCCGCCGGCATTTACGACTATGTGGCCAAAACCGGCGTGCTGCCCAAAACATCGGCTGTGCCGGTGGGGCAGTACCTGGACCTGTTCACCCAGTGCACAAAAGACGGCGGCCATGTGGTGCACATTTCGCTTTCGAGCGGCATTTCCTCCAGCTACCAGAACGCGGTGACGGCCGCAGGCGAATTTGAAAACGTGCACGTTGTGGACTCGCACTCGCTGTGCCACGGCTTTGGGCTTTTGGTGCTGAAAGCCGCCGACCTGCGCGACATGGGGCTGCCGGCCGAACAGATTGCCGAACAGATCGCACGCCTGACGGGCAAGGTCAGCGCCACGTTTGTGCTGAGCGACCTGGAATACCTGTACAAGGGCGGGCGCTGCTCGGGTCTGACACGCCTGGGGGCGAACCTGTTGGGCATCAAGCCAATGATCGCGGTGGACCCTGTAACCGGCACGCTGGACGTGGAAAAAAAGTACCGCGGCAAGATCGAAAGCGTGTACCGTGCCTACGCGGCCGACCGGCTGAAGGAAAGCGGTCAAATGGACAAGACGCGCGTGTTCATAGCCAATTCCGGCGGCGTCAGCCAGGACACGATCGACTATGTCAAAGGCCTGTTTGAAGCGGCCGGCGGGTTTGAAGAGATCATCACAGCCGAGGCCGGCTGCATCATTTGCAGCCACTGCGGGCCAAAGACCTTTGCGGTGTTCTACCTTTACCAATAAAGGCATATACGGATAAAATCCGTGCAAAAAACGCACTCCAAACGGAGTGCGTTTTGTTTTTTATATAATTCTCCTGCGCAGCGCACGGACTTACGCCTGCCCCGGCTTTTCCTCCACCGCGAAACTCGGCAGGGCGATCTCGCTGTAGATGGTGGAGATGATCTCATTTGCCGCCACGCGCGAGTAGAGCCCGGCAAACTGCCCGGCGTAGCAGAACATGCCGGTCAGGTTGCTGTACTTTTTCACGTCGGCAAACCCGGCGCCGTCGATAAAGTCCAGGTTGCGGCTGCGGTACGGCTCAATAAACTGCTGCAAAATATAGTGCTCGTCCAGATCCAGGCACTTTTCGATAAATTCGGCCCACTCGGCCTGTGTTTCACACTCTACACCCGAAAGCACGCCGCGCGAACCGTAGGATTCGGCCGGCTTGACGATCCACTTTCTGCGCTCGCGCTTGACCGCGTCCAGATCGATCAGTGCATTGTCGCGGCGCAGCGCATACGTTTTCGGCACATGGCGGTCGATAAAGGCCATCTCCTCCGGCGTCAAAAACTTTTCGGTCAGCGTTTTGTTGCACAGCACCTCAAACAGCGTTTTCGAGTGGATGATCTGCGTTTTGAAGCCGCCCATCAGGCAGACGGCGCGGCTTTTGGCGGCCGCCAGAAACGGCTGCACCTCGTCCACATGGCGCAAAATGTCGCTGGTGACGGCGCGGCGGTAAACCAGGTCAACGGGCATGCCGCTTTTCGTGCGCAGCACGCCGCCGGCAAACGTCAGTTCGCGGATGTCGCAGACCTCGCAGGCAAGCCCCCGGCGCTGAAAAGCCGCCTGAAACTGCAAAAATTCCTGCGTGGTGGCGCTTTCGTTAAAGTCCACAATGGCCACGTTCGGCTTCGGGCGCGCCGCGGCGAACGGCGTTTTGCCGTACAGTTCAAGAAACGCCGTGCAAAGACTGTCAAAAAGCTCAAACGGCTTTAGGCGGTGCGTTTTCGAAAACGCCTGAAAAACCGGCTGCTCCTGCAGCGAGTACACCAGCTCGCGGTCCTCGTTCATGGCGCTGGAGCCGTCCGTATTGATCTCACAAAAATGGAAATCCATATAGTCGGGGCTGTTTTCATCCTCATTAAAGAAGATGTCGAGGCGCGCCACCGGCAGCACGCGGCCGTAGCCGGGGTCGAGCAAAATCAGTTCCTCCAGCTCTTTGGAAAACCCGAATGCCGCGCGGAAATCCGCGTCCGTCTCGTAGCGGGCAATGACCTTGTCAAAGATGGCAAGCGAGGTACGGCAGATCTCCTGCATGCGGCAGATCTCGCCGGCGGAAAACAGCTTGGGCATAAACAGCGTGTAGACCACGCGGCCGTGGTAGCGCGCCGTGGATTCGTTGACCAAATAACTGCGCTGGCGCAGCGCGGCCTTGCGGCAGACTTCCGGCACGGAGGCGGCCAGTGCAAAGTACTCGTCGTCAAACTTCTTCATGGCTGCCCTCCTCACACGGCTCAAACAGGCGCAGGCGCGCCTGCACACGCCGCTGCAGCGGCAAAAGAAGCGCCTGCTCCTCCGGCGGCAAAAAGCGCGCGGCCGAAGCAAAAAGCGCGTCGGCCGTTTCGCCCATGTCTTTGCCGTAAAGCGAGGCGTTCCAGCCGTTTTCCATCACGTCGGTCTTTACGTCTTCCACCGCCTGCGCGCTTTGGCAGCCAAGCCGGTCCAGCCAGTTGCGCACGTTCGCCTCGTCGCCGAAAATCCCTTTTATAAGCGCGGCGTAGGCACAGGCCAGATCGACCGGCATGCTGTCGGCCATGCGGATCTCGATAAACGGTTTGACGCGCACGTCGAAAAACGCCATGGAAAGCAGGTGGCGCGCATCGTCCGGCGCGGCCGGGTCAAACACCTCCGCCGCCGGGCGGGAGCCGGTATAGATCTCGTGCCCGTCCGGGCTGGCGGCAAAGATGGGCGGCAGCGCGGCATAAAACTGCGCCAGGCGCTTATAGCCGAAATCGTCGTCAAACACACACGGCAGCGTGCCGGTGCGCGCGTCGTCCACATGGCGCCATGCCCAGATGCGCGGGCAGTGCCCCCGCACCGGCGCGCCCTCTACGACCGGCGCATTTTCCGTCATCAAATAAATTAGCGGCGAAAGCGCACTGGCCAGGCGCAGCTTGTCCACAAAATCCTGCTCGTTTTGGTAGTCGATGCTGACCTGCGTGGAGGCCGTCTGGCGCATCATGAACACCGGCGCTTTGCCGAGCGAGCGGAAGTAGCGGTCCATCATAACGTAGCGCATTTTGTCGATCAAAACGCATTCAGACGCCAGCGAAGCCGGGCTCACGCCAAACGTGACCAGGCGCACGCCGCGCTTTTGCAGCGGCTGTGCCAGCATGGACGCAAACCGATCGTAAAGCTGCCGGATCTCTTCCACAGACGAGACCGGGCGGATGCTGACCTCCAGCTGCGCCGACGGCTCCAGCGTCAGCGAAAAATCCTTGCCAAAAAGGCCGCTGACGCCGCCGTCCAAAAAGCGCGTGCACGTCTCAAACTGCCAGGCAACATCCTCCAGCACCGCGCGCACACCGTCGTCATAATAAAGGCGCCGGCCGTTTACAGCCGACAGGGCAAAATGTTCCAGTTCCAGCCCAAGGCGCATCGGCGCCGACGGCCGTTCGCCGCTTTGAAACAGGCGAATCAGTTCTTCTTCTATCGTACGCATAAAAACCCCTATTCTTTCCTTTAAAATACTATACACTTTCCGCCGCCATTTATCAAGAAAAAATGCGCACCGCGCCCCATTTTGGCACAAAAGCCGCACATTTTGCTGCCTTTTTTCGCAATTTGTCGGCCGAACCAGCCGCGCCGGGGCGCAAAGCGCAAACTTACGGCGCCATCCCCTTGATTTTGGCGCAAAAGTCTGTTATAGTCGTAAAAAAGGAAAACGGCCTTTCGTTCACAATTTTTAGAATAAAAATTCACCTGGAAAGTATGAATTTTGTACAAATTCGGTTTATAATACCTTTCACAACACAATAAGGAAGAGAAAATGATCAAAAACCCGTACAAGGTACTCGGTGTGCCCGACGGCGCCGACATGGACACCGTGACGGCCGCCTACAAAAAACTGGCGAAAAAATACCACCCCGACCTGAACCCGAACGACAAGGCGGCCGCAGCCAAAATGGCCGAGATCAACGCCGCCTACGACCAAATCAAAAACGGCACGGCCGGCGGTGCGCAGACCGACCCGTTCACCGGGCGGCGCAGAAGCGGCGCGGCCTCCGGCACCGACTACCTGAAGAGCGTGCAGTCGTTTTTGATGCACGGGCAGTACCAGCAGGCGCTGAACCTGCTGAACAATATTGAAGACCGAGGCGCGCGCTGGCACTACCTGGCGGCCGTGGCCTACTCCGGCCTGCAAAACCGAAACGAGGCCGTGCGCCACGCCAAGGCAGCCTGCGACATGGAGCCGAACAACGCCACCTACCGCAGCGCCTACGAAAGTCTGGTGCGCGGCGAGGACGTGAGCGGCGAATTCGGCGGCTTTACCGGATTCGGCGGCTTCGGGTTTCCGTTTGGTTTCCCGTTCGGCGGCTTTACCTACACGCGCACGGGCGGCAGCGCAGGCGGGAACGCCGGCGGCACGCACCGCACGCGGCGCGGCGGCTGCCTGATGTCGATTTTGCGCTTCATCATCATTCTGATCGTGCTGCGGCTGATCGTGTCGCTGTTTTTCGGCGGCGGCCTTTTCGGCACACGCCGCTACAGCTACAACAATTACGGCAGCTACCCGCAATCGTCCTATAACCAGGAAACGACTACGGCCGCAAGCGACGATCCGGGGCAGTACTTTGGCAGCAACTACGGCGGCGACGCCTACAGGGGGTAAACCATGAAAGAATTTTTTGCAAAGCTTGGCTACAAGCTGCGCGTGTTTATGACCGGGCGCACCGGCCCGGACGAGCTTTACCGCTTTTTGAACATGGCGGCGCTCGTGCTCATCATTATTGATATTTTTGTGCGAAACGAAATTGCAAATGCCGTGCTGTTCGGCGCAGCCATCCTTTTGCTGCTCGTGGCGATCTTTCGCGCATTTTCCAAAAACGTGGCAAAGCGCCGCGCCGAAAACGCCAAATACCTGGCCGTGCGCGGCAAGGTGACCGGCTGGTTCAAGCTGCAGCGCGACAAGGTCAAGTTCCGCAAAACGCATGTGTTCCGCACCTGCCCAAACTGCAAGCGCACACTGCGCCTGCCGCGCAAAAAGGGCGAACACTCCGTGACCTGCCCCGTTTGCAAAACGAAATTCAGCGTAAAGGTGCGGTAAAAAGCCGCACGCCTTTTGTGCATCCCTTTTAAAGCGCAAACGCGCCTATAACATCCTTTCTTTAACGGCAAAAACCGGGCCCCTGCAATACAGGCGCCCGGTTTTTGCTTTAGCCGGATATTTTTCAGAGTCAAGGCCGTTTAAGCCGGTTCGGTCACATCCGTTACTTGCCAGCTGCCGTCCGTGTCAAAGCGCATCTCTACCAGTGCCAAAATATCTTGACTGCCCGAAAGCGCCGCGCCGTTCGCCGAACAGTACAGCTGGTCATAGCTGAGCCACAAATAGCCCTTGTTCAAAATTTTTTGAAACGTGACAAAGCGCACATCGCTTTGCACATGGTCAAACGCATTATCATCCCGTGTGCGGCAAAGCTTTAAAAGCGCCTCGTCATACGGAAAATCCGCCCGGTAGCCGTCGTAAGCGACCGCCTTTTCCACAGCTTCCAAAACCGGCTGCGCCGTCTCGCGGTCGGCGTCGTCTGCCGTGTGGTTCAGCGTTTCGTAACTTAAGCCGAACGCATAGCGGTACGGTTCGTTGTCGCGGTACACTTCTGTTTTATCGCGCACCAGCAGCCACAGCGCACCCGCCGTGACCAGCAAAGCCAAAGCCAGCACGAGTGCAGCTACTGAAACAACTGCTTTTTTACGTTTTGTCATACTTCCACCTCCAAAGTATTCTACGCCAAGCGCTGCGGGTTACGCATTGGCGATCGCCTGTAAATGCGAGGCATTTCGGCCGAGCGTGGTCGGCAGCCAGTACGATTCGCCGGTGTTTACATTGGTCACGGTAACGCCGCTGAGAAGCGCGGTCGCCTCATACATCGGGATGCCACCGCGCCAGCCGACCAGCCAGCCGTTTGGTGCAGCCGGGGCGGCCGACCAGCCCAGACCCGCCGAGTACAGATCGAAATTTACTTTTTGCGCGGCCGGTTTTGCCTCGCCGGTCGCCAGGTCATAAAGCATCAGCCGGCTGCCGTGTTCCTCTGTATAAACATCTTCATAAAGGAACTGTGTTTCGCTGAGCAGCACCGGCGCAGTGCCCTGCACCAGCTCCTGAAGCCGGCCGTTTTGCCAGCGGCAGATATAGGGCGCGCTTTCGCCGCCCCGTCCCAGCAGCGTCGTGCCGCCCTGAGTAGCCAGATAGGCCTGCCAGCGACCGTCCTGCAGCGGCAGCTCCGTAATGCGGCCGTTTGCAAAATCGGCAAACAGCACTTTTTGCAGGTTTTCACCAACAGAGCACGCCGCATACAGGCCGTCGGCTGCGGCGCCCATCTCGTCTACATAAAGCGTCTCGGCATAATCCGGCGCAGCCAGTTCGCCGGTCACCTGACCATCCTGCACCAGCAGGAAATAATCGTTTTCACCCTTTTCGGCGCGGCAGTAATAGCCGCCGTCAAACGGCGTGACAAACGAGACCTTGTCGTACCCGGGGAGTTTTATTTTTTGGATCACGCCGGTTTTTGTCTGCATTGTAAACGCATCGCCTTTGCCGGAATCAAAATAGATCGTCAGATCCGGCACGCGCACCACATAAACTATACACGCCACGGCCACGGCCAGCACCAGTGCGCCCAGCACGCCGAGCGCGGCCTTTTTTCGCTTTGTCATTTTGGCCTCCTCCTTACTTTGCGGCGTATGCCGCAGGGGGTATCCGGCAAAACAGACCTTTGTCCAATTTCAATATAGCATGGCAGCGGCGGCGCTGCAACCGATTTTAAAAAAATTGTTATTTTCGTAACGATTTATTCAGAAACGGTCTGCAAATCGTTCACAGCGAAACGTCTGTACCAAAAAAGTCGGTGCGGCCGGCGCGCGAATCGCCCCGGCCGCCCCTGGAAAGAGGAATAGAAAACAATGTGTGTATACACACTACGCAAAATCATGCGTTAGAAACAGCTTGTAAATTTCCCGTATGGCGGCCAAGTAGAGTCGGCAGCCAGTACGATTCGCCGGTGTTTACATTGGTCACGGTAACGCCGCTGACCAGCGCCGTGGCTTCATGCGCCGGGATGCCGGCGCGCCAGACGGCCAGCCAGCCGTTTGCTGCGGCCGGGGCGCCCTGCCAGCCCATCATAGATGTGCACAGGTCAAAATTCACCTTTTGTGTGGCCGGCTGCGAAGTACCGGTCGTCAGGTCGTAAAGCATCCACGCATAGTCTTTGGTTTGATAAAGGAACTGTGTTTCGCTGAGGAAAACACGCATGTAGCCCTGCGCCAGTTCGGTAAGCGTTTTGTTTTTATAGCGGTAAATGCACATGCCGTTTTCCGGATCATCGCGTTCCAACAAAACCGTGTCGCCGTGCGCAAGCAGATTGTTTGGGTGTTGGCCCGGGCCCAGCGGCAGCTCGGTGATCTGCTCGTTTGCAAAATCCGCAAAAAACACCTTACCATCATCCAAATATATAATGTAAAGCCCGTTGTCTGCCGCGTACATATCCACTGAATACAGGCCGCCATGCTGCGGTTCGGGCAGCTCGCCCGTCACCCGGCCGTCCTGCACCAGCAGGAAATAATCGTTTTCACCCTTTTCGGCGCGGCAGTAATAGCCGCCGTCAAACGGCGTGACAAACGAGACCTTGTCGTACCCGGGGAGTTTTATTTTTTTGATCACGCCGGTTTTCGTCTGCATTGTAAACGCGTTGCCTTTGCCGGAATCAAAATAGATGGTCAGATCCGGCACGCGCACCACATAAACAATACACGCCACGGCCAGCAGAAAAACAGCTAAAATAGAAAATCCTATTTTTTTCTTCATAAATAGCTCCCCATGGTTAATTTATATTCTCACAAATCTTAAATATTTTCGTTGGTGTTGGGGGAATAGCACCATACAAATTTGTTAAGTAATTAATTCTGCTTGCAAAAGCCTTTTTCAAACCATCCAGTACAAACGTTGCACAATTTGCTTCCGTTAAAATATAATTTTTGTATTTTCCTAATTGTATTTTGTAAATTGTTCCTTTATAGTACTCAGAGGGAGTTCGTATTTTGATTTTACTTTGCGCTGTGTAAAAGGAAAGAACGCTCGAATTTTGGGAAGCTGTAACATTTACAAAACAAAAAGTGATCTTGTAATTTTTGTGTGTTCGCTGATAATCGTGGTACTTTATTGTATCTCCTGTAATTAGGTAATTGCCATTACCTTCTTTGTGGTTATAAGTAGCATAGGAATGAATAGTAAAATTGATCTTAATCTCTAAATGGCCAAACGGATTTAATGAAGCCTTTTGGGGTGTAGACAAATATACTACAATTTTACTGTTACTAGCAAACGGTGTGATTTCTGGGGCAGTGTCACTGTGCCGCTGTATAATAGGTGCAGGTACGCTGTCAACTGCATTGAAATCGTATTCATAACCGCTCTCATAATCGAGCACAGTTGAGTTCATGGAAAACGGCACGGTAAGCAAAATCATTTTTAATAACTCGGTATCTGTGCTGCTGGCAGAAGCAGGTAAACATATTTTATTTTGGGAATCATATGAAATGTTCCAAACCTGATTGCCACTTTTCAAACCAGTAATTTCTTCGTACCCATCCGTTATTAAATCATACTTTGTTCCGTTTAGCAAGAATCCTTCCAAAACGCCCGCATCATTTCGGCAAATGGACAAGTTCGCTTGCTGCTGATTATCATCCGTATAGGTATATCCAACAATTTGATCCCCCTGCCAAATATATCCTATTTGCCATATGGGTGTGCTTTTTGAAGAATAGGGTAAAGTATAAATGGTTTTCCCTATGCGCACGCCGTTATCATCATACTGATATTCATATCTGTATGTGTCATCCTCAAACACAAGCACTTGATTGCCGTCTGTTTTAATTTTACCAGTGACTTCGCCGGAAAAATTCTCTCCTGTATAATTTGTCAGCGTTTCATTTTGCGGTGTGTTACCATCTGCGGCAAAAGCCGGTATGGTTGTACATAACATCGAGGTGATGAAAAACACGGTAATAAAAAGTTTAACTAATTTTTTCATATTGGATACCCTCCTTTATAATGGTTTTTGTAGAATTTTTTATTTTTGAATTTAGAATACAACTGCATAAATCATCGGAGTCACGTCCTTTCTTAAATTTTTATAAGACTGCATTCAGCAATTTTTTTGCAATTTTGCTGTGGCTGTTACGCTGGGTAGCGGTAGACCACTTCGGTTTCATTTCCGGCGGTAAAGGTAACTTTCAGCCGATAGTCGCAGAAAATATTGATATTTCTGGATTCAGACATCGTCAAAGTCGTACCGGTTTTACTGCTTGACCAGGTTTTGATTGTTTCATAAGTGCCGGACTTCAGTTTTTGCAGTTCCATTTTTATGGTCAGTTTCATGGATTTTTGAGAATGCAATGTTGCCTGGCTTGTAGATTTAATGCCGGAAATTTCAAAATAGGTCGCCGTCTTAAATGTTTTTGTGTAAAGTGGTGTGATATCCGGTGGGTCGTCTGCCGCGTATGCCGTGCAAGTGCCGCCAAGCATGAACAGCGCCAGCAGCAGGCAAAGCACGGCGCGGGCAGGCCGGAAAGTGGTTGGTTTTTGGGTTTGGTTTGTGGTTTGGTTGCGCATAGCGCTGCCTCCTTTTATTGCAGATTTTGTTTTTATAAAAGGGAGAAATCCCTTTCACTTACTACATCCCTTTTTTCAGGCGTTTTGTGACAAAAATTTTTAAAAAAAAGTGAAATTTGGCAAAGTGCACAAATACCACCTTGAAATTTGTGCACATACACCAATTCGTTTTTACATCCATTGCCGCAGCCGGGCAAAAGCAGACCGTTAAAAACCCTTTCACCTACTACATCCCTTGAAAAAGCCATTTTGTGATAAAAAAATGGCAGGGTCGCCAAACTTTGGCGCCCTGCACAACTTTTTACCGCACGTTTTGTGCAATTTTCACAATTTCTTCTTTGGAAATGTTACCGTCTACTGCAAAGATATATTCGCCGTTGTTGAAAATAATGCCGCTATAACCGGAATCGGAACGGTGGTAAATGCCCGGGGCGCCATTGATCGTAATTGACTCAGACGGATAATCTTCGGTATCATAAGTGATTTTTGTACCCAGTTTATATTTTTCAATAGCAAAAGATTGATTGCCATTTTCATAAATATAAAGATAACCGTAATCCTCTGTTTTTTCAAACCCCTGCGGCACATAACCCACGGTCAAATCTTTTACTTCCGGTGCGTTTTCGGGGTCGGCCACTTCATACTCACCGTGGTCGGGCAGCTGGGTCACGTTTGCCCGGCGCGCCAGCGGCACGGCAATGGCCGTTGTGGCCACCGCAATGGCCAGCAGCACGGCCGCGGCCACAAGGATTTTCAGCGTCTTTTTGGTAAATTTGTGTTTCTTTTTGGGCACTGCCGTAATATTCGGCTGCAAAAGCGGGCGCATGGCTTCTTCAAAAGCCGGACTAAAATGATGCGTCGGCGCATCCTGCGGCAGCGAATCCACCCACTGCTCGCAGGCCAGGCGGCAGGCCTTGGTAAACTTATCCATTTTCTCCGTCTCCCGTCAATGCTTTTTTCAGTTTTTCTTTGGCGTACTGAATTTTTTTGCGCACATAGGTGTCGGTCACGCCGTACATTTCGGCGATTTCGCGCCCTTTGTAACCGTAAACATATTGCAGGTAAAGCAAGGTTTTGCTCTCTTCATCCAGCGTGCGGCTAATCAGGGCGGCCAGCTCGGTCGTTTCAAAATCCTCCAAAAAGGCGGGATCGTCCGCATCTTCGTCGTCGGTCGAAACAGTGTCCGTCTGGTGCGCGCGGTTGAACATTTTTATGGCAAAGCCGTTTGCTATGGTACAAAGGTAGCCCTTTGTGCGCGGCGACGAAACTTCGCCGATTTTGTCAAAATGTTTCGCTACATAAAAAAGCGTTTCCTGCACACACTCCTCGGCGTCTTCGACACTGTGCGTTTTTTGAAATGCCACCCAGTACAGCAGGTCTTTGTACTGGTTATAAAGCGCGGTGAATTTGGCCTTTTCCTCCGGCGTGTCCAGCAGACCTAAAAAAAGTGCCATCATATACTATATCCCTTACAAACTCGATTTTGTGACAAAAATTTTTGAAAATTTAAAAAAATTTATTTTCAGGGGTGCTTTTGTGCGCCGAGCCGCTTTTTACAGCGCAAAGAATATAAT
>ERZ1090878.629-NODE-632-length-18589-cov-5.280404_pt1 | contig 18589 bp, 13 predicted proteins | sample MGYA00478473_ERZ1090878 | MGnify/ENA primary metagenome ERZ1090878 (study PRJEB33644, sample SAMEA5815720) | chicken gut metagenome | biome: Chicken; feature: Gastrointestinal Tract; material: Caecum | place: Ireland | collected 2019-01-01 | study: A study of the... | reverse complement strand
TAGCCAGAACCTTGGTGATCGCAGCGGTCAGAGTGGTCTTGCCGTGGTCAACGTGGCCGATGGTGCCGATGTTAACGTGCGGCAGGGAGCGGTCAAATTTTTCCTTTGCCATTGTGGATATCCTCCTCGTAAATTAAATTCAAAGTCATGGTGAATTCATTCTACTGCAATTCACAGAAAAATGCAATAGTTTTAGTCGTTTTTATTGCGGGCGTCGATGATCGTCTCCGTGATGCTCTTCGGCACCTCGGTGTAGTGGCTGGGCTGCATGGTGTACTGGCCACGGCCCTGCGTACGAGAACGCAGCGCGGTCGCATAACCGAACATTTCGCTCAGCGGAACAGCAGCCGAAATCGCCTGCACGCCGCCGCGCGGCTCCATGCCCTGAATCTGGCCACGACGGGAGTTCAGGTCACCGATAACGTCGCCCATATAATCCTCAGGAACCATAACGTCAACCTGCATGATCGGCTCCATCAGAACCGGGTCAGCCTTCTTCATCGCTTCTTTGAACGCCATAGAACCGGCGATCTTGAATGCCATTTCAGAGGAGTCAACCTCGTGATAAGAACCGTCGTACAACGTAACCTTTACGTCAACAACCGGATAACCTGCCAGAATACCAGCCTGCATTGCGCCCTGAATACCCTGATTAACCGGCTCGATATATTCCTTCGGGATCGCACCGCCAACGATCTTGTTGATGAACTCATAGCCCTTGCCGGACTCGTTCGGCTCAACAATGATCTTAACATGGCCGTACTGACCCTTACCACCGGACTGACGCGCATACTTCTGATCCACATCAGCAGAACGACGGATGGTTTCCTTATAAGCAACCTGAGGCGAACCAACGTTGGCTTCTACCTTGAATTCACGCAGCAGACGGTCAACGATGATTTCCAGATGAAGCTCGCCCATACCAGCGATAATGGTCTGGCCGGTTTCTTCATCGGTGTAGGTCTTAAAGGTCGGGTCTTCTTCCGCCAGCTTTGCCAGCGCAATGCCCATCTTCTCCTGACCAGCCTTGGTCTTGGGCTCGATCGCAACACGGATAACCGGGTCCGGGAACTCCATAGACTCGAGGATGATCGGATGCTTTTCATCACAGAGCGTATCGCCCGTGGTGGTGTTCTTAAAGCCGATACCCGCAGCGATATCGCCGGAATATACGCAATCGATATCCTGACGATGGTTTGCGTGCATCTGAAGGATACGGCCCAGACGCTCACGCTGATCCTTGGTCGCATTGAGGACCGAGGAACCTGCGGTGATGGTACCGGAGTAAACGCGGAAGAAGGTCAAACGGCCAACAAACGGGTCGGTTGCGATCTTAAACGCGAGTGCGGAGAACGGCGCGTCGTCGGAAGACGGACGGGAATCCTCCTCTTCGGTCTTCGGGTTGATACCCTTGATATCCGGGATGTCGGTCGGAGCCGGCATATACTCGATAACCGCATCCAGCAGGGGCTGAACGCCCTTGTTGCGGTAAGCGGTACCGCAGAGCACCGGAACGATCTCGTTGGCAATCGTACCCTTACGAATCGCAGCCTTTACTTCCGCAACGGTCAGCTCTTCGCCTTCGAGGTACTTCATCATGAGGTCCTCATCCAGCTCTGCAACTGCTTCCCACAATGCGTCGTGATACTCCTTCGCCTGATCAATCATGTCAGCCGGGATCTCTTCGTCGCGGACATCCTTGCCGAGGTCATCATAGTAAACCTCTGCACGCATGGTGATCAGGTCGATGATGCCCTTAAAGGTATCCTCAACGCCGATCGGCAGCTGAACCGGAACCGCGTTACACTTGAGGCGATCCTTCATCATGCCAACAACGTTAAAGAAGTCTGCGCCCATGATGTCCATCTTGTTGACGAACGCCATACGCGGAACCTTGTACTTGTCCGCCTGATGCCATACGGTTTCGGACTGGGGCTCAACGCCGCCCTTGGCACAGAATACGGTAACAGAACCGTCCAGAACGCGCAGAGAGCGCTCTACTTCTACGGTAAAGTCAACGTGGCCCGGGGTGTCGATGATGTTGATGCGGTGCTCCGGGAACTGATGCTGGGAGCCCGACCAGTGGCAGGTGGTAGCAGCGGAGGTGATGGTAATACCGCGCTCCTGCTCCTGCTCCATCCAGTCCATGGTGGCGGTACCGTCGTGGGTATCGCCGATCTTGTGATTTACACCGGTGTAATACAGAATACGCTCGGTGGTAGTGGTCTTACCGGCGTCGATGTGCGCCATGATGCCGATATTTCTGGTTCTCTCCAGGGAATATTCTCTAGGCATATTGCTCTCCTTTCAAACGCTCAGTGGATCGCAGATTAATAGCGGTAGTGTGCAAACGCCTTGTTTGCTTCCGCCATCTTGTGCGTATCCTCGCGCTTCTTGACAGCACCGCCCAGATTGTTGCAGGCATCCATGATCTCGCCAGCCAGACGCTCGCGCATGGTCTTTTCAGAACGGGCACGGGCATACTTGGTGATCCAGCGCAGGCCCAGGGTCTGACGACGCTCCGGACGCACTTCCATCGGTACCTGATAGGTAGCGCCGCCTACACGACGCGCCTTAACTTCCAGCGACGGCATGATGTTCTCCATCGCTTCGGTGAAAACCTCCAGCGGTTCACGTCCGGTCTTTTCACGGACGATATCGAAAGCACCATAAACAACCTTCTGCGATACGCCCTTCTTGCCGTCGAGCATGATAGAGTTTACCAGCTTGGTGACGAGCTTGGAATTATAAAGCGGATCGGGCAGAACGTCTCTCTTGGGGACATTACCTCTTCTTGGCACTTTACTTCCCTCCTTCAAAATAATTTGATTTCATAGGTACTCCGGCGTGCCTTCATGACAGCCGTTGTAATGCCTGTCCGAGGTAAATACCCGTTTTATCAAATAAATCGGATATAAAACGCCTCAGACAAAGCATGAGTGTGCTTTGCTGAAAACTTTTAATTCTCGCAAAACCTTGTGGGTGGCAAAATTACTTGCCGGCCTTCGGGCGCTTCGCGCCGTACTTGGAACGAGCCTGACGGCGGTTCGCTACACCCTGGGTATCCAGCGTGCCGCGGATGATGTGGTAACGGACACCAGGAAGGTCCTTAACACGGCCACCGCGAACCATAACAACCGAGTGCTCCTGCAGGTTGTGACCTTCGCCCGGGATGTAAGCGGAAACTTCCATCTGGTTGGTCAGCTTAACACGAGCAACCTTACGAAGCGCAGAGTTCGGCTTCTTCGGCGTCATGGTTTTAACCGTCGTGCAGACGCCGCGCTTCTGCGGAGCGGACTGATCGGTAGCCTTCTTCTTCTGAGAATTGTAGCCTACCTGCAGAGCCGGTGCCGTAGATTTGTAAACGACTGCCTCGCGACCCTTACGGACGAGTTGGTTAAAAGTTGGCATTTTATTTCCTCCTTCTTTCAAAGATATTTATGAAAAGCGCATGTCGCGCAATTCAACAAGACACTTCAGCGCAAAACCGTTACGACCGCCGCACCGACATCAATGCCGGCCGCATCGCCAAGTTCGGTCATGGTGGTGATTTCCGTGAGTTTGGTATCCGTTTCACTGCAAAGCTCATAAACCGGACCGACTACACGTTTTTCAGCATCGAGCGCCACAAAAACCTCTGCAGCTTTGCCGTCTCGAATTGCTTTTTTCGATTGTTTCACGCCGATAACTTTGTGCGCCGTGTGAAGTTCTGAAAGCATACTAACCCTCCTATACGGCATACTTCATTAGTATAAGTCTTTTCCTTTGGGAAGTCAAGCATTTTCGCGGAGTTTTTCTTCATTTTTGAACGAATTTTACCAACGTCGCTCGATGCCTGATGCCTCAGCACTGTTCTTGCGATATGAAGCTGCCAAAACAGGGGAACGCCTTACAGCATTCCCCTGTTCCCTGCTTTTTATACCATATTATTTCAGTAAGCTGACCATTAGTCCAGATCAACCGTCTGCTCATAATGGCCATCGCAATACTCGGTTACGCCGGAACCTGCCGGAATCAGCTTACCGATGATGACGTTCTCCTTCAGACCCATCAGCGGATCGACCTTGCCCTTGATAGCGGCATCGGTCAGCACGCGCGTAGTCTCTTGGAAGGACGCAGCCGACATCCACGAGTCGGTTGCTAGAGATGCCTTGGTGATACCCATGAGCGTCGGCTCTGCAACCGCCAAACGCAGACCCTCTTCGCCCGCATCAATGCGATCCTGCACCTTCTGGTTGTAGTCCTCAAACTCGAGCAGATCCATCACCGAGCCCGGCAGCACTTCGGCATCGCCCGCGTCTTCCACGCGAACCTTGCGCATCATCTGACGCACGATAACCTCAATGTGCTTATCGTTGATATCAACGCCCTGCTGACGGTAAACCTTCTGAACTTCCTTGATCTCATAATCATGCACCGCACGCGGGTCAAGGACGCGCAGAATATCATGCGGATTGAGCGAACCTTCGTTGAGCTGGAAGCCCTGTGTCACTTCCTGACCGTCGGTCACGCGGATGCCGGAAGACGACGCCAGCTGATAGGAACGCATGTCGCCGGTTTGCGGATTTACGATATTAACCGTCTTAACGGTCGTGCGCTTGGATTCCTCGATGTTGACAACACCGCTGATTTCAGCCAGCGTTGCCGCCTTCTTGGGCTTGCGCGCCTCAAACAGCTCTTCAACTCGCGGAAGACCCTGCGTAATATCCGAACCAGCAACGCCGCCGGTATGGAACGTACGCATGGTCAGCTGCGTACCCGGCTCGCCGATGGACTGCGCAGCAATGATACCGACCGCTTCGCCCTTGCCAACCAGCGTACCCATTGCCAGGTTGATGCCGTAGCAGTGTGCGCAGACACCCTTACGTGCACGACACTCGAGCACCGAGCGAATCTGCACACGGGTGATGCCTGCCGCGATGATTGCGTCCGCATCCGCGTCGTTCATCATCTTGGTCTTGGGCACAATCACCTCGCCGGTCTCCGGGTGACAGATGTCATCAACCGGGAAACGGCCAAGCAGACGCTCATGCAGCGGCTCAATGATCTGATTGCCTTCCTTGATATCCTCGACCCAGATGCCCTTGGTCGCGCCGCAGTCATCTTCGCGGATGATGACATCCTGCGAAACGTCAACCAGTCGACGAGTCAGGTAACCCGAGTCCGCAGTACGCAGTGCAGTATCGGCCATGCCCTTTCGAGCGCCACGCGCCGCAATGAAGTATTCGAGTACGGTCAGGCCCTCACGGAAGTTAGACTTGATCGGGATTTCGATGGTTTTACCGGAGGTGGATGCCATCAGGCCGCGCATACCGGCCAGCTGACGAATCTGGTTGATCGAACCACGCGCACCGGAATCCGCCATCATGTGAATCGGGTTGTAGCGATTCGCTTTCATATTAGCCTGCAGCTTGGCGGTTACCATCTTGGTGGTCTCTTCCCACTCGGCTACGGTTAAGCGGTAGCGCTCCTGATCGGTGATAAAGCCGCGCTTGTAACGTCTGTCGATCTGCGCAACCTTTTTCTCAGATTCTTTAATTAAGGTATCCTTTCCTTCCGGCACAAGCATATCCGCGACGGCAACGGTCAGTGCACCCTTGGTGGAGTACTTGTAACCCATCGCCTTGATCGCGTCAAGCACCTCTGCGGTCACGTTGAAGCCATGCACACGGATGCACTTGTCAATGATCTTGCCAAGCTCTTTCTTACCGCAGGTCATCATGATCTCAAGATCGAGAATCTTTTCCGGATCAGAGCGATCTACAAAGCCCAGATCCTGCGGAATACGCTCGTTGAAAATCAGGCGGCCCGGCGTTGCGTCAACAATCTTGGAAACCTTCTTGCCGCCGATCTCGCGCGTCATACGCACCTTGATCGGTGCATGAATGCCGACGATGCCTTCCGAATACGCCATGAGCGCTTCGTCCGGATCGCGGAACACCTTACCAGCGCCCGGCTCGGTGTCGCGGTCGATCGTCAGGTAGTAGGAACCAAGCACCATATCCTGCGACGGAATGGTAACCGGCTTGCCGTCCTGCGGCTTGAGCAGGTTGTTTGCGGACAGCATCAGCAAACGCGCCTCGGCCTGCGCCTCAGCGGACAGCGGCACGTGCACCGCCATCTGGTCGCCGTCGAAGTCGGCGTTAAACGCCGTACATACCAGCGGATGCAGACGAATTGCGCGGCCTTCTACCAGCACCGGCTCAAACGCCTGAATACCCAGACGGTGCAGCGTCGGCGCACGGTTCAGCATAACCGGATGACCCTTGATGATGCCTTCGAGCACATCCCAAACCTCGGGCTTGGCGCGCTCGACCATCTTCTTTGCGGATTTGATATTGGATGCCGCGCCGTCCTCAACCAGCTTTTTCATTACAAACGGCTTGAACAGCTCGAGCGCCATTTCCTTCGGCAGACCGCACTGATAAATCTTAAGGTCCGGACCGACGACGATAACCGAACGGCCGGAATAGTCAACGCGCTTGCCCAGCAGGTTCTGACGGAAACGGCCTTGCTTGCCCTTCAGCATATCGGACAGAGACTTGAGGGCACGATTGTTCGGGCCGGTGACCGGACGGCCGCGACGGCCGTTGTCGATCAGCGCGTCCACCGCTTCCTGCAGCATGCGCTTCTCATTACGCACAATGATATCCGGTGCGCCCAGCTCCAGCAGACGCTTGAGGCGGTTATTTCGATTGATGACACGGCGATACAGATCATTCAGATCGCTCGTTGCAAAACGGCCGCCGTCGAGCTGCACCATCGGGCGGATTTCCGGCGGGATAACCGGAACCACATCCATAATCATCCACTCGGGACGATTGTGCGACAGACGGAACGACTCGACAACCTCGAGGCGCTTGATGATGCGCAGGCGCTTCTGGCCGGAGGACTCGCGCAGCTCAGTGGTCAGTTCCTTTGAGAGCTGATCCAAATCCAGCTCTGCCAGCAGCTCCTTAATTGCCTCCGCACCCATGCCGGCACGGAAGTCGTCCTCGTACTTTTCGCGCATATCGCGGTACTCCGCCTCGGTCAGAATCTGCTTCTTCATCAGCGGCGTATCGCCCGGATCGATCACGATATAATTGGCAAAATACAGAACCTTTTCCAGCACGCGCGGGCTGATATCCAGAATCAGACCCATGCGCGACGGAATGCCCTTAAAGTACCAGATATGCGATACGGGCGCGGCCAGTTCGATATGGCCCATGCGCTCACGACGCACCTTGGCGCGGGTGACTTCTACACCGCACTTATCGCAGATCTTGCCCTTGAAACGGACCTTCTTATACTTACCGCAGTGGCACTCCCAGTCCTTGGTTGGGCCAAAAATACGCTCACAGAACAGGCCGTCTCTTTCCGGCTTGAGCGTGCGGTAGTTGATGGTTTCGGGCTTTTTTACTTCGCCGTACGACCACTGACGGATCAGGTCAGGAGAGGCCAGACCGATCTTAATGGCGTTAAACGTATGATATCCCATATATTTTAAGATGCTCCTTCCCTATTCACAGATGATTTTGTTGTCCTTCATTCTTACTCGCTCAGGCCATCATCAAAATCATCTACGGCATCATCGCCATCCTCGACGGCGTTATCCAGTGCAAAGAGATCGGTATCGCCTTCCTCGGCATCATTGATGCCAAAGCCGGCAGCAGTAAATTCTTCATCCGCGCCCGAAACAGCCTGCTCCATCGGACGGATGAAATCCGCCTCGTCCTCATCGTCTTCGGCCAGCTCAATGACTTCCATATTTTCGTCGAGCACCTGAATATCCAGGCACAGCGACTGAAGTTCCTTGACCAGAACCTTGAACGACTCCGGAACACCCGGCTGCGGCACGTTGTGGCCCTTAACGATCGCCTCGTAGGTCTTGACACGGCCGGTAATATCGTCCGACTTGACCGTCAGGATTTCCTGCAGCGTGTAGGCTGCGCCATATGCCTCGAGGGCCCAAACTTCCATCTCGCCGAAGCGCTGACCGCCGAACTGTGCCTTACCGCCGAGCGGCTGCTGGGTAACCAGCGAGTACGGGCCGGTAGAACGGGCATGGATCTTATCGTCAACCAGATGGTGCAGCTTGAGGTAGTACATATAACCAACAGTTACGCGGTTATCAAACTTCTCACCGGTACGACCGTCATAAACAACGCTCTTACCATCTTCATCCACACCGGCAGCCACCAGCGTTTCCTTGATGTCATCCAGCGTTGCGCCGTCGAATACCGGCGTCTCGACCTTCCAGCCGAGCTTCTTTGCCGCAAAACCCAGATGCACTTCGAGCACCTGACCGATGTTCATACGTGACGGCACGCCCAAGGGGTTCAGAACGATATCGAGCGGACGGCCATCCTCGAGGAACGGCATATCCTCCTGCGGCAAAATACGGGAAACGACACCCTTGTTACCGTGACGGCCCGCCATCTTATCGCCGACCGAAATCTTACGCTTCTGCGCAATATACACGCGGACTACCATATTAACGCCCGGGCTCAGCTCGTCGCCGTTTTCACGGGTGAACACCTTAACGTCAACTACGATACCGCTCTCGCCGTGCGGCGCACGCAGCGAAGTGTCACGCACCTCGCGCGCCTTCTCACCAAAGATCGCGCGCAGCAGACGCTCTTCCGCAGTCAGCTCGGTTTCGCCCTTGGGCGTAACCTTACCAACCAGAATATCGCCCGCCTGCACCTCAGCGCCTACGCGGATAATGCCGCGCTCGTCAAGGTTACGCAGCGCATCCTCACCGACATTCGGAATGTCGCGGGTAATCTCTTCCGGCCCGAGCTTGGTATCGCGGGATTCGGATTCATATTCCTCAATGTGAATCGAGGTGTAAACATCGTCACGTACCAGACGCTCATTGAGCAGAACGGCGTCCTCGTAGTTGTAACCTTCCCAGGTCATAAAGCCGATCAGCGCGTTCTTGCCGAGTGCAATTTCGCCCTTATCGGTCGAAGGACCATCCGCCAGTACGTCGCCCTTCTTAACACGCTCGCCCAGATCGACGATCGGACGCATGTTGATACAGGTGGACTGGTTGGAACGTAGGAACTTGGTCAGGTGATAAGACTTTTCGTCACCGTTGTCATACTGAACAATCACTTCGCGTGCGGTTACGCGGGTTACAACGCCGTCGCCTTCCGCCAGCGGAATCGTACCGGAGTCAACCGCAGCCTTATATTCCATACCGGTTGCAACCACAGGCGCTTCGGTTTTGAGCAGCGGCACGGCCTGACGCTGCATGTTCGCGCCCATCAGTGCGCGGTTTGCGTCGTCGTGGTCAAGGAACGGGATAAACGCCGTTGCAACCGAAACCATCATGCGAGGCGAAACGTCCATCAGGTCAACGTCCTTGCGGTCAACCTCCACGAACTCGTCGCGCATACGGCAGGTAACACGATCATTGAGCAGATAGCCGTTTTCGTCGATCGGCTCGGTCGCCTGACAGACGATATACTCATCCTCAACGTCCGCCGTCATATACTGCACCTGATCGGTAACGCGGCCGTTCTCCTTATCAATAATGCGATACGGCGCTTCAATGAAACCAAAGTCGTTGATGCGCGCATAGGTCGCCAGATAGGAGATCAAACCGATGTTCGGACCTTCAGGGGTCTCGATCGGGCACAGACGACCATAGTGCGAATAGTGTACGTCACGCACTTCGAAGGATGCGCGGTCACGAGACAGACCGCCGGGACCCAGTGCGGACATACGGCGCTTGTGCGTCAGCTCTGCCAGCGGGTTATTCTGATCCATGAACTGCGACAGCGGAGAGGAACCGAAGAATTCCTTGATCGCTGCGGTCACAGGACGGATGTTAATCAGGCTCTGCGGCGTAACGATATCCAGATCCTGAATGGTCATGCGCTCACGAATGACGCGCTCCATGCGGCTGAAGCCGATGCGGAACTGGTTCTGGAGCAGCTCGCCTACGCAGCGTAGACGACGGTTGCCCAGATGGTCGATGTCGTCCGTCGTGCCGATGCCGTGGCCCAAACCAAGCAGATAGCAGATGGACGCCAGCATGTCGTCAACAATGATGGTCTTGGGAATCAGATCATGCATACGGGTACGGACCGTCTTTTTCAGTTCCTCACCCGAAACGCCCGAATCAATAATCTCCTTGAGAACGGAGAAGCGGACTTTTTCCTTCACGCCTAGCTCTTCAGCAGAAAAACCGGTGTAATCGCTGAAATCATCGATATCGACCATACCGTTGCCGAACACCTTGACCGCTGTGCCCTCACCGGACTCAATCGTTACATGGTTAACACCGCGATGCGACAGCAGGTGCGCCTTATCGCGGGTGAGCACTTCATTCTCTTCCGCCAGCACTTCGCCGGTCATCGGATCAACCGCAGTGCTGAGCAGCTTATGGCCGGTGATGCGGCGGGCGATATCCAGCTTCTTGTTATACTTATAACGGCCAACCGCAGAAATATCATAGCGGCGCATATCAAAGAACATGGCATCCATCAGGTTCATAGCCGACTCAACAGAGGGCGGCTCGCCCGGACGCATCTTCTTGTAAATCTCGATGAGCGCTTCTTCCGAAGTGTGCGCCGGGTCCTTATCCAGCGTCGCCAGAATCAGCGGGTCCTCACCGAACAGCTCCTTGATCTCCGCATCGGTCTTGACGCCGATGGCACGGATAAAGCTGGTAATCGGAATCTTACGGTTCTTATCAATACGGACATAGAACACATCGTTTGCGTCGGTCTCGTACTCCAGCCATGCGCCGCGGTACGGGATAACCGTCGCAGACAGGATCATCTTATCTGTCTTGTCGTACTCCTTGCCGTAATAGACGCCTGGAGAACGAACCAACTGCGATACGATGGCGCGCTCCGCACCGTTGATGATGAAGGTCGCGGAATCGGTCATCTTCGGGAAATCACCCATAAAGATTTCCTGTTCCTTGATTTCACCGGTTTCCTTGTTGCGCAGACGCATACGCACCTTCAGAGGCGTGGCATATGTGGCATCTCGCGCCTTGCACTCCTCGACGCTGTACTTCGGCTCCTCATCCATCGAATAATCGAGGAAGGAAAGCTCCAGATTGCCGGTGTAGTCCGTGATGGACGCGGTGTCGGCAAAAACCTCACGCAGTCCCTCATCCAGGAACCACTGATACGACTTTTTCTGCACCTCAATCAGATTGGGCATCTCCAAAATCTCATTGATGCGTGCAAAGCTCTTTCGTGTGGGTTGGCCGTGCTGTACGTCTTTCACCGTCATGTGCTTTGATCACTCCGTTTCTTTCGGCTGTGTTGGTGTTGATACGCCCGGCGGCGTTGCAAAAATATTGTTTTTGGTCTTGCATTCTCTTGCAGACCGTGCTAACATGTAGTTAGGAATCGGGAATTCTTCCACGATTTTGTAAGCGTTTTATTATACCATGTTTTTCTGCAATACGTCAAGTTGATTTTTGCATAAAAAGCGGACGGTTTCACCGTCCGCTTTTTGATTTTTACAGCACTTTAGACAAAAAGTCTTTCAGGCGAGGGTTTTGCGGATGCTCAAAGAAGGCTTTCGGCTCGTTCTGCTCCACGATATTGCCACCGTCCATGAACAGCACGCGAGTGCCCACTTCGCGGGCAAAACCCATCTCGTGCGTCACGACAACCATCGTCATGCCGTCATCCGCAAGCTCCTTCATGATCTCGAGCACTTCGCCCACCATCTCCGGGTCGAGCGCCGAGGTCGGCTCGTCAAAAAGCATCACATCCGGATTCATCGCCAGCGCACGCGCAATGGCAATACGCTGCTGCTGACCGCCGGAAAGCTGAATCGGATAGCTGTCCGCCTTGTCCGGCAGACCGACACGCGCCAGCAGTTCCATCGCGCGCTTGTCCGCTTCTGCATCCGTCATCACCTTGAGCTTGACAGGTGCGAGCTTGATGTTCTCCTTCACCGTCAGGTGTGGGAACAGGTTGAACTGCTGGAACACCATGCCCATCTTGCGGCGCACCAAATTGATATCCGTTTGCTTTGCAGTGATATTTTGTCCTTCAAAAATGATTTCGCCGCTGGTCGGCTCTTCCAGCAAATTCAGGCAGCGCAAAAAAGTGGATTTGCCCGAGCCGGACGGCCCGATGATAACGACTTTTTCACCCTTCTCAATCTGTTCATTGACACCGATCAGAACCTTGTGATCGCCAAAGGATTTGTGTAAGTTTTTAACGCTGATCACTTGCGCGCAGCCTCCTTTCCAGAATACCGAGCAGCTTGGTCAAAATGAGCACCATCACCAGATAGATGACCGCAATCGACAGATACGGCATCCACGGCGCATAAGTGCGGCTCTGCACGATCATTGCGCCCTTGGTCAGATCCATCAGGCCGATAACCGTACAAATCGAGGTCTCCTTGAGCAGCGTAATCAGTTCGTTGCCCAGCGCCGGCAGGATATTCTTGATCGCCTGCGGAATGATGACATACCGCATGGTGGCCGCGTAATTCAGGCCAAGCGACCGGCCGGCTTCCATCTGTCCCTTATTGATCGACATGATGCCGGAACGAACAATTTCCGCGACATACGCGCCGGAATTGACGCCAAAGGAGATGATCGCCGCCGCCATCATATTCTGGGAAGAACCGAAAATGATGAAATACATAATCAGGAGCTGCACCGTACTGGGTGTACCGCGGATGACCGTTAAGTACACCTTACAAATCACGTTGCCCAGTCCGAGCAGCACGCCGCCCAGACCACGCCAATGCACACGCTGCGAATCATAAGCCGAGCGGATGATTGCAATGCACACACCGATTACAACGCCGAGAATGAGCGCCCCGACCGTAACCTCCAGTGTGGTGCCAAGACCTTTGGCAAAATAGATGTACCACCGGTCGCCCTCAATGAAAGTCTGATAAAACTGTTCCTGAAACCATTGGATAAATTCTGACACCGGCACAATCCCCTTTTTTTATTTATCAAAATGCGCAGAGGGGGCGGCCATTGCAGGCCGTCCCCACAGCTTGTTTGCTCACTTAGTCCGCCGTGATATACTTATCAATGATCGACTGAACCGTGCCGTCCTCGATCAGCTCGCCGAGAGCAGCGTCAACCGCATCCTTGAGCGCGGTGTTATCCTTCGCAAACGCGATTGCGTAATCCTCTTCCGCATATGCGGTATCCAGAATCTTCAGACCCTCATTTGCTTCCACATACTTCTTCGCCGGTGCGTTATCGATAACCACACAGTCGATCTTGCCCTGCGTCAGCGCCATGATTGCGTCCGTGCCCTTGCTGTAACGGCTCATTGCCTCTTCGCCGAAATCATCAGTGCAGTACAGGTCGCCCGTGGTGCCCTGCTGTACGCCGATCTTCTTGCCTGCCAGATCATCCGGGGAAGTAATGTCGGAACCCTCCGGAACGATGATGGACTGCACGCCGGTTGCATAAGTGCGCGAGAAGTCTACGTTCTTTTCACGATCCGGGGTAACGGTCATGCCGGCCATACCCATATCCGCCTTACCGGACGAAACTGCGGTGATGATCGAGTCGAACTCCATATCAGAAATGGTGAAGTCCAAGCCGAGCTTGTCTGCGATTGCCTTGCCGACCTCAGCGTCAATACCGACAATTTCTTCGCCCTCGTAATACTCATAAGGCTCGAAGAATGCGTTGGTTGCCATGGTCAGCGTGCCATCCACAGCCAGCTTGTAATCCGTGCTGGTTTCTGCTGCATTGCTCTCGTCCTGGCCATTATCCGTCGTCTGTGCATCGTTGCCGCCACCGCAGCCGGTCAGCAGCATCGAGCCTGCCAGCAGCATGCTCAGCATCGCAATAGAAAGCTTTTTCATTGTTTTCTCTCCTCCCAATTGCCGGCCTTAAGGACCGGACATTTCAAACAAGATTTATTATACATGGGCCTGTTTAAAAATTCAACCTCTAAATCAGCAAAAACACAACAAAAATCCCATTCGTTTTCGTCATATCCACAACAAATTTGCGCTGTGACCTTTTTACTCCCCATTGCATAGCCTGACACTACCCTATAATACAGGAGGTCATCCCATGCGTTACCATACATACTCCCCTGTTTCCCCGCAGCCGTCCGGCAAACATCCGCACGGCACGACCGCAACTGCCGAGTCCCGTTCCGGTCTTGTCTCCATCTATGCTAAGCCTTCTCCCAGTGCCGCGATCGTCGGCCATGCCCCCTGCGGTGCGCAGCTTGTCATCCTTGGTCGGCAGGCTGACTGGCACGCCGTGCGCTACGGTCCGTGTCAGGGCTTCGTTTCCGGCGATACTATTGTGCTGAATTACTAATTTATGCTGTCTTTCCAGCGAAAACATCTGTCTTTCCGTTCGGATTTCTCCTTGCGTTCAGCCTGTATAAACAGTATAATAGATGTGTTCGATGCGATAAACGCAAGGAGGTACGAAATTTAGTGTATCAGATTTTGAAAAAGCAGACACTGAACGCGAATACCAAGCTGATGGTGATTGACGCGCCGCATGTGGCGCGCAAGGCCGAGCCCGGCCAGTTCATCATCCTGCGCGTCAGCGAGGACGGCGAGCGCATTCCGCTCACGATTGCGGATTATAACCGTGAGACGGGTGCGGTCACGATTATTTTTCAGGAGGTCGGCGCAACCACGATGGCGCTCGGCGCTCTGAACGAAGGCGACTGCCTGCACGACTTTGTCGGCCCGCTGGGCAAGGCAAGCGAGCTGGAAGGCCTCAAGAAGGTTGCGGTAGTTGGCGGCGGCTTGGGCTGCGCGATTGCTTACCCGCAGGCTAAGAAGCTGCATGAGATGGGCTGCGAAGTCGATCTGATTGCAGGTTTCCGCAACAAGGACATTGTCATCCTTGAAGACGAAATGAAGGCCGCTTCCACCAACCTTTATATTATGACCGACGACGGTTCCAACGGTCACAAGGGTTTTGTCACCGACAAACTCAAGGAGCTGATCGACGCGGGCAATCAGTATGACGCAGTCATTGCGATCGGCCCGATGATTATGATGAAGTTCGTCTCTGAGGTGACCCGTCCCTACGGCATCAAAACCATCGTCTCAATGAACACCATTATGGTTGACGGCACCGGTATGTGCGGCGGCTGCCGCCTGACGGTCGGCGGCGAGACCAAGTTCGCCTGCGTTGACGGCCCGGACTTTGACGGCCATCTTGTCGATTTCGACAGTGCAATGCGCCGCGGCGCGATGTACAAGGCACAGGAAAAGCAGGCAGTGGAACGCCGCGAGGAGCACTGCAACCTGTTCAAGATGGAGGTCAAGTAACAATGCCGAATATGAATCCGAACAAAATGCCCATGCCCGAGCAGGCGCCGGACGTACGCAATAAGAATTTTGATGAAGTAACGCTCGGCTATACGCCGGAAATGGCAATCGAGGAAGCACAGCGCTGCCTCAACTGCAAGCATAAGCCCTGCATCACCGGCTGCCCGGTACAGGTCAAGATCCCCGAATTTATCGCGCTGGTAGCCGAAGGCAAATTCCTCGAAGCTGCCGCCAAAATCAAGGAGACCTCTGCCCTGCCCGCTGTCTGCGGCCGTGTATGCCCGCAGGAAACCCAGTGCGAGCAGAAGTGCGTGCGCGGCATCAAGGGCGAGCCGGTTGCCATCGGCCGTCTGGAGCGCTTTGTAGCAGACTATGCGCGCGAGCATGGCGAAGAGAAGCCGGTAAAGCCTGCTTCCAACGGTCATAAGTGCGCGATCGTCGGTGCCGGCCCTGCCGGTCTGACCTGTGCGGGCGATCTGGCGCGTATGGGTTATGAAGTGACCGTTTTCGAAGCGCTGCACACCGCAGGCGGCGTACTGATGTACGGCATTCCGGAATTCCGTCTGCCCAAGGAAATCGTGCAGAAGGAAATCGACACACTCAAAGATCTCGGCGTTGAATTTGTGCTCAACTTTGTTGTCGGCCGCTCGGAGACCATCGACGAGCTGTTTGCAGACGGCTACGAGGCGATCTTTGTCGGCTCGGGCGCAGGCCTGCCGTCCTTCCTGGGCGTGCCGGGCGAAAACGCCAACGGCGTTTACTCTGCCAACGAATATCTGACCCGCATCAACCTGATGAAGGCATACAAGGAAGACTCGGATACCCCGATCTTCCACGCACACAAGGTTGCAGTCGTCGGCGGCGGCAATGTTGCCATGGACGCGGCCCGCTGCGCCAAGCGCATGGGTGCGGAAGATGTTTACATTGTTTACCGCCGTTCCGAAAATGAACTTCCCGCTCGTCTGGAAGAGATTCACCATGCCAAGGAAGAGGGCATCATCTTCAAGTTCCTGACCGCGCCGCTCGAAGTGCTGCCGGACGAAAACTACAACGTAACCGGCATGAAGTGCCAGCAGATGGAGCTGGGCGAACCGGATGAATCCGGTCGCCGCCGTCCGGTTCCGGTCGAAGGCTCGGAGTTCACGCTCGACCTCGACTGCGTGATTGCCGCGATCGGCACCAGCCCGAACCCCCTGATTCGTCACACCACGCCGGGTCTGGACACCAACCGCAAGGGCTGCATCATTGCTGATGATGAGCACGGCATCACATCCAAGGATGGCGTGTTTGCCGGTGGCGACGCTGTCACCGGTGCGGCAACCGTTATCCTTGCCATGGGCGCAGGCAAGCGCGCTGCCGCGGCAATGGATGAATACATCAAGAACAAGCAGTAATTCGCAACATAAAAAGTCCCGCCAATCGGCGGGACTTTTTCTATATCAATGATCTTTAGCGAGCCTCATCCAGTTCTCCGGTCAGCACCGCTTGCATGACCGCATCATCGTGAGCCAACTCGACACGCAACGTCTGCGATGCAATGCGCCCGTCCTGCACGGTCTGTACCAATACGGCGTCTCCGCTCTGCTCTAATGCGGTGCCGGAATGCGACAGCGCCCAGAGCGCACCTTCATACTGTGCAGGCAAAACAGGAAACGAAAACGTCCAATCGCTTCCAGATCGTTCGATGGTATCAACACACGCCAGCGGTACCATGCCATATCCATACAGCAGCGCAGCGCGTACATTGTCGCTCTGTTCCGCTGCATCCATCGAATAGGTCTGTGTATATGCATCCACGTTCGGCGCTCCCAACGTAATGCTACCCTCGGCGCTCGCCGTATCATCGGCACGATTGACCGTAGTATAGTCCTCCGTCCGTACAGTCAGACTGTTTACTCCGCCTACTGTCAATATCGCTTCCAATCCGCCCCGCACCGAGAACTGCTCCAGCGCAGCCATATCTGCCGCCGCTATCCGATATTGCGCATAGGCATCAAATAACGTCTGATACGGTTTTGCTGCCTGTGCATCTACCGCACCATTCTGGACCAACTGCTCCAGCAGCGTTTGGTCATTGTCCTTGGTGGTCAATGACAGCGCGGTATAACTGGCAGCCGCCACATCGTCACGTAAAAATTCTTCCGTATCGATGACCGCTGCATCATACAATCCGATTTGATGTGCGAAATCGTCCACTTTGGCATAGGTGAAATCCCCGTCCGCCTCGGTATAGCCGAGCGCACGCAAAACAAATGCTGCATACATCTGTGCCGTGCAAGGCGCCTCCGGCGCAAATGCAGTTGCCGATACGCCCGTTGTCGCACCGATATCATATAAGTACTGCACATAAGGCTGTTCCCAACCCTTCAGATCGGTAAACGGCGCAGAGTAATCAAGTGCCAATGCGTTCTGCTCTTCGCCCAGCAAACGCACCAGCATCGCCGCTGCCTCACCGCGCGTCGGCGCGCGGTCCAATTCATAGCCCTGCTCTGTACCTTGAAGCAACCCAAGATCCTTTAAATGATCGGCACACGCTGTATAATCCGCGGCGGCAGCCGAAACCGCAAGCAAACCGGCCAGCAACGCCCCGGCCAACACCGTACGAAACCACTGTTTCATTTTCATACGCTCCTTCAATCCGTTCAATTAGATATATCTTATCATACATTCGTGTTTTTTCCAACAGGAAACGGACATACTACCTCAAAAGAAAGGGTGTGTCCGTAAAATGACCAATATGCAAAAATGCGGCGTGATTGGCGTCGGCTTCGTCGGCGCCACCTGCGCCTATACCTTAGCGGTTTCGGGGCTGTTCTCGGAAGTTGTTCTTGTCGATATGAATCACAAAAAGGCAGAAGGCGAAGCCGCCGACATCAACCACGGCGTTTCCTTTGCTAAGCCTTGCTTTGTACGCGCCGGCGCATATGCCGACCTTGCGGAATGCGGCTTGATTATTATTGCGGCCGGTGCCAACCAAAAGCCCGGCGAAACACGAATTGAACTGCTCAGCCGCAATCGCATAATTCTTTCCTCCATCATGGAACAATTGACTGCGGTCAACAAAGACGCGGTTCTGCTTATCGTTTCCAACCCGGTCGATGTGCTGACGTGCATGGCGCAGCAACTTTCCGGCCTGCCTGCCGGACATGTGATCGGCTCAGGTACGGTACTGGACACCGCGCGTCTCAAATACCTTGTCGGTCAGAAACTTGGTGTTGACAGTCGCAACGTACACGCCTTTATCATCGGCGAGCATGGCGACAGCGAACTTGCCGTTTGGTCCAGCGCCAATATTTCCGGCGTCGATCTGGATGACTACTGCCGCATCACCGGT
>ERZ1090878.624-NODE-627-length-18611-cov-29.571783_pt1 | contig 18611 bp, 15 predicted proteins | sample MGYA00478473_ERZ1090878 | MGnify/ENA primary metagenome ERZ1090878 (study PRJEB33644, sample SAMEA5815720) | chicken gut metagenome | biome: Chicken; feature: Gastrointestinal Tract; material: Caecum | place: Ireland | collected 2019-01-01 | study: A study of the... | reverse complement strand
ACCCCACTTGTTATTCAGTATACCATACTGTCTAACAAATGGGGTGCTGTTCAGATTTGAGTGTGGCTGGTTTTTTGTCGATATAGAAAGGGCCACGGGATCGGAACATTCAATAAGGCAGACGTTGGGAGTAGATGCGGGTAATGGAACTCATCAATAACATAAATAAAACGCTGAGGGATGACTTGGCATCTGAAATCAAAGCGGGCAGCCGTTTATCCATCGCTGCGGCCTGTTTCTCTATTTATGCTTTTCAGGAATTGAAATCCGAATTGCAGGGGATTGATGAGCTCCGTTTTATCTTTACATCTCCCACGTTTACCACGGAGAAAGCCAAAAAAGAAAAGCGGGAATTCTACATTCCGCGCCTCAATCGGGAGCGTAGCCTTTACGGTACAGAATTTGAAATCAAGCTTCGCAATGAGTTGACCCAGAAGTCTATCGCCAAGGAATGCGCAGACTGGATTCGCCAGAAGGTCACATTCAAATCCAACGTCACCAATGAAAATATGCTCGGCTTCATCAACCTTGATGACAAGAACTATATGCCGGTCAATGGATTCACTACCGTAGACCTCGGCTGTGAGCGTGGAAATTATGCATATAACATGGTGCAGAAGACGGAAGCTCCTGTCTCGACTGCATACATGGAGCTGTTTGACAGCCTTTGGCAGGACGAAAAAAAGCTGCAGGATGTTACCGATGAAGTGATTGAGAACATTTCTGCTGCCTATGCCGAAAATCCGCCGGATTTTATCTACTTCGTGACCCTGTACAATATCTTCAATGAATTTTTGGAAGATATCTCGGAAGATGTGCTACCGAATGAAGCCACTGGCTTTAAGCAGAGCAAAATCTGGGGGATGCTGTACAACTTCCAGAAGGATGCAGCGCTTGCCATCATCAACAAACTGGAGAAGTACAACGGTTGCATCTTGGCAGATAGTGTTGGCTTAGGTAAAACCTTCACTGCATTGGCCGTAATTAAGTATTACGAAAACCGTAACAAGTCTGTACTGGTGCTTTGCCCCAAAAAGCTGGCCAATAACTGGAATACATATAAGGACAATTATGTCAACAATCCGATTGCCGCTGACCGGCTTCGGTATGATGTTCTGTACCATACAGACTTGAGCCGGACACACGGCTCATCCAACGGTCTGGACCTGGACCGCCTGAATTGGGGCAATTACGACCTGGTTGTGATTGATGAGTCCCACAACTTCCGCAATGGCGGCAGATTGTCCGGCGAGGATGACGAAAGAGAAAACCGCTATTTGCGGCTGCTAAACCGAGTGATTCGTCCCGGTGTCAAGACTAAGGTCCTTATGTTGTCTGCCACGCCGGTCAATAACCGCTTCAACGATTTGAAGAACCAGTTGGCCCTTGCCTATGAAGGTGACTCTGCCACTATTGATGAGAAGCTGAACACGACCCGGGGCATTGATGATATTTTCAAAAATGCACAGCAGGCATTTAACACATGGAGCAAGTGGCCGGCAGCAGAACGCACAACCGCAAACCTGCTGAAGATGCTGGACTTCGATTTCTTTGAATTGCTGGACTCAGTCACCATTGCTCGGTCCCGCAAACATATCCAGAAGTACTATGACACCAGTGCCATTGGTACATTCCCGACGCGTTTGAAGCCGCTTTCACTGCGTCCCCAGCTGACGAATCTGAAGAGGGCCATCAACTACAATGAAATTTTTGAACAGCTGATGCTTCTGGATCTGAGTATCTATACACCCAGCCATTACATCCAGAGCAGCAAACTCGAAAAATACGCGGAGCTGTACCAGGACAACAAGGTCAACATAGGCTTTACACAGGCAAGCCGTGAGCAGGGTATTCGCCGCCTGATGGCAATCAACTTGATGAAACGAATGGAGAGCTCAGTTTATTCCTTCAATCTGACCCTCCAGCGAATCTGTAAACTGATTGATGATACCATCCAGAGTATAGATGCCTATGATAAGTCGGCCTCCACTACACTGAACCTGACCGACATCAGTAACCTGGAGCAGTTGGATGCCGACGACCAGAGCGAGGGCGACCTTTTCACCATTGGCCGAAAGGTCAAAATCGAGATCGGTGACATGGACTATGTTTCCTGGCGCCGGAGCCTTGCCAAGGACAAGGAAACCTTGGAGCTTCTCATTTTCATGGTGGGGGACATCACGCCGCAGTATGACTGCAAGCTGCAGAAGCTGCTGGACGTGCTGAAAAACAAGGTAGAGCATCCCATCAATCCGGGCAACCGGAAGGTCATCATCTTCACGGCCTTTGCGGATGCGGCAGAGTATCTGTACAACAATGTGAGCCCCTATATGCTGGAAAACTTCGGCTTGAATACTGCTATGATTTCCGGTAACGTGGATGGCCGAACCACTGTGCCGGGTCTGAGCAGCGATTTGAATACCGTTCTGACCTGCTTCTCTCCCATATCCAAGGACAAGGAATTGCTGATGCCCGGAGACACCAGGAGCATTGATATCCTGATTGCCACAGACTGCATTTCGGAAGGCCAGAACCTGCAGGACTGTGACTACCTCATCAACTACGACATCCACTGGAATCCGGTGCGGATTATCCAGCGGTTTGGCCGTATCGACCGTATCGGCAGCAAAAATGCCTGCATTCAGTTGGTTAACTTCTGGCCGGATGTGACGCTGGATGAGTATATCGACCTGAAAGCCAAGGTCGAGACCCGCATGAAGATTGTGGACATGACCGCGACTGGCGATGATAATATCCTCAGTGAGGAAGAAAAGACCGACCTGGAATATCGCAAAGCCCAGCTCCGCCGCCTGCAGGAAGAAGTGGTGGATATCGAGGAAATGTCCAGCGGCATTTCCATTATGGACCTGGGGCTCAACGAGTTCCGTCTGGACCTGCTGGATTACATGAAGGAGCACCCGGATATCGAGCACGCGCCCTATGGGCTGCATTCGGTGACGGCCTCCGCTCCCGATATGCCAGCCGGCGTGATTTATGTGCTGAAGAATCGTTCCGGCAGTGTGAACATCGACAACCAGAATCGACTGCATCCGTTCTACATGGTCTATATCAGCAAAGACGGGGATATCGTCTGCGACCATCTTTCGCCCAAACAGATGCTGGATAAGATGCGTTATCTTTGCAAAGGAAAGACCCAGCCCATTCCCGAACTGTACCGGGCCTTCAACAAGGAAACCAGCGACGGCAAAAAGATGGATGCTTTTTCTCGCTTGTTGGGGGATGCCATTTCCTCCATCATTGAGGTCAAGGAAGAGAGCGATATCAGCAGCTTCTTGGGCGGTGACCAGATGAGTTTTCTGGTCAATGAAATCAAGGGATTGGACGATTTTGAGCTGATTTGTTTCCTGGTGATACGGGACGAACCCTCCAAGAAGACGAAGAACGATGCGTTCCGTCTGGTGATTGCAGGAAGCCGCGATTTTAAGGATTATTCGGGAATGGCAAAGGCTGTGGACGAATACCTCAAGAAGTTGTCTCCCAAACGTCCGGTATCCATTGTGAGCGGCACAGCCAGAGGTGCTGACAGGTTGGGTGAACGCTATGCCCGTCAGCATGGATATCAGTTGGAGGAGTACCCGGCCAACTGGCACTATTTTGGAAAAGCCGCCGCCGTGAAACGCAATGCGCAGATGGCTGAGATTGCGGATGCCGCTATTGTGTTTTGGGATGGACAGTCTGCCGGAGCCCGGAACATGATTGAATGTGCAAAGGCACAGGGGATTCCCTGTGAGGTTGTCCGTTTCTGATGATTTGGAAGGTGAAATCATGCTGGGATTGCCAAAATCAACGGAATTGAATAAACCGTTGCCCAAAACCGCTATCTACACCAAGTTTCAGATGAATGCGGCAGAGAAGACCAAAATTGACGCGGATATTTCCCGCATCGTGATTGTAAACGAGGTCTCTGCCGCCAAGCTGAACCTGGCGCCCGGAGAATCGGTTCAGGCGTTCTTTGTGCTACAGGTAACACTCAAGCACAGAGAGTTCAGCGAAAAGACCCTGATTACGCTGTCCAAGCTCATACCGCAGAATATGGTGCTCTTGCTGGAATGCGATGGGCAGGCCAAGATGGCCGTATACCATACCAAGCTGCTGCAAACACCCTGGCGTGACCCGGCGGACCTGACCCTGGCAATAAAAGGGTTGACCATGGATGCCGTTTGGGAAAACGTGATTGTTCAAGTGGGCAATATCCGGCTGCAAACCGGCAATACCCTGGATCAGCAGATTGCCATAGATGAACAGCGTGCTAAGCTGAAAAAAGAAATTGCCCGGCTGGAAAAACTGGCCTGGGCGGAAAAGCAACCGAAGAAGAAGTTTGAATTGGTGCAGAAAATCAACTCATTGAAGGGAGTACTTATGTCAATATGAGAAAGAGAAGCTTTTTCTTTGGTGCTGTTATATTAATTATTGTGGTTGCTATTCCATTCATAATTAATCAAATGTATCTTGTTGATGAAGGATATGTTACGGTATGGGATGGTGCTGACGTTCTCGCCTTTTACGGTGCAATTCTGGGAGCAATTGGTACGGTTGTTCTTGGAGTTGTTGCATGGAAACAAAATGAGCGATTATTAACATTAGAAGAAACTAAGTATAATTTGGAAATGCGTCCATTTGTAATATTGACAGATTGGAAAGTTGAAACTTTTAGTTTGTCTGCTTTGTTATCAAATTTATCACAAGCAAGATTGACGCATTGTTATTTAGTGGTTGGAGAGATACAAAAAGCCAATTTGCAAGTTTTTGTTACGTTTACAAATACGACTCAATCTTTTTTGACAGTTCAATATGATAAAAGTGAGTATATACAGAATCGTACTTGCACCGAGTGGGGACGCGCATGTATTAGTACATTGAATTCCAAATTGGCGATTCAGCCAAACGGCAACGCTGATATCTGCTTCTTGGGAACGCGTGAAACTTTATACGAAACATTTAACAAGGGAACAATAAAGATGTCTCTTATTTTAGAAAATCGGATTGGGAATAAATATATTGAAGAGTTTGATTTTTGTGGACAGGTCCTTGATGAACGGGATATATTCGGTAATGTTCATATCCACTTCAAGGCCGAAAATTATATCGTACGTGTACCAGATAAAAACGAATTAATCAATGTAACTAAAAAAGAGGTGAGCCTAAATGGACAAGCTGAAAATGCAGACGCCGAACAGGGCTGATGAGAATTTTAAGAAGCTGGCGGCGCTGTTTCCCAATGCGGTGACGGAGACTGTGGACGAAAACGGTGTGGTGGTACGCGCCATTGATAAGGATGTACTGATGCAGGAGATCAATACTACCGTAGTGGATGGCAAGGATGAACGGTATCAGTTTACCTGGCCGGACAAAAAGAAGTCTGTGCTGCTGGCCAATGCGCCCATTGCCAAAACGCTGCGGCCCTGCCCGGCGGAAAGCGTGGGCAAGGACGGCACCTCTGGCGGCTTCAATTCCGAAAATCTGTACATTGAGGGTGACAACCTGGAAGTGCTGAAGCTGCTGCAGGAAACCTACCTGGGCAAAATCAAAATGATTTATATTGACCCACCTTACAACACCGGCAATGACTTTGTGTACGAGGATGATTTTGCCCAGAGCACCGAGGAATACTTGGCAAACAGTGGCCAGTACGACGAGGAAGGCAACCGCCTTGTCAAAAATATGGACACTAACGGCCGCTTCCACACCGACTGGCTAAATATGATTTATCCGAGGCTAAAGCTGGCAAGGGATTTATTGTCTGATGATGGTGCTATTTTCATTAGCATTGATGAAAATGAGGTTAACACACTCAAATCTATATGTGACGAGATTTTTGGAGCTAGTAATTTTATTTCCGAATTGATTTGGGCTGCTGGGAGAAAAAACGATTCAAAATATATTTCGGTTTCTCATGAATATATTTTGTGCTATTTTAGAGATGCCCAATATATTAAAGAACATAAGATTGTATGGCGAGAAAAAAAGCAAGGGCTGTCTGATATATATGAGGAATATGATAGGTTAAAAAAACTTTACGGGAATGATTACACTTCAATCGAAAAATCTTTAAAAGTATGGTATAAAAGCTTGCCAGATGGTCATCCGGCTAAAGACCACGCACATTACAATAAAGTGGACCATAAAGGGATATTCTTTGCATCTGACATTTCTTGGCCTGGTGGTGGTGGTCCAAAGTATAATATTAAGCATCCAATAACAGGAAAAAATGTGAGGATACCATCGAGAGGATGGCTTACCAGTGAAGACACCATGAAAATCTGGATACATGAAGGAAGGGTGAATTTTGGACCAGATGAAACAGCGGTTCCTACGATAAAATCTTACTTGACAGAACATGAGTATGGGGTACCTTATAGTGTGTTCTATAAAGATGGGCGTGCGGCCTCCAAAAGATTAGCGGCATTAATGGGGGAAAAGGTTTTTGAGAACCCTAAAGATGAAGATATTATCAAAAGACTTGTTGAATTTTGCGGAACTAGTTCCGATGATATTATTCTGGATTTCTTCTCGGGTTCCGGAACAACAGCGCACGCGGTGCTTTTGGCTAATGCGGAGCAAAACATAAAACGTAAATTTATTATGGTACAACTGCCGGAAGAAATTTCGGAATCTAATGTAACTTCTGAAAAGAGTAAAAAAGTAGCACGTAATGCAATAGCTTTGTGCGAAAAAATGGGTGTTCCTCATAATATTTGCGAAATCGGCAAAGAGCGCATCCGCCGTGCCGGTGCCAAAATCAAGGAAGAAAATCCCTTGGGTACCATGGACCTGGATGTGGGATTCCGTGTGCTTAAATGCGATACTACTAACATGAAAAACGTGTACTACCATCCGGATGAGTACAATGCCAACCTGTTCGATATGCTGGAAGACAACATCAAGGAAGACCGTACGCCGGAAGACCTCTTGTTCCAGGTTATGCTGGATCTGGGAGTCTTGCTTTCCAGCAAAATCGAGCAGACGGAGATTGCGGGCAAAAAGGTATTCAATGTGGCCGACAATTTCCTGATTGCCTGCTTCGACGCTAATGTCACCGAGGAGACCATCACCGCTATTGCCAAGCAGAAGCCCTACTATTTTGTCATGCGTGACAGCTCCCTCGCCAATGACAGCGTCGCCGCCAACTTCGACCAGATTTTTGCAACCTACAGCCCTGATACTGTAAGGAAGGTGCTGTAAATGGCTACTGAAAAAGTCAAATGTAACAAGGTACAGTGCCCAGATAATAAAGATGGCTTTTGCCAAAAAGACGCTGTTGTTGATTCGGCAAAAAACATGAAAATTGAAATGATAGCAAGTGAATGCCAATCCTTCTATCGGGTGTTTCTTGATATAGAGACTCATATACTTCCGCTTTCACAAAAGATGAGAAATGGTACATTGGATGAAGAAACGGTGGAAGAACATTCTTTATATCATATTCCGTATGTAGTGAATGGAGCATTTGCCGTAGAATTGGCACTCAAATACCTCTTAGAAAATGCAGAAATAGATTATTCTCAAGGAAATAAAGGGCATGATTTGGGATATCTGTTTGATTTGCTACTATTAAATAAAAAAAAGATAAAAGAAGACCGGGAAGCCATTATTGCTTTGTTATGCAAAGATGGCCACCAAAAACTTGATACGCTTAAGCAGAATATTTCATCATGGCATGATTGCTATAATCGACATCGATATCTCTTTACACAAACTAGTGCGGGGACAAACCATGTATTTCCATTGTTTGTTCATACAGTGTGTGAATATGTGATCTCTAAATCCAAACAATCAGAAGAAAAGGACGAGGAGCAAGGTGAAATTCAACTTCAAAATCCAGCAATACCAGACTGATGCCGTCGATGCAGTCGTCAAGGTTTTTGCCGGACAGGGCTACCATGATGGTATCCACTATATCCGTGACCTGGGAATTGTGCCCAAGTCGGCCAGAAATACATTTCAGAATAATGCGGAACAGTTGGCTGTTGGGGAAGCTGAAGATGATACCGGCTTCAAAAATGAGGAAATCTATCTTAGTGATGACCAGCTGCTGCAGAATATCCACGGCATCCAGAGCGAGAACAATATCAAGTTGTCGCCGGAACTGGTGAAGAGCCTGGGCCGGTGCAGTTTGGATATTGAGATGGAAACTGGAACCGGCAAAACCTATGTGTACATCAAAACCATGTTCGAGCTGAACAAGGTGTATGGCTGGAGCAAGTTCATTGTGGTGGTGCCGTCTATTGCCATTCGAGAAGGCGTCAAAAAGAGCTTCGATATGATGGCCGACCATTTCATGGAATACTATGGCAAAAAGGCTCGTTTCTTCATCTACAACAGCCAGAACCTGAACCAGCTGGATACTTTCTCGGCAGGCAGCGGCATTCAGGTCATGATTATCAACACTCAGGCTTTTGCCTCGTCCTTGAAAGAGGATGGTAAAAGCAAGGAGGCGCGAATCATCTACTCCAAGCGTGATGAGTTTGCTTCCCGCCGTCCCATTGATGTCATCAAGGCCAACCGGCCTATCCTAATTCTGGACGAACCCCAGAAGATGGGCGGTGCCGTTACCCAAAAGACTTTGAAGAACTTCAATCCGCTGTTCAGCTTGAACTACTCCGCTACCCATGCCGTCCAGCACAACATGGTCTATGTTCTGGATGCGCTGGATGCTTACAACAAGCGTTTGGTCAAGAAAATCGAGGTCAAAGGCTTTGAGGTCAAGAACCTCCGGGGGACCAATGGCTATTTGTTTCTGGAACAGATTGTCCTTTCTCCCAAAAAGGCGCCCATGGCTCGTATCGAGATGGAAATCGGGTATAGTAAGTCCATCAACCGAGAAACCCGTGTTTTGGGCGTGGAAGATAATTTGTATCATATTTCTCAGGGCATGGAGCAGTACCGTGGCTATACCATTTCTGAAATCGACCCGCTGCATGGCACGGTGACCTTCACCAATGGGGAAGTTCTTCATACTGGCGATGTGGTCAACGATGAATCCGATAGTAGTATGCGCCGCATCCAGATCCGTGAGACGATTCTTTCCCATTTTGAAAAGGAAGAGAAGAACTTCAACATGGGCATCAAAACGCTCTCCCTGTTCTTTATCGACGAGGTTGCCAAATACCGCCACTATGATGAAGATGGCAACGAGCAGCTGGGCGAATACGGCAAGATGTTCGAGGAAGAGTATTTCCACATCCTCAACCAGTATCTTACGCTGGAAAATACGCCTTACCAACAATACCTGCGGAAGTACTGCAATGACCCCGCCGCTGTCCACAAAGGCTATTTCAGTATCGACAAAAAGACGGGACACAGCATCGATAGCCAGACAAAACGCGGCAGCGAGTTCTCGGATGATATCTCGGCCTATGACCTGATTCTGAAGAATAAGGAACGGCTGCTCTCCTTTGAAGAGCCTACCCGGTTCATCTTCTCCCACTCGGCCCTTCGGGAAGGCTGGGATAACCCGAACGTGTTTCAGATTTGCACGCTGAAACATTCTGACAGCCAGACCGCCAAGCGCCAGGAAGTGGGCCGCGGTCTGCGTCTGTGTGTGAATCAGAACGGCAACCGTACGGATGTGCAGAGCTGTGGCGACCGCGTGCATGACATCAATCTGCTGACGGTCATTGCCAGTGAGAGCTACAAGAATTTTGTGGCAGACCTGCAGAGCGATATCAAGAAGGAACTGTACGACCGTCCCACCACTGCAACCAGCGAGTACTTCAAGGGCAAGTATGTCAAGGTCAACGGCGTGCCCACTCAGATTGATGACGATATGGCCAACGCCATTGAGTTCTACCTCATCAGCAACGGCTATGTGGATATGAAGCGCAAGGTGACAGATAAGTACCGGGCGGATATACAACTGGGAACACCCGCGCCGTTGCCGGAAAATCTGGCGCCGATGGCAGAAGGTATCCACTTACTGATCCAGGCCGTCTATGATGAACGTGCCCTCAAGGATATGATTGTGGACGGTCATGAAACCAAGGTGAAAGAAAACCCGCTGAACGAAAACTTTGCAAAGGCGGAGTTCAAGGCACTCTGGAACCAAATCAACCACAAGTATGCATATACGGTGTCTTTCGATAGTGAAGAACTGATTCGGAAAGCCGTCGCGCATATCAATGACAGGTTGTTTGTCTCGGAGCTGCAATACACTGCAACCGTGGGCCGCCAAAAGGATGAAATGAACGAGCATGAACTTGACCGCGGGGATTCCTTCGGCAATGTGAAGACCCGGACCAAGACCTTGCGCAAAGTCCATTCCAGCCACCTTGAGTACGACCTCGTCGGTAAGGTTGCCCAGGGCACCGTGCTGACCCGGCGGACTGTTGCTTCCATTTTGAAGAATCTGCGGGAAGATAAGCTCTATATGTTCAGGAATAATCCGGAAGAGTTTATCACAAAGGTCATCCGGCTTATCAATGAGCAGAAAGCCAACACCATTGTGGAGCACATCTCCTACAACCAAATCGAAGGGCAGTATGACAGCGGCATCTTTACCGCTGACAAGAGCTCGCATGATTTTGACAAGGCATTCCAGGCCAGAAAAGCCATTCAGGACTATGTATTTACGGATGGGATCTCTGAGGACAGTGTTGAACGCCGCTTCGCTCAGAACCTTGATGAAGCTGAGGAAGTCTGTGTCTACGCCAAGCTGCCGAGAGGTTTTCACATCCCCACGCCGGTAGGCAATTATTCTCCTGACTGGGCCATTGCTTTCTATGAGGGGACAGTAAAACACATCTACTTTGTGGCAGAAACCAAAGGCACAATGGAAAGCCTGCAGCTCAAGCCAATTGAGCAGGCAAAAATCCGCTGCGCCCGTAAACTGTTCAATGAGATGTCTACCAGCAAAGTGCGGTATCATGATGTGGACAGCTACCAGCATTTGCTGGATGTGATGAAGTCGATTTGACCGCGGAAAGGGAGACGCATATGGCAGAAAGTGCTCCGTTTTACAGGAAATATATACAAGGCGTTGTATCACAGGCAAACTTGGAAAAAGCTGCTTTGGAGCGAAACTTCGTGTATGGGCAACTAACAAAGTGGCTGCGGCAAAAAGATGTTCGCCTGTCCAACGAGATGTTTAAGGCCGTGTTGGCAGCAAGCAAACAACTTGCAGAAAGCTATTTGGCTTCTGGAAATGCGGATATAAAATCTGCTTGTGCAGACTGCTGTTCTTTCCATACTTTCACGGCTTCCGATGGAATTCACACGGATGCAAAACAAGTTCGGAAGTATGTATCGGACTTTTGGCCGGTTCTTCAAGATGGCTTGGATAAGGAAAAACTTCTTGGAGATGCCACGCAGCGTGTCAGAAAAATCGATGTGGTTCAACTCGGAAAATTGTTTGATGAAATATTGGATGTTGTTCCGAAGGAGAAGCAAGCTGTAGTTGTGTCGCTGATGGATGAATTTGTGCGAGAGTTGGAATAAGCTAGACTGTTATTGCTTGATATAATCAAAATCATTTTGGACTTGAAGAACAACCATAAATACTCCAGTCGATTGAGGAGAAAAGCATGACACCAGAGGAAACGCGTTTGACCTTTTTTGATGTTGTCCAAAAAGATGACTTTAGAGAATCGGTGATAAAGAGACTGCAATCAAATTCCCAGGGAAAAGTGGTTACATTTCCGATAGTATTCCCAAAGCTTTATAAGTACCGGCCGCTATCTAAATATGCTGTGGCAGACCTTAAAGGTCAGCGTATGACTGCGACATCTATCGGATGTTTTAATGACCTATTTGATGGAGCCATTCATTTGTATGGGACAAAAGAGGAAAGACGAGTGGCGGCTGAGCAGAAATGGAGGGACCTTCAAGCGTCATTGCAAAAAATCGGTTTGTCTCCAGAGATAGTTTCACATGAACCGTTTGTAAATACTTATGAGAGTATGTTTGAAGAAGAGGAACGCCTAAAATTCAGAGCTCTGGAGTTTCTGGGAACTTATGTGGTTTGCCTATCCACTAAAAAAGATTCGATTTTAATGTGGTCGCATTATGCTGATTCTCAACAAGGAATATGCATAGAATATGACCTTAACCAATGGGATGCAGACTCGCCGCAGCGAAAGTTATTATTTCCTGTGTTGTATACCGATGAGCCTGTGAATACTTCTGAGTTATTCGATAAGGACGCCTACACTATTTCAAAATATCCAGTTGACGAAGCAGTTCTTTGTGCTGCAATAAATAAAGCTTCCGTTTGGAACTACGAAAACGAATGGCGGTTAGTTTACGTTACGCTTTCATGCGACAGCCAAAACCAAAGAATACCCGTAGATGTTTCCATTCAGCCGACTGCAATCTATTTAGGATACCATTTCTTAAAGCCGTTTTTCTACTATGACACTGATGACAGAAAGGCATATGAACGTGCACGCGAAAATCTGCTAACATTCAATGAACTAATGGAATTTATTATCGGGAATAGAATCCCTCTATACTTGATGCGTCCAACAATTGGGCGCTACCACTTAAATAGTGTTCCATTAGATGCCAACCAATTAATGGCTCTTATTGCTGAGCATGTTGACGCACCACAGGAGATGCGCTATTACCATACTGTACAGGATATGTTGATTCGGAGCTTACCCGTATGAGTTGGCACATGGGCTGAAGCGGCAAAGGAGGGCTTTTCCATGGGCGTTGAGTGTTGCCCCAAATCGGTGGGTCAGATTTGGTATAAAGCCTAAAAATCGGTAAAAATCGGTGGGTGAAAAAATGCCACGAGGGCACACCAATTTTGGGGTTGTTTGTACTTTTTCTTGGGGTTGTTTGTACTTTTTCTTCATTTGTCTGCCATAACGCCATATGGTATAATGGCCATATGGCATCACTTCACATCGGCCCACCATAGTTTGATATGGTGGGGATCACAGAGACCCCTTGGTTTTATACTAGCCGGCATCACAAGCGCACCTCAATTTTATACCAAAGCCGCTCACAAGAGCACCAGCATTTTGTACCAGGGAGAGCCTGATAAGCCTTTTGTTGTCGCTTTATTTTCCATTCAAGACAATAGTATAATTTGAACCTTGCATTTCCACATTAGTCCACGATTATGCCGTATTGAATTTATATTGAAAACACACAAATCGTACCAAATATATGGAACAAACTCTCCTTAAAAATCACGTTATATAGAGCTATTTGCCCGGCCCTTTCGCCTGTGCCAAAGAGATGATAAAATGGGGTTCAAGAGGCCTCTAATAATTGTGCCGATGTCCAGCACAGCGGTCACAAGGATGGGCCCTGCGCTGTTGGGCAGGATATGGCGCAGAATAATCTGCGCCGAAGTATCGCCTGCCAGCCGGGCCGCCGCTATGTAGTCGGTGCTTTCCAGCGCCAGCGTCTGGCTGCGGGCGATCCGGGCGTATTTCGGCCAGCTGATGACAGCCAGCGCGAAGATCGCATTTTGCAGCCCGCCGTTGAGCAGTGCCGCGATCGCCAGCGCAAATACCAGCCCGGGAAAGGCCAGACATACATCGGACACCCGCATCATAAGCGAATCGACCACACCGCCCAGATGGCCGCATACAACACCGACGGCGGCTCCCGCTGCGGTGATGATGACCACCAGCGTCAATGTGGAGATCACGCTGGTCTGCAGGCCGACCAGAATGCGGGAAAGCAGATCCCGGCCCAAACGGTCGGTCCCGGCGGGATGGGCCGCGCTGGGCGGCTCCAGCGTGGTGAAAACCTGTGCGTTGGGGTCGTAGGGGCAAATCTGCTCCGCAAAAATCACCACAAACATCAGCAGGGCCGTCAGCAGAAGAAAGAAGAACAGCCGCTTCTTCGTATGATTCTTTCGGACTTTCTGGCGCCGCACCGAAACAGAAGCCGTCATGCTTTCTCACCTCCCAGCCGAATCCGCGGGTCAAGGGCCCGATAGGACAAATCTGTCACAAGATTGACGCAGACATAGAGAATCGCCATCCACATGACATACGCCTGGATCATTGGATAGTCCCGCATGTTGATGGCATCCACCGCCAGCTTGCCAACGCCGTCCCACATGAAAATCGACTCCACAATCGCGGTGCCGCCCAAAAGACTCCCGATGGAGAGCGTCAATAACGTGAGGATCGTCACCAGGCAGGCCCGGAGAACGCTTTTTGTCAGGGTCACGGAAAAACGAACGCCGCGTGCTTTTGCGCCCGCCACATAATCTTTGCTGAGTTCATCCAATACCGCCGCCCGCACCTGCCGCAGATATTTGGCGGACATGGCAATGGCCAATGTCATTGCGGGGAGGATCACGCTCTGCAGGTTTACCTCGCGGGAAATGACGGGAAACCAACCCAGTCGGATTGCAAAAAAATACATCAGCAGCAGACCGACAAAAAAGTTCGGCATGCTGTTTCCCAGAAAACTGGCCGTGCGGATCAGGTAATCCGTCAGGCGGTTCTGTTTTACGGCGGCCAGTACGCCCAGCGGAAGGGAGACAAGGATGGTCAGCAGGATGGAGATGGCCGTCAAAAGCAGTGTAGCGGGAAGTTTTGAGACAAAGGTTTCGAAAACATCCTGCCCGGAAATGTAGCTGGTTCCCATATCCCCCCGCAGCAGATTCCCCAGCCATACAAAATATTGGGTCAGGAACGGCTTGTCCAGCCCCAGCTCCGCCCGGGCGGCGTCAACCGCTTCCTGTGAAACAGACATTCCGGTGTTTTCCATTTTTTGGAGCACCGCATCGCTTCCTGCCAGCCGCATCATACCGAAGGAAAGGAAGGTGATGACCAGCAGAATGGGGATCAACTGCAGAAGGCGGCGGAGCACATATTTTTTCATATCGCCGCCCCCTCAGGCAGGTTTGGAAGCCGCGATCAGGAACATGGGGGTGGAGGCGTTGTTGATCCACTCATCCCGCGTCCACACCTGTTTCCACACCTCTGTATCCGCGGATACCCGCATGCCAAGGCGGCCAAGGATATCCTGATCCCACTGGGGGCGCAGATGCCTGGAAAGCGGCGCCTGCCGGGCAATCGCCTCCATGGCGGCAACGTCCGTCCCCGCGGTATCGTCCGCCGCCCCGGCTGCACGCACATTCTCCCGGTCGGAATGGTGCCCCGTTTCTGCCTGGGCATCGTAAAGATAACGGTACCAGTTGGCGTCAAAATTCAGCAGCAGGCCGTCCTGCTTCAGCACCCGGACCCACTGTGCGTAGGCTTGTTCCGGCTTTGAAAGGTTCCATGTCAGGTTGCGGGATACGATGCCGTCAAAGCTGCCGTCGGGGAAAGATAGCTCTTCCGCATTCATCTGCTGAAATGTTATTTTCTCCGCCAGGCGGCCGGCATTCCTCCGCGCCTGTTCCAGCATGGCGCTGGTATAATCCACGGCAGTGACACGGTAGCCCAGTTCCGCCAACAGAATGGCGAAAAAGCCGGGGCCGGTCCCCACGTCCAGAACATGGATGTCCTTTCGGCGCCTTCCTTCAAAGTGGAGCTGAATGCGGGCATCCAATGCCTGGCTCCAGACCTTTCGCTGTGCCGTGCAAAGTTCCGCACGGTTCACATCGGAATAACCGGGGGCCCGTTTTGTCCAGTATGCGATATTTTCATCTTTATAGTTTTGCAGCCGGTTCATATTTCCACCTTCCTACGCTGTTGCCGAAATGGCGAATCCCGGCGTAGGATCATAAAATTCATCCTTTTCCCGGTAGACTCTCTGCCATACGTCCGGATCGATCGTGATGTGGGAAAAACCTGCCAAAGCCAGCAGCTCGGCATCCCATTCGGGGCGTGGGCGCTGGGTTGGACGCAGAAGGTTTTTCATGCGTTCATATTCCCGCATCAACGCTTCGCCCACATCCTGATGGGCGTGATGCGCCGGCAGCGATGAAGGCGGCTTTTCCCGGCAATAGTCGGCGTCAAAATTGATGAAGATGCCCCCCGGCTTCAAAAGTCTGTGCCAATTTCGGTATGTTCGGGGCAGATCGGGCAGCGCCCAGGTCAGCTTCCGGGTCACGATGGCGTCAAAACTCCGGGGAGGGAAATCCGGAGCTTCCCCGTCCATAGTATAAAAATCCGGTGAAATCCCGATTCTTTCGGCTGTTTTCTTTGCCTCCCGGATCATATCAGGCGTCAGATCAATCCCGGTTACATGGTGGCCCCGTTCAGCCAGCAGAAAAGCGAAAAAACCTGTGCCCGTGCCGATGTCCAGAATGTCCAGCTTCCGCCCCCGCGGAAGATACCGGTCCAACTCGGCAAGCCATTGTTCATGCTTTTCGCTGGCAAATTCCCTTTGCCGGAGCCGGGAAAAGTTCTCCGCCCGCCGGGACCAGTAATTTGCCATATCATTTTTGATTGTGTCCATAGTTCTCGTGTTTCCTTTTGTCGATCGTTCGGTTCTCCATGGGCGACCATCGGCGTTCCCGCCCCATTCCCGGGGACAGTCCGGCAGGGAATGATGCCCGCCGCCTTCGCGTAAACCGGCGCCGGGGAGACACCGTGGTCTGCGGTCTGTTGTACAGTGAGTCAGGATCCTGTAAAATATGAAACTGCTTTCGCTTTTCGGAACTTTTCAGAAAAAGAAAAAGCCTGCCGCTGCACTTCCATGTGCATACAGCAGACTTCTGCCTGTGTCGTTCCTGCTTCAGCTTTCTTGCATAGGCTGCCGCCTTTGCGGCAGCGGATGGCAGAAGGAAGGCTCTGGGCGGTCTTCTGGCCGCCAGTGCCGCTGCGCGCAGACACTCTTTTGGCTTCTGCCAACCATAAACATAAAGATTATACCATGCCACACAAATTTGGGAAGCCCCCCGGGGGGATACGACAATTGACAAATTTCACAGTTCCTCGTACAATACTAGGGAATGATCAACGCACAGGAGATGAACCTTTATGCCCCGTTACGCACAGCCCCATTCGGAGGCTGCCTCCACAGAACCCCATCCTCCGCATCACCATGAGCACACCCAGACCAAGGCGGTCCTCAATCGCCTTTCCCGTGCCATCGGACATCTGGAATCTGTCAAACGGATGGTGGAAAACGGGCAGGACTGTGCGGATGTGCTGATCCAGCTTGCCGCCGTGAGGTCCGCTGTCAACAGCACCGGTAAAATAATCCTGAAGGACCACATTGAACATTGCCTGGTGGATGCCGTCGAACAGGGGGACAAAGAATCCATCGAACGCTTGAACAGGGCGATCGAGCAATTTATCAAATAGTCCCGCAGCGGGATCGCGGGACAGCAGGAAGAAGAGGAAGTCCGCGTGTTGAGTTTCTCGACACAATCAGGCCGGCCCCCGGGGGCCGGCCTTTTGCTGTGTTCAGTCATCCCAATCGTCGTCGTGGTCGTCGTCCCAGTCGTCGGCATCGTCCCAATCGTCGTCGTGGTCGTCGTCCCAATCGTCGGTGCGGTTTTCGCCCACGTCATCGAGGTCATCGTCAAGGTCGTCGTCCCAGTCGTCAGCGTCATCCCAATCGTCGTCGTGGTCGTCGTCCCAGTCGTCGGTGCGGTTTTCGCCCACGTCATCGAGGTCATCGTCAAGGTCGTCGTACCGGTCGTCGGCGTCATCCCAATCGTCGTCAAGGTCGTCGGGCGTGTCGGCTTCCATCTCCAGCACCTTGCCGCTGCGGGCGTCCACCTCGTACTCGTACTCGACGCCATCCAGCACGAAGGCGATTTCGTAGTCGCCGTCGTCCAGATCATAGTCCCGCTCGACAAACTGCAGGTCGCTGCGGCCCAGCTGGGCGGCCAGCAGCTGCTGGGCTGCCTCGGCGTTGATGTACCCTTCCGCCGCGTGGGTGTCGTCCCAGTCGTCCGCATCCAGCGCCACCGTGCGGGAACCGATGCCGTCCCGCTCAACCGTTGTGCGGATCGCCTGCTCCATCTCGGTCAGGAAAGTGGCGTCCGGCTGGGCGGACCCCTGCTCTAGCTTGAGCACGATGTTTTTCTCCTGCCCGCCGATCGTCTCGTCAAAATAGCCGCCGGCGTTGATCCGGCCGACCAGTTCGCCCGCCACTTCGGGGCAGGGGCGGCCGGTGTAACCGTCGTAACCGTTCAGCACGGCCTGGCCGTCCGCATTGCAGGCACGCAGCGCCAGCACCCGGCCGCCGTCGTCATAGTCCATCTCGATTTCGGGGTTCACGCTGAGCAGTACGGTGCCCGCGGCTGCCGTCTGCGCGGTGGCCGGCGTCTCCGCAGGCGCAGCGGTCGGGGCGGCGGCCGAAGTCTGCGCAGCCGAAGCGGGTTGGTTGCCGCAGGCGGTCAGGGCCAGGGCGGCGGTCAGGGTCAGGGCGAGCATCGTCATCTTCTTTTTCATTTGGGTCATCTCCTTTGTTTTGGCGTCTGCCTTTGTCTATAGGATACGGGGGAACTTTTTGAAAACCGGGGTCGCGGAAAAAACTTTTTTCATTTTTTCCGTGTCGGTTTTCCTCCCTTACACCCATAGAATACGGAGGGCAGAGCGCAGAAACCGGGGGAGCCAGCAAATTTTTTTCGGAAGTTCGGTCCCCTACCTCTCAGTCATCGTCCCAGTCGTCCGCATCGTCATCCTCCCAATCGTCGTCCCAGTCATCGTCGTCATCGTCCTCCCAGTCATCATCGTCGTCATCATCCCATTGCGGGGCCGGTGTGGGGGCAGGGGAGG
>ERZ1090878.621-NODE-624-length-18644-cov-5.335306_pt1 | contig 18644 bp, 16 predicted proteins | sample MGYA00478473_ERZ1090878 | MGnify/ENA primary metagenome ERZ1090878 (study PRJEB33644, sample SAMEA5815720) | chicken gut metagenome | biome: Chicken; feature: Gastrointestinal Tract; material: Caecum | place: Ireland | collected 2019-01-01 | study: A study of the... | reverse complement strand
TCACGCCCATGATGCGGCAATTTTTGCAGTGCAAAACCTTCGGCAACCAGCATCTGCCCGCGGGCTGGGTGGTTGTTGCCGCGGGCAACCCGCCCGAATACAACAAATCCGTGCGCGAGTTCGATGTGGTCACGCTCGACCGCGTCAAGCGCATTGACGTGGAGGAAGATTTCGCGGTCTGGAAGGAATACGCCTACCGGCGCGGCATCCACGGCGCGATTTTGTCCTATCTGGAGATTCGGCGCGACCATTTTTACCGCGTCGAGGCGACCGCGGACGGCCTGCAATTTGTCACCGCACGCGGCTGGGAAGACCTGTCCGAGCTGATGCAGGTATATGAAACGCTCAGTCTGCCGGTGGATCGCCAGGTGGTCGAGCAATATTTGCAGCTGCCGCGCGTGGCAAGCGATTTTGCGAACTATCTGCAATTATACGACAAGTACAAGCGCGTTTACCGCGTGGCGGAAATCCTCGACGGCTCGTGGGAGCGCGTGCGCGCCTCCGAGCTTTCCGGCGCGCCGTTTGACGAAAAGTTGGGTGTTTTGGGCCTGCTGCTCTCGCGGCTGGCCGACTTGGCGCGCGAAACCTACCGTCTGGACGGCCTGACCGACGCGCTGCATCAGGACCTCATTCGCATTCGCGAGGGCGAAAAGACGCTCGGCACGCTGCTGGACGACAAGCGCGCGGCGCTGTCCCGCCGCCGCGCTGCCGGTTCCACCGACCGGGACGCGCTGTTCATTGCCGCCCGCGAGGCCGAACGGCTGGACGCTTTCCGTCAGGGGCTGTCGCTTGAAAAAGTGCCGTCCGGCCGCGCGTTCGACTACCTCAAGGAGAAATTTCAGGCTGATGTGCAGGCGCGCGCGGATGCGGCCGACCAAACCGACCATGCGCTCGCCAACGCCTTTGCCTTCCTTGATGAAGCAATTGGGGACAGTCAGGAAATGGTGCTGTTTGCCACCGAGCTGACCGCGAACTATTTCACCTCTTGGTTCATCCAGAATTTCGGCTGCGAAGCCTACTTTGCGCACAACAAGCGCCTGCTGTTTGATGACACACAAAAGCACCTGCTGGAAGAAATCCAGCAGACCCGCGCCGCCGACCAACCGCAGGAATAACAAATTGCGCCCCCGGCGCGCATCCATTAGCCGCTCTGCGAGCGACATGCAAAAAAAGACGTGCATCGCATGTCTTTTTTTGCGTTTCGATTGCAAGCGGGGTTTCCATCCAGTGAAGGAGAAACGCCGCCGCGGGCGTTTTTTGCTATCCTTATCCGAAATGTCCCATGGCACCGTACATTTCCGGCCGACGGTCGCGGAACACGCCCCAGCTGCGGCGCAGTTCTCGGATCTCGTCCAGATCAAAGGTGTGGGTCAGGATGCCGGTTTCCTCGCGTCCCGCCTGCTCAACCAGCGCGCCCGTCTCATCTGCAATGAAAGACGAGCCGTAAAACGTCAGGCTGGAGGACTGATTCTGATTGTCCGGCGATGGCGTGACCGTCTCCGTGCCGACGCGGTTGGCCGCAACGAGCGGCATGATGTTCGCCGCCGCGTGCCCCTGCATACAGCGCCGCCAATGCGGCATGGAATCACAATCCAGAATCGGCTCCGAACCGATTGCGGTCGGATAGAACAGCAGCTCCGCGCCTTGCAGCGCCATGCAGCGCGCAGACTCCGGGAACCACTGGTCCCAGCAAATGCCCACGCCGATCTTTGCATAAGCGGTATCCCACACGCGGAAACCCGTATCGCCCGGCGTGAAATAGAACTTTTCCTGATAAAAATGGTCATCCGGAATGTGGGTCTTGCGATACTGGCCGAGAATCGTGCCGTCTGCGTCGATCACCGCTACCGTGTTGAATGTAGTGTTGCCCACGCGCTCATAATAGCTGACCGGCAGCACTACGCGGAAATCATGCGCCAGCGTGCGCAGCACATTGACCGCAGGATTTTCCTCCAATGTGGTCGCCAGATGATAGTTTTCATAATTCTTTTCCTGGCAGAAATACCAGTTTTCAAACAGCTCGGGCAGCAGGATGATCTGCGCGCCCTGCGCCGCTGCTTCACGCACTTTTTCCGTCGCAGTTTCCAGCCCATAGGTCATCTGAACCGCAGCCACGGTCACTTTGCTCATCGTTTTTCTTCTCCTTTATATGGATTCTCGCCGCTTATGCGCGAGGGATCTGCTGTGTGATGCAGTGGATGTTACCGCCGCCAATCAGAATATCGCGTGCGGGAATCGCTACGACCTTGCGGGTGGGGAACAAATCCTGCAATATTTTCTGCGCCTTTTCGTCCATCGGATCGCCAAAAGCGGGCATGACGATCGCGTCGTTTGCGATATAAAAATTAACATAGCTTGCCGCAAGGCGCTCGCCCGGTGTGCGCGTCGGCTCGCCGTCGCATAAATCCAGCCCCTCGCACTCTTCGGCTGTGATGGTCACAGGCGCGGGCAGCGGCAGCTTATGGACGCGGATTTTGCGTCCTTTAGCGTCGGTTTCGGCTTCGAGCGCGGCCAAACTTGCCGCAGAAAGCGCATACTGCGGATCGTTTTGGTCGTCCGTCCATGCAAGTACGACCTCGCCGGGCGCGACAAATGCGCACACGTTGTCCACATGCTCATTGGTTTCGTCGTTATAGATGCCGCGCGGCAGCCAGATCACCTTGGAAACGCCCAGATAGTCGCACAGCGTGCGCTCGATCTGCTCCCGTGACAGGTCGGGGTTGCGCCCTTCGGACAGCAAGCACGCCTCGGTAACAAGCGCGGTTCCCTCGCCGTCCACATGGATCGAACCGCCCTCGCAGATGAAATCCCGCTTGTCGTAGCAGTCATTTTCCAGCAGGTCGCAGAACTTGCGCGCGACGCGGTTGTCGCGCTCCCAACTCGGATACAGGCCGTCTACCTCGCCGCCCCAAGCGTTAAAGCCCCAGTCGATGCCGCGGCGCTCACCCTTGTCATTTATGACAAACGTCGGCCCGACATCGCGCGCCCATGCGTCATCCGTCTCCATCACGACCAGCCGCACCCACTCGGGCAGTTGCGCGCGCGCGTTGTCGTACTGCCCTTCCGAGCATAAAACCGTCATCTTTTCGCTTGCCGAAATAGCCTCAATCACCTGTAAAAACGCCTTGCGCGCAGCATATGCGCCATACTGCCAGGAGTCCGCCCGCTCGGGCCAGATCATCAGGCAGCCCTCATGCGGCGCAAACTCCGCAGGCATGAAAAACCCGTCCGCAGCAGGCATTGTGTGCAAAATTCTCATACCGTTTCTCTCCATCTTGTATTCTCCTTAATAGGGTACAACATTTCGATGGCACTTGCAAGATTTTCCCGGGTATGTTACACTAAATATACATTTACTTCATCGGTTTATCAGGAGGAAATCATGTACAGCTATCCTTATTCCTATACGCATACTTATGCATATACCCCGTTTTTCAGCTTCATCCTACCGATTATCGCAGCGATTGTCGTCATTGCGGGCGGTCTTGCCCTGTATTTTTTGTTTGCCCGCAAGGCCAATCATTTTCAGGGTGCGATCTCCAAGCTGCATGACGCGCTCAACTTCCGCACCCTCTATACAGAAAAGATCATTCGCGCGCTGTACTGCATCACGGTCGTGGCGATTGCGGTATATAGCGTCATCCTGCTGTTTACACACTTTTTCACTGCGCTTATGCTGTTTGTGCTCGGCAATCTGATCGCGCGTATCGTGTATGAATATGCGCTTCTGCTGCTCGTATTGTGCCGCAACACGCAGGAAATCAACCGCAAAATGGGGCCGCTCCCCGCAGAGCCGCCGGTTCCGCCCGCACCGGGCGCTGCCCCGGCTCCCGCTGCTGCACCACAGCAGTCTCCCGTGCCGCCGGTCAACCCGCAGCCGTCCTGCCCGCCGCAGAACGTCGCTCCGGTACCGCCGCAGCAGGATGCTCCCCAGCAGCCGCCCATGCCCCCGCAGGACGGCCCGCAAGCGTAACACAAGTTCATATTCCCCTCTGGGATTTTTCACAGCGGCGCGCAAAATGTCGGTTAACTTCTGCGCGCCGCTGTGCTATAATAGCTGTGCTATCATATAGGTGAACATCCACCGGTCGTTCGGCCGGTCGAAAAGGGGGATTTTCATGCAGCCTAAGCAAACACCCAGCACGCAAAACGTCCATCCGCAAAACGGATTGGAACCGCCGCTCACCGGACAGGCGCGCCGTCTGTTCCTGATCGTGCTGGCTTCGGTCGTGATGGCGGTCAACATCAAGAGCTTTGTCGATGCCGGCGGTCTGTTCCCCGGCGGGTTTAATGGTCTGACCCTGCTCATCCAGCGCAGCGCGCAGCAATTTGCTGGCGTGGCGCTGCCGTTTACCGCGATCAACCTGCTACTGAACGCCATTCCGGCGGTCGTCAGCTTTCGGCTGATCGGCAAACGGTTCACGCTTTATTCCTGTCTGATGATTGCGCTGACCAGTGTCCTGACCGATATCATTCCCTCCATGCCACTGACCAACGACGTGCTGCTGGTCTGTATTTTTGGTGGCATCATCAACGGGTTTTCCATCAGCCTGTGTCTGCTCGGCCGCGCCACCAGCGGCGGCACGGACTTCATCGCGGTTGCGCTCAGCGAACGGCTCAATGTGGACGCTTGGAACTACATTTTCATCGGTAACTGCCTGATGCTTGTGGTTGCGGGCATGCTGTTTGGCTGGGACAAAGCGCTGTACTCCATCATTTTTCAGTTCGCTTCGACGCAGATCGTCCATCTGCTCGACCCGCGCTTCAAGCGCACCACACTGTTCATTATCTCCAACCGCGCGCCGGAGATTTACGAACAAATTAAAGACACCACCCATCACGGTGCGACGCTATTCCACGGCACCGGCCTATACAACGGCGAGGAACGCGACCTGATTTACTCGGTCATCACCAGCGATCAGGTCAAGGGGGTCACGCGCGCCGCGCGCGAAATTGACCCGCACGCTTTCATCAACATTCTGAAAACCGATCAGGTGGCGGGCAACTTCTACCGCCGCCCGCATGATTAACCACAAACAGAAAAAGCCGTTCCGTCCCCAAATGCGAGCGGAACGGCTTTTGATTTCAGACATATGTTTTAGGTATTTTCGCAGCGACCCAGCAGCTTTTCCCACTGCTCATCGACGTACTGCTGCGCGGCTTCAAGCGTCCACTCGTTGCCGGGCTTGAAGCAGTGCTTAAAGCGACCCTGCAATTTCATAAACTCAGTGACCGGCAGCTTGTTTTTCGGCATGTAATTCAAATGCCACTTGCCCTCGATCACCTCATACAGCGGCCAGACGCAGGTCTCAACCGCCATTTTGCAGATCTCGGGCAGCAGTTCGGTCGAATACTGCCAGCCGCGCGGACAGGGCGACATGACGTTGACAAACGCCGGGCCTTCGGTATAAATCGCGCGGTGCGCCTTCTCATGGAAATCCTTGAAGTTGCCAAGGAAGGTGGTCTGCGCGACATACGGGATGTTGTGCGCGACCATGATTTCGGTCAAATCCTTCTTGTTCTGCTTTTTGCCGACCGAAACCGTGCCCGTCGGGGTGGTCGTCGCGCTGGCAAAGCGCGGCGTGGACGACGAGCGCTGAATGCCAGTATTCATATACGCCTCGTTGTCATAGCAGAAGTAAACCATATCGTGTCCGCGCTCCATCGCACCAGAAAGCGACTGGAAGCCGATGTCATAGGTGCCGCCGTCGCCGCCGATGGCGAGGAATTTATAGGTGCCGTCCAGCTTTCCCTTGCGTTTGAGCACATTGTATGCCGCCTCGACGCCACCGCAGGTCGCGGCTGCGTTCTCAAATGCGGAATGGATGTAGGAATCCTCCCACGCGGTATAGGGGTACAGGAAGGACGAAACCTCGAGGCATGAAGTCGCGTTACACACAACCGCCTTGTCGCCCTCGTCCAGTGCGCGCAGCATACCGCGGCACACCAGACCGGCACCGCAGCCCGCACACAGGCGATGGCCGCCAACAAAGCGCTCGGGCTTGGAAAGTTCTTTTTTGTGATTGTACGCCATGTCAGAGCACCTCCTTTTCGCTGCTGCGCTGGCCCATATGGATGTATTTCGGCCCCTTGCCGCCGTTTTCGGCCATCAGGAACAGGTGGTCGTACACCCGTGCGATGTCCTCGGTCGCCACGTCGCGGCCGCCCAGACCGTACACCACATCGATCAGCACCGGACGGGTTTCCAGATCGTAGCACGCGGCGCAAGTCTCCGCGTAGATCGGGCCGCCGCAGCCGGAAAAGCCCTCGCTTTTGTCCATGACGGCAACCGCCTTGACATGGCTGAGCGCCTGCGCCAGCTCCTCCGCCGGGAACGGACGGAACACACGAATCTTAATCAGTCCCACCTTGCGGCCCGCTGCGCGCAGCTGGTCGATGCAGGCCTTCGCCGTGCCCGCAGTCGAACCGATGAGCACGATGGCAACCTCGGCGTCCTCCATCTGGTATTCCTCAAAAAAGCCGTACTTGCGGCCGAAAGTCTTTTCAAAGTCGGCTGCAACATCCAGAATCGCCCGCTTGGCGTTCTTCATCGCCTCGGCCTGCTGCACCTTGTGCTCCATGTAGTAGGGCGAAACGTCATACGGGCCGACGGCGAGCGGTGTTTCTCTGCCGATCAGCGCGTGCTCGGGATGGTACTCCCCAACGAACGCCTTGACCGCATCGTCCTCCTCGAGCAGGATGTTCTCGACCGCATGCGAGGTGATAAAGCCGTCCTGACACACCATGATCGGCAGACGCACGTCAGGCGTTTCCGAAATGCGCATGGCCTGCAAATAGTTGTCATAGGCCTCCTGATTGTTCTCGGCGTATAGCTGAATCCATCCCGCGTCGCGCGTGCCCATCGAATCCGAATGGTCGTTGTTGATGTTGATGGGGCCGGTCAGCGCGCGGTTGACGCACGCGAGCGTGATCGGCAGGCGGGCGGACGCTGCCACATACAGCAGTTCATACATATACGCCAAGCCGCAGGACGAGGTCGCGGTGACCGCACGCACGCCTGCTGCCGACGCACCGATGCAGGTGGACATGGACGAGTGCTCGGACTCGACCGTCACATACTCGGTATCGACCTGTCCGTTGGCCACATACTGCGCAAAATATTGCGGGATCTCGGTCGAGGGCGTGATGGGGAACGCGGCGAACACGTCCGGGTTAATCTGCCGCATGGCATAGGCAACCGCCTCGTTGCCCGAAAGCCGGTCTCGAATGCTCATCACTTTTCCTCCTTCACCAAGTCGATCGCGCCGAAGGGGCACACCTTCCAGCAGATGCCGCAGCCCTTGCAGTGGTCAAAATCAAAGTCCGCGCGCTTGCCGTCCGTCACCGGAATGGACGAATCCGGGCAGAACGGCGCGCAAAGCAGACACTGTTTGCACTTTTCCTCATGCCAGACCGGGATGTTGGCGCGCCACTCGCCGGTCATGGTCATGCGGGCGGTACCGCCCTCGTAAATCTCGCCGCCCGGGGTCAGCTCCTGCCACGGCGACTGTTCATTGATATCTTTTGCGCACTTTGCCATTATCCGCGCACCTCCTTGAGAGACTGGGCCAGACACTCCATATTGCCTGCGATAACCTGCGGCTTGGTTGCAAACTTATGCTTGAACGAAACCTCCATATCCGACTGGAAGCGCCACGGGTCGAGCACGCCGCTGACCTTGACAATCGCGGCCAGCATAGGCGTATTGGGGAAATACTTGCCGAGCGTGCGCTCGGAAATCGCGCGCGCGTCGATGGTGTAGACGCGGCCCTCATAGCCGCGCAGCAGCGGACGCACCTCGTCGGGCGACTTGTGTGTGTTGATAACAATGGCCCCCTTGGGGTTCAGGCCGTGCGTCACATCGACCGACTGCAAAAGCGTCTCATCGACGACCACGACATAATCCGGCTCGTAAATGTTGGAATGAATGGTGCACCGCTCGTCCGAAATGCGATTGTACGCCGTGATCGGCGCGCCCATGCGCTCCGGGCCGTATTCCGGGAAGCCCTGTACATACTTGCCCGATGCAAACGCGGCGTCCGCCAGCAGCAGGCAGGCGGTTTTCGCGCCCTGTCCGCCGCGGCCGTGCCAGCGAATCTCCACCATGTTTTTCATGCTGTTTCCTCCTCGTATGTCCTTTGTCCTGTCCATCCAAGCGCGGGGCGTTCCGCGGGTGAAAACAAAAAAGGCTTTCGTCCCCGTAAAGGGACGAAAGCCTATCAAAAACTTACGTGTAACCACCCGTTACTGCATACCATCATACGCGCTTCCTGTAACGGGGAAAACCGTCAGCACCTACTCCCCAAAGGGGTTTCGGGCTGCAACTCCGGAGTGATCTTCGGTATCGTCCTACTGGCGCCGGGCTTACACCATGCCCCGGCTCGCTGCGGCGTTGGGATGCGATCCTACTGTCTCCCTCATCATCTTTGGCTCATTTATTGTAACTGCACTTTATTATAATAAAGGGGTGCAGCAATGTCAATCGTCATTTCGCACAAAAACAGATGTTTCTCCTGCGCGGACACGTCAAGCCTTGCCCGAAATCAGCCACGGGGCAGGCTCGGTGACAAAGGTGTGCTTACTGGTCAGTTTGGAGACGGAAAGCTGGATCACCTCGGTCTCTCCGATGCCGTAGCGCGCAAACAAATCTGGAATGGACGCGGCGCAGCGGAAATCGAGCGTATAAATGACAAACTCCATATGCGGGTTGATGCGCAGCAGGCATTCGATCTCCTGCTCCATGCTTGCGGAAGCGACCAACATGGTAAGCGACGGCACGGGCAGGCCCTTCATTGTCTCGTCGTCCACATGGTCGATGATCTGGATGTTGTTCAGGCCGAACTGCTCGATGTTCTCCTCCATCGTGCGGCGGTCGTTCTGGTTGTACTCAACCGCGATGACCGTACCCTCGCCCGCAATGATCGCGGACTCGACCGCAATCGACTCGCCCGAGATGATGCACACGGTATCGTCGTTGGCGATGTGCATTTTATTGAGAATGACCGCGCGGATCTCGCTGCCGACATAGTGGATCGACCCGCGCGAAAAGCTCGAGTTGCGCATGCCGATCTTGTAGGTCGAGCGGGCATTCGGGTTCAGAATCAGCATCGCCGCCGAAGCGTTGATGCCGCGGTTAATCATATCGCGCAGTTTGTTGTGCTCGATCGGGCCGGAGGGATCCGAGCCGGTGTTATACCACACATCGCATTCGCCCAGCCCTGCATCCCACATGCGGTAAAAAATATCCGCGTGACCGGCCTCGGTGAACACAAGCACCGCGTCGTTGGACTCCACGGTCGGGATCAGGTTTTTATTTTTGCGCGTGATGTCGAGAATTTTGACCTTTTCCAGATCAACCTGCGTGTTTTCCGAAAAATATTGCAGCCACGCGAGAATCTGCGTGTTGTTGAACATCTGCTTATCCATAGCGGTCACTCCCTTTTTGTCGGTATAATTTATTATAGCACAGCGGCAAAGCAAATGAAAAGCCCCGCGGAGACGTTTTTGTCCTGTCCCGCCGGTGCGCTCCTGTTGCCAAAAAACGCGGGACATGCTACAATAAATACAATATCCAAAGCATCAAAGGAGGCCGCCCCGGTGAAAATACAGGAAAGCGCGGAAAATTATCTGGAAGCGATTCTCGTGCTGACGCAGCGCAACGGACAGGTGCGGTCGATCGACGTAGCTCACTATACCGGTTTTTCCAAGCCCAGCATCAGCCGCGCAGTCGGTCTGCTGCGGGACAACGGCTATGTCTCCATTGACCAGAACGGCCTGCTCGGTCTGACCGATGCCGGGCTGCAAATCGCAGAAACCATCTACGAGCGTCACACGGTGCTGACCGAGCTGCTTACCCTGCTGGGTGTTTCCCCGGAAACCGCAGCCGAAGATGCCTGCCGCATTGAGCATGTCATCAGCACGGAGACCTTTGAAAAGCTCAAAGAACATGCGCGCCGGCACAGCGGCGACGCCGCACAATAAGCCAAACGCGCACAGGCCGGCCCGGGATGGCCGGCCTTTTGCATCGGCTGCAAGGAGGAAAACCCATGCCGCAAACCATTGAGACCCTGCCGAACGGGCTGAAACTCTGGCAGGACGACCGTTTTTTCAAGCTCGGGCAGGACAGCGTGCTGCTCTCCGCATTTGCCAAACCGCGCCGCAACGCAAAAGTGCTCGACCTCGGCTGCGGCACGGGTGCGCTTGCGCTGCTGATTTACCGCCCCGATCTGAAAATCACCGGGCTGGAATTGCAGGAGGACGCGCTCGCGCTGTTCTGCCGCTCGATCGCGGACAACGGCGTAGACATGGCCGCCGTGCAAGGCGACTTGCGCGCCATTCGCACGATTTTCCCGCACGGCAGCATGGATTATGTGATCTGCAATCCGCCCTATTTCGACCGCACGGCAGGCAAAAGCGCTCCCTCCCCCGAAAAACGCACCGCCCGGCAGGACGGCACCTGCACGGTGGAGGATGTTGCGGTTGCCGCGTCCTTTGTGCTGCACACGGGCGGCAAGGCCGCCTTTGTGTTCCGTCCGGAACGCATGTGGGTGCTGCTGGAAGCGATGAGCCGCGTGCGGTTTGTCCCCAAACGGCTGCGGTTTGTGCACCAGAACACCACCGCCGCACCCAGCGCCGTGCTGGTCGAGTGCCGTAAGGGCGGCAGTCCGGAGGGGCTGACCGTTGAGCCGCCGCTGCTGGTCGAGAGCGAAGAATATCAGAGAATATACGGAAAATAATTTATTGAGGAAATATTACAATGAGTGAACCAACCTTATATCTGGTTGCCACACCGATCGGCAACCTCAGCGACCTGTCGCCCCGCGCGCGCGAGGTGCTCTCCTCGGTGGATTTCATCGCCGCCGAGGATACGCGCGTCACCCAAAAGCTGCTGACCGCCTGTGCGCTGCCCAAAAAGCCGCTGATCTCCTACTACGAACACAACCGCCGCGCGCGCGGCGAGGAAGTGCTTGCCAAGCTGCTTGCGGGCGAAAGCTGCGCGCTCGTGACCGACGCGGGCACGCCCGCTGTCTCTGATCACGGCGAGGATCTGGTCGCCCTTTGCGCAGCGCATGATGTGCCGGTCATTCCGATTCCGGGCTGCTGCGCCGCCGTGTGCGCGCTGGCAGCCTCCGGTCTGCCGACCGGGCGCTGGTGCTTCGAGGGCTTTCTGTCGGTCAACAAAAAGGCGCGGCGCGAGCATCTGGACGCGCTGGCGGGCGAAAAGCGCACGATGATTTTCTATGAAGCCCCGCACAAGCTGTGCGCGACGCTGCGCGACCTTGCGGAAGCCTTCGGCGGGGAGCGCCGCATCTCGCTCTCACGCGAGCTGACCAAGCTGCACGAGGAAACCCTGCGCTTTACGCTGTCCGAAGCCGTGCAGTATTTCGACCAGACCCCGCCGCGCGGCGAGTTTGTGCTGATTGTCGAGGGCGCGCCCGAAACGCCGGACACACCGGAGGATGCGGACGCGCGCCTGCAAGCCGCCGCAGATGAGGTGCGGCGCCGTATCGCGCAGGGCGAAACGCAAAAAGACGCGGTCAAGGCGGTATCCGCTGAAGCAGGCGTCAAGAAAAATGCACTGTACCGTCTGGTGCTGGCGCAGGAAGAACAGGACAACGCAGACAGCTAATCCATGGCTGCGGCGCCGAAAGGTGCAACATTATTTCAAGAAATCCTCTGTCTCATTTCGGTTTGTTCACACAAAGGACAAACTCATCCCGTATACTTGGGAATATATCAACACAGAGGTGGGATATAATGTCTACGATTTTGATTGCTGATGATGAGGCGCGCATCCGCCGTCTGGTCAGCGACTTTTTGAAACGCGACGGCCACAGCATTGTGGAGGCCGCCGACGGACGCGAAGCCCTGCAAATACTGGAAAGTCGGCATCACAATCTGGATATGGCAATTCTGGATGTGATGATGCCCGGCATGGACGGTTTTGAGGTATTGCGCGAGCTGCGCGCACAAGAGCATGGGGACAAGCATCTGCCCGTTATGCTGCTGACCGCCCGCGCGGAGGACGCCGATCAGGTGCGCGGTCTGGAAGACGGTGCGGACGATTACGTCACCAAGCCGTTTTCCCCGATCGTGCTGGCCGCGCGCGTGCGCACCCTACTCAAGCGCGAAGGCCGCACCGCCGCACCAGTGGAGCAGTTCGGCGCGCTGTCTATCAACGAATTGCGGCGCGAGGTTTTGGTCAACAATACTCCGGTCGATCTGACCCCGAAAGAATACGAACTGCTGGTCTATTTCAAGAACAATCGCGCCATTGCCCTGTCGCGCGAGAGCATTCTCAACGCGGTCTGGGGCTATGACTATTTCGGTGACCTGCGCACGGTCGATACCCATGTTAAAAAGCTGCGCGCCAAGCTGGGCGACTGTGGCTCGATGATCGCCACTGTGCGTGGCTATGGCTACCGCTTTGAGGGATGACGATGAAACACGGTTCCATCCGGCTCAAATTTTTTGCCGCGATCAGCGCGGTTGCGCTGGTCTTTATCGGCATGCTGCTACTGCTCAACCTGTTTTTTTATGAAGATTACTATATGATGACGCGGCGCAACGAATTGTGCGACGCATATCAGAGCATCCGCAGCCGTTATACAGGCAATGTGGACGATATCGCCACTGTGCTGGACAACTACGAAAGCCGCAGTGTCATTCGTCTCTCCATCGTCGCGGCAGACGGCACAGTGCTGTATTCCTCTTTTTTCTCACCGGAAAAGAAGGAGCCTGCGGGCGGCGAGTCCGCTATGCAGGGTACCTTTCAATTACCGGATTTTGACTTGTTTGACCAACAGCGCCGCGGCTATGCTATTTTGCAATCCATCGCCCAAAGCGTCAATCCGGATACGCTCGCCAAGCATAACTATCAGTTTTTGAATGTCTCACTGTGGGATGGCGACCAGTATCTATGCCTTGCCGGTGCGCTGGACAGCAAGGCGGAAAACTGTCTGTTTGCGTATATGCCATATGCCTATATCGAACAGAACTCCTCACTCAATCTGGTGTTTCTGCTGATCGCAGGCGGATGCGCCCTGCTCATCTGTCTGGTGTGCGGCTATTTTATCTCGCGCCAGTTTACGCGACCGCTCATCGACATGGCCGGTGTTGCCGACCACATGAGCGAACTGGATTTCTCAACCAAGTGCCAGATCAGCGGAAACGATGAAATCGGCCACCTCGGGCAATCGCTCAACCGTCTGTCCGCCTATCTGGAGCAGACCATCGGCGAGCTCAAGCAATCCAACGATCAGCTTGCGCAGGAGATCGAAAAGAAAGAGCGTATCGACAGCATGCGGCGCGAGTTTATCGTCAATGTATCACATGAACTCAAAACGCCGATCGCGCTGATTCAGGGCTATGCAGAAGGGCTTACCGCTGGTGTAGCAGACGATCCTGAGGATCGGAAATTCTATTGCGACACCATTGCGGACGAAGCGGACCGCATGAACAAACTGGTTATGCAGCTGCTCAACCTGTCCAAGCTGGAACTGGGCGCGGAGCAAACCTTCTACGAGGATATCGATATCCACGAGCTTTGTGCGGAGGCAGTGCAAAAAACCCAGGTACTCTGCGAAAGCCGCGGCCTGACCGTGCATTTTGAGAATACTTGTGTCACGGTTCGCACAGATGGCGATCTGCTGGAGCAGGTGCTGATGAATTATCTCTCCAATGCGATTCGCTATACCGTGGACGGCGGACGCATCGAGATCTCGGCGTCCCGCACGGAGTCCAATGTACGGTTGGCTGTATTCAATGAAGGCGAAGGCTTGCCGGAGGAAGAACTGCCAAAAATCTGGGAGAAATTTTATCGCACCGACCGCGCCCGCACCCGCGAAGCAGGAGGCACCGGCATCGGCCTGTCGCTGGTGCGTGCCATTGCCGACACACTGCATGGCTCCTGCGGCGCCGAAAATGTACCGGGCGGCATTTCGTTCTGGTTTGCACTGCCCGACGCGCCCGAAAACATCGATTCGGCAGACGCAGAACAATAATTTTTCTTATTTTTCTCATTTTATGCTTGACAGAACCCATATCCCGTGATATAGTATATAAGCACCTTGAGTGAAGGTTTTATATCGCGGGGTAGAGCAGTTGGTAGCTCGTCGGGCTCATAACCCGGAGGTCGTTGGTTCAAGTCCAGCCCCCGCAACCATTAAAAAGCACTGATTTCGAAAGAAATCAGTGCTTTTTCTTAATTATACAATATATGAAATTTCATGAAATGTAAAACACCAAACTTAAGTGTCAAACAGCAAGGATGATTTTTATGCCTATCCTGTGTCCCCGACACAACACTGCACTAAATATTACCGAAGAATCTTTATTCTCACAATTTATCGATACGCCAATACCTGTCGGAACATGCCCATTCTGTGATACCAGATATATTGGTATCCGATTTTCATCCAACTGTAGTGTTATCACCATTAACGGCATTCGTTACGAATTTCTGCAGGCGTTATCCAACCAACATACTTCGCCCGCACCCGTCAAGACACAACACCCCGATAGTTCTATACGTATCACATCTCCGAACATACCTCCTTCAACCTCTCACCAGCCTAATCAAGCAACCAAATCTAAATATGTCCAACAAGCAAAATCAAATGCAAAAGTGAGCAAATCCACCTTTAAGCATTCATCGCATTCCCAGCGTTCTTCTAAAAAGAAAAAAAAGCTATTGCGCCCACCCATATCCCCAAATACCCCTATCATTCGTTATCCTACTACAGTTGGGCAACCTCAGCATATAACATATTATCATATTCCACTATCCGCTTGCCCTTTTGATAACAAAACCATAATCAATGTACAAGTTAATCATCTGATTTGTCACCTAAGATATGCAACTTTCTGCCCACACTGTAAGACACTTTTCTTTCCTGAATATCTGCAAAACACAATTCAAGGCTTGCAACTTCCTGTCCGTACCGCTCCAAATCCGAAGGAAAAATCCACCATCACCCAACACTCCAATGCTGTAGCGCATCCTTCCAGTTCCATTGCAAAAGTCTACTTGGTCGAAAAAGGAACGCAACGTGCTGTCAACATTTTGATTGTTGCCAAAGAAAAGGATCAGAATACAGAAAATAATATTTATTGGGTTGGACGCACCCTATCATCTTGTATATTATCTTCAATACTACTTAAACACTCCGGCACTATATATTATAAAAACTCTGAATATCAGATTAAAAAATACACCGCTTATCACAATCTACCAAAGTATCTAAAAATTATTTCTCGTTTTATAAATCCTGCTCAACCACAAATTGTTTATATATATTCGCAGAAAAACATTTCACACTTTCAAAATGACAATTATGAAATGGTCACTGCCATGGTGCCCTGTTTAAAACAAACGGCGCTCGTGCCCCTGTCTTTATACTACGAAAAGACAACACACCAGTATTTTATCAACGAGGTGTCCTATAACCTTGCTCGAGAAAAATACGGTCTTCCTTACATGAAAATCAAGCCTTTTCCAAGTTCCGGATCACATAGCCTGTTTACGTTAAATGCGCATTCCGAATTATTCCTCCTTGGCTATACCGTCAATTCATCCAGCGGTCTAAATGCCTCAACACGAAGAGACATACTTATACAAGCCATTAGCAGTGGAATAAAAACCAAACATGAGATTATTAACCATATTGAATGGCTAATTAACACCAGAAATGGTTTACCCCAAATGGAAAATGCACTTTCCGAATGGCGTTCAGATTTAGCTTTTATTTCTCAATATAATTTCATAAATCAGCGCAAAATTTGGGTAGCTTCCTTTAAGGGAAAATATTCTTTTTAATCTTTTACCTCCACGCGAAATCTCATCCAGAAACCATATATAGTCCTTTAATATTTCAAGACGATCAAAGAGGCACGAACCCAATAACGTTCGTGCCTCTTGTTTATCCCCTACTGTGCCAACCGGTTCCACGTTCCAGCATTCTGCATCGGCTGCAGCACCGGCCGGATGTTTTCCATCGCGCGGTTCATGGCCTTTTCGCGCGGCCGGACGTAAAAATGCGTCGTGGTCGTCACATCCGCATGTCCCAGAATACCGGAAACCGTCGAAACGTCAACACCGTTTTCGATCGCCCGCGTGGCGAACGTATGCCGGATCGCATGGAACTTAACATGTTCCAGCCCCAGCTTGTGCAGCAGCCTTGCAAAATAATGCTGCAAATTGTCCGGATCGATCATGCCGCCGGCCTTGCTGAAAATGATGAAGTCATCTTCTCGCGGCATGTGGAACTGCTGTGCGAAACGGCATTTCTGCTCCCGTAGCATCTGCTGCACCACCGGCGGCATAACCAGCGTGCGCTCCGAGCTCTCCGTTTTGACCTCGTTGAACACAAGTTCTGTTTTGTTCGCCCCGGCAGCCGCATCATAATTAGGCAGGCGACGCACGGTCTGCTCCACCGTCAACTTGCCGGTAGCCTCGTTATAATTGCGCCAGCGAAGCGCACACACTTCCCCGCGCCGCAGGCCCGTGTACAGCGCCAGAACAATGCCCGGATGGTAGATGTTGTGCGTCGTGAACAGATACCGTTCCAAACGCTCCTGCATCTCGTCTGTCATAATCTCCGGCCGCCGTGTCCGGCACGATTTGATCGCCGTGAGCGGTACTGGATTATGCGATACCACGTCCTCGCTCACCGCCTGCTTGAACGCCACATCCAGCACCACACGCATATTGCGCATGCTCTTGGTGGACAACGGGCCATGATTGCGCAGATTACCGGTACGCGCCTGTTCGTTGAAAAAGCGCTGCAGCATCTTTGCACTGATCTCACCAATCGGCACCTCGCCCAATGCCGGAATGATGTGTTTTTCGCAGTTGTCGCGGTAATGCGAATAGCTGGAGGGCTTTGCGGTTGGACGCACATAGGTTTCCAGCCAATACATCAGCCACTCCCCCAGCGTCGTATGTTCATCAAATTCAGTATAGTAACCCGTCATATCATTTTCCTCCTGTTCCAGGTGCAAAAACGCTGTGCAGGCTGTTTTTCTCTGCGCAACGCTATGCCCTCCGGCATCAGGAAGCCGACACGAAAACCCTTGCGGTCATTTTCGCGGGATGCTATACTGATGGTGCGGTGCAGCAAATGCTGTTGTGCAGGTGGTTAGCTCACCTGTGCAGGCGTATGGAGACTGCCATCTCCCTACGCTGCCGCATTTTTGCATTGATTTTTGGTTTAATATGTGATTGCGTTTGCATTGGTTTGCAATAACCTGCCGGTGGCGGCGGATCCACCGCCACCGACAGCGGGATAAAAATAACTGTGTTCGCATTCACGCGCCCGTTCGCGTGCGTTACACCCTAACGACCATGGGCGTTTTATCTTTTTATTGATCGAGCAGCCGGATGCCTTCCTCTCGGATGTTGCGTGCTGCATTGTGGTTGCGATCCATCTCCGTGCCGCAATGCGGGCAGACGAAACGCTGTCCAATCGGCACACGGCCCACACGATATCCACAAGCAGAACAGATCTGGGAGCTTGGATAATACAGATCCACCTTCACCAAAGGCTTGCCGTTTTCGCTCATTTTCTGTTCCAGCTTGTGATAAAAGGCCTTCGGTGCATTATCGTCCATTTTGCCGGCAAGTGCAGGCTGACTGCGCTTCATCGCTGCAAAATTCAAGTTTTCCACGCAAACCCCATCACAAGCCTTTGCCAGTTCGTTTGCCTTTTTGAATTGCCAGTCCTTGCGCTGGTTACAGATATGCCGCCTGATTTTTGCCAAACGACGCTTGAACTTCCGAGAGCGATGACTGCCCGGATGAAACCGGCTGACCGCACGCTTACAGCGTTCCAGCTCGTCTTTCGCCTGTTGACGATACGCCGGATAGCCCGCGCTGTTTCCCGCAGAATCCACATACAAGCCGTCCTGCGCATAATCAAGCCCAACCACACGACCATACCGGAGCGGCATCGCTTCCACCATCTGCGGCTCCATACGAGCGTGAAGCTCGATGTAATACTTTGCGCCGTAGCAATCCGAGCAAATCGTCGCGCCAAAAATATATGCGCCCTTCGGAGGCTTGCGATGCTGCTCCATCTTGATCGTACCGAGCACAGGAACAACAACATGCTTTTCGCTGACACTGGCGTACGCAAAATGCGCATTGCGATGTGCACGATTCGACTGACGCGGCTTCAACTTGTCTGTCTCCCCGCAAAACAGCTTGGCAGCCAGCTGCGAGACCCGCTTGCGAACCTTTTCCGCTGCATAACGATCGGCATTATTGTTTGTCTCCAACGGGCAGCTCCGGATTTGAAGCTTGACCTCTGCCTCCGTCTTGCCCAGTTCGTGCCATACGTTTGCCTGAGAGATCAGTTGATTGAAAAAATCGTCCTCGATTGCAAAGCGTACATCTAGTTCGTTTTTCTGCTCTGGCGTGGGATAGATCCGGTGCTGATAAGTACGGAATACGGTACTCTGTAAATTAACATGCATGATTGAAACCTTTGATAATTGTTGATGGAATCTGGAGTTTGGTGTCAGGCTTTCGTTTTCTTATCAAAAAACATTTGCATATCCGACACCGTTCGTTCCTTTTCCTTTCTATATTCATATTATATTATATGGTTAACCATATATCAAGCAGCATATTGTACAAAGTTAAC
>ERZ1090878.620-NODE-623-length-18648-cov-5.997687_pt1 | contig 18648 bp, 18 predicted proteins | sample MGYA00478473_ERZ1090878 | MGnify/ENA primary metagenome ERZ1090878 (study PRJEB33644, sample SAMEA5815720) | chicken gut metagenome | biome: Chicken; feature: Gastrointestinal Tract; material: Caecum | place: Ireland | collected 2019-01-01 | study: A study of the... | reverse complement strand
TTATTATATTGAATATTTTATATTATTACATAATATTGATTATCTTTCGGCCAAGAATTTGCAAAGCCGATCGTTCGAGGCGTTTATCAGACATGCAGCCGACGACAGCGCACCGGCACGCACGGAACATGCGGCCTGTCCGGACTCTGCGAACCGCCGTCTGCCGGTTACTTGCGCTTGGCCCGTTCGGCGATGATCTGCTCGGCGATGGCGAGCACCCGCTCGCTCGTACCCCGCCCGCGAATCACCTCCGAAACCCAGACCCAGTGGACGCCGGCACGTTCCGCTATAAGTTTTTTATCCCCGCGGACAAGATTCCGCCGGATGTTTTTTAAACGTTTTTCCTTGCTGACCGAGTCCATTTTGAAAATTTTGTATACTTTTGCTACATAAAGTTTATAATCACTGCAAATATAGTAGAGATTTTTCATACAAGCAAGAAAATATGAGAGAAATTTCAGTTATAAAGGGAAGAATTTTGCAATACCTTGAATCCAAAGGTATTACAAAATACACCTTTTATAAGGTTACAGGGGTCGCAAACGGCATTCTGAGCCAGCCGAACGGCATTTCGGAAGATACCCTGCAGAGATTTCTCCGCAACTACGAGGACGTGAACGGCGACTGGCTGCTGCGCGGCGAGGGTCCCATGCTGCGCACATGGCTCCATCCGGCCTACAAAACGGCCGACGAAACGGATCCGGATCAGCTGCGCGATGTGCGTGCCTCCTACAACGGAGCAGGCACCTGTCCGGCCGCGGGGATTCCCGTCGCCGACTTGAGCGCCGCCGCGGAGGCTCAGACGGTGTACTCCGGCGCCGAGACGATCCGCGTCCCGGGCTTCATGCCCGAAAGAGGTTTTTACCTCTGTTTCCGGACCGAAGACGAAGCGATGCGCCCCACGCTGCAAGAGGGCGGATACATCGTCTGCCGGCTGCTCGGCGAGGACGAGTGGGCGCAGCTCGACGAACGGAGCGTCTGCGTGCTGGTTACGCAGCGGAACGAATGCCTCATCCGCCGGCTGAGGCCCCTGCCGGAAAACGAAGGCGGTTTCGCCGCACTCGCCGACAACTACGACACGCGCAGCTATCCGGTTCTCCGCTTCGGGAAAGAGGATTTGCGCCGCATCTGGAAAGCGGAATGGTACATGACGCCGTCGCTCGTGCCGACCGCAGACCTGTGCAACAAGAAAATGCTCGCTCTGGAAGAAGAGGTGAGTTCGCTGAAACACCGCGTGAACCGGCTGATTCCGCCGGAGGAATAAACCGCTGCCGCTGCAACGGCCATCCATCCCCGCAGTTTCCCGTTCGGAATCCTGCGGGGATGCTATTTTATATATGTTCCGGCCGGAGAGTACGAATACGGACAGTCCGCCGAGGTGCACCGTCCTCCGGCGGGCAACGTTTTCGGCCGGGAAGACGCCGCGGTACAGCGGACGGTAACGAATCCGGCCCGCACGAAAAAACCTTCGCCGTCGAATGCGCCAAGGCTTCGTCCGAATGACCGCCGATGCGGCACGACGCAGCGGCCTCCGGATGGCAGCGCTTCGGGCAACGGTACCGTCGTACTCCGGACGGACGTTCCCGCCATCAGCGGACCGTACCCGCCGACGGGACACCCGTCCATTCCCCACACGGCGGCACAGAAAGGGATCGCGCGGAGCGCAATCGCATCGCAGTTCCGCTTGGGACGGATGTTTTCGCCTGCCGCCGAACGCTCCGGGCGTCTCGGCACGGAACATTTCGCACCTCCCGCTCCCGCCCTGCGCAGGCACCGCATCGTGCCGCCACGATACACGCCCTCTCCGCAGCGCCCCGTAACCGTCCAAAGCCGGATCGAATCCTCCGACCGAGGCGCGTCGCAACTGCCCCCCGACGAAAAGGAACCTCCGGCGAAACCCTCAGAGCGCACAACGGCCGGCCGGACCGTCGCAGACATGTTCCGCACATACCCCTCTCTCCCAACGCCGCATAAGGACGCACGGCCATGACACCCGCCCGCCCGTCCGACATACACGCAACGCACATCCCGGCGCCGTCCGCCGCTGGCATCCGAATTGTTCGGTGGATCGAAAAACGAAATTCCGCCATGCAGCACTTCTCCATCGCCGCCTGCCTCGCCGTGCTGAGCGGCCTCCTCTCGGCTGCCGTCGTCGCGTTCGACCTGCGGCGCCGTCCGCAGCCCATGCGCATCATGAACGCCGTATGGATTCTGACCCCGCTTTGGTCGGGCGCGGTCGGGCTGGCGGCCTATTTCTCTTTCGGAAGGGCTGCGAAACCGCATCCCGCACCGACGACCGGAGAGGCATGCCGCAACGGCCGTCCCGCGGCGGAACCGGACGGGACGGCCCCGGAAAATCTTCACTCCGGCACGCGGAGAACGAACGGAACGCCTGTCCCTCTCCGGGACAAGAGCTGTGCGGATTCTCCGCACATGCGTATGACCGAAGCGAAGGACCAAAGCGGCCGCATGATCGCGGATATGCCCTGCGACAAAAGAAGCGAACCGGAAAAAGAGATGCACCGCATGTCCATGACGCACGCAACGTCGGGCATGGAACCGGACGGACCGGGAGCGGGCGGACCGGGAAAAACGGAGATGCACGGGATGCCCCCGCACGCGACGAAGACGAGCACGATGAAAACGGACACGACGGAGACGGAGGCAATGAACACTGGAACGATGAACATGGGGACGATGAATATGGAGACGATGAATATGGAGACGATGAACATGGGCGCTCCGCGTCCGCGCTGGCAGTCGGCGGTGCTCTCGACGCTCCATTGCGGCGCGGGCTGCACGCTGGCCGACCTGACCGGCGAGTGGTTCCTGTATTTCGTGCCGGTAGCCGTCGGGGGCAGCCTGCTCGCAGGGACATGGATAACGGACTATCTGCTGGCGCTCGTTTTCGGCATCGGCTTCCAGTATGCCGCCATTCGGGGCATGGAGCGCATTCCGCGCGGCGAGGCGGTCGTCCGTGCGGCCAAGGCCGATTTTCTCTCCCTCACGGCATGGCAGGCGGGCATGTACGGCTGGATGGCCGTCGCAATTTTCGTCCTCGGCGACGGTGCGGCGATCTCCCGCACGACCTTTCGGTTTTGGTTCATGATGCAGATCGCCATGTGCTGCGGCTTTCTCGTGTCGCTGCCCGTGAACGTGCTGCTGATCCGCAAGGGGATCAAAAAAGGGATGTGATTACCGCAGGCGGTGGAGCCGGAACAAGGGCGAAAGACGCTCCGCGAGCGGTTTGCCCGCGATGATGACCGTAACGGCGACGAGAATCAGCACCACACCCGTTACGATGCGGAAGGTGAGCTGCTCGCCGAAGACGACCACGCCGAAGAAAAGCGCCGTTACGGGCTCCAGTGCGCCGAGAATCGCCGTCGGCGTCGATCCGATGCAGCGGATGGCCTGCGCCATCGTTACGAGCGACACGAGCGTCGGGAACAGGCCCAGCGAAACGGCATTGACCCACAGTCCCGCCGTCGGGACCGGTTGCAGATCGGCGCCGAAACGCAGGCGCACCGCGAAGACCGAGAGCCCGAACAGAAGCGCATAGAAGGTCAGTTTCTCGGTGGGCATGCGGCGCAGCGCCGAACGGTTGACGCCGACGATGTAGACCGCATAGCATAGCGACGAAAGAAAGACGAGCGCCACTCCCAGCAGACTCAGCGTCGCACCGCCCTCGCCCCTGTAGAGCAGCGAGATGCCGCAGAAAGCCAGTCCGATCGAGAGGGTCGTGAGGAGCGAAACCCGCTCGTGGAAGAACAGGGCCATGATGACGGCCACCAGCACGGGATAGACGAACAGGATCGTCGAGGCGATGCCCGCATCCATGAGGTTGTAGCTCCGGAACAGGAAGAGCGACGAAAAGGAGAAGAGCAGGCCCATCGCCGCGAGCGGCGCAAGCTCGGCCCGGCGCAGCGCGAACGACTGCCGCCTCGCGAGCATCAGTCCGCCGAGCAGCACGACGGCCGCCGCATAGCGGTAGAAGAGCACCGAATCGACATCCATGCCCGCCTCGTACATCGGCAGCGCGAAGAGCGGATTGAGTCCGTAGCTGGCGGCTGCGACCGCTCCCAAAACGTAACCTTTGACTTTCGTGTGGTCCATAATTCCGGAATAACGGCGCAAATGTAACAAATCTTATCCCGAACTCTCCTTTTTTCTTCAGAAAAAAGTTACTTTTGCGCTTTCGAAAACCCCGACTACCACTATGACCCGCAGCAGCATCCTCCCGATCGTCGCCGTACTTCTGCTTTTCACGGCCCGCAGCGCCTCGGCCCGCACCCCCAAAGAGAGCATCCCCGAAAAGCATATCCCCGAAGAGTGCGCCGACACGCTCGCGGAAGCGGCCTCCCCGCGGCTCGGATTCGAGATGGGCATCGAACTGCTGAGCAGCTACGTCAGCCGCGGCAGCTATCAGGCCGGTGCGAGCTTCCAGCCCTTCCTGCGGGTTTCGTGGGGCGGCCTGTTCATCGGCGCATGGGCGTCGACCGATTTCTCGGGGACGCAGATGCGCGAGGTGAACCTCTCGCTCGGCTACCGGAAGGGACGGTTCGAAGCCGCGCTCATCGACTACTACATCGCACCCCACCCCGAAGCCGAGGGGCGCTTCTTCGACTTCGGACACCGCAGCGCCCACACGTTCGAAGCCAGCCTGTCGTGGAGCGTGAGCGAGCGGGTGCCGATCGGCATCTGGTGGGGCACGATGTTCGCCGGTGCGGATGTCGCCGACGACGGCAGGCGCAACTACTCCTCCTATGCGGAGATCTCCTATCCGTTCGCCCTCCGGCAGGCCGTCGACTTCAAGACGGGCGTGGGATTCATGCCGTGGTCCACCGAGAACTGCTTCAACACGCGGGGATTCGCCGTTACGAACGTCTATCTTCATGCCGCCAAGACGTGGACCCTGCGCCGCAACCTGCGGCTCGGACTGCTGGCCCGCATCATCTGCAACCCCTATCGGGAACAATTCAACTTCGTGGGCGGCGTCCGGTTCGAACTTTGATCCCCGGGCCGCCCGGCTCTCCGGCGGAAATAAACTTCGCTCCACCCGGTCGAAGAGCGGAAACACTCCTATGAACTTCCGGTTCCGGGCCGCCCGCCCCGGCTCTCCGGCAGGAATGAAACCTCGTTCCGTCCGCCGCAGCTGCCGGCATCCCTGCGCTCCTTGCAGCGGCTTCGAAACGGATCGGGTCGGGGCACGGCCCCCGAAACAGCGGAACGTCCGTTTTGCGGCTAAAGATTTCCTCCCTTCTTCCCGCATTCGCAGCCCGGCCCGTTTTCCGTTCCGGAACAGGAGCGAAGGTCCCAATCAAGCCCCCTCCGCCTCGGCCGCCCCGCACCCTTCCGACTGCGCGGCGGAACCGTCCGACAAATCCCCTTCGGAGCGACTCGCATCCGCAAACGCGGTCTTCGGTGCGAAGCAACGAGTAGCGATCGCTCGTTTTCCCACGGTCGCCTTTCCCGCCTCGGCAGAGCCCGAACTCCCGTTCGGCTCTGCGCCCGGTTTATCGAAACGGTTCTTTTTCGGGAAAGAGGGGGGGGGGAATTTTCCCGCATCGCCGATCTCCGAACGGGTTCCCAGCCTGCACCCGGTCGGACGGCAGCATTCCGAAAGGTATTTTCCCGCTTCGCCGCAGTCCGAACGCTATTCGGTTCAGCGCTCCACCTACCGAGCCGGTCCGGCTGCCGGCCGTGACGGAGTGCACCGAACGGTCCGAAGCAGGCGCCCCCCGCAGCGAACGTTCGCACCGCCCGCAGCTCCGCACGGAACGGAGCCGACCGCGACCGCAGCAGCGGCGCCGCCGAACATCCGCACGCGCACCTGCGAAGCTTCACGAAAAGTCCTCTTTATCGCAAGACGCAAAACTGCGGCAATCCGATGCGGGAAATCAGCCGCCGCTCCGCCGACCGCCCCGTACGAAAAATCCCCGCGACCCGCCGAATCGCCCGTCGCAGGAATCCGATCGTCCGTTCCCGACCGCCCCCCCGACGCACGGCAAAACGAAACGGGGCTCCCGCCGCATACGCGAAGAGCCCCGTCCGCTCCGGCCGGCAAATTCAGAACGCCACCGTCGGCGCGGTCTGCGCCCCCTCCGCAGCCGTGAAACGCGCTTTCCGTTCGAACCCGAACATACCGGCCACGAGGTTGGCGGGGAAGCGGCGGATCGCCACATTGTAGCTGTTCACCACCTCGTTGAACTCCTTGCGCGAGACGGCGATGCGGTTTTCGGTCCCTTCGAGCTGGGCCTGCAATTCGAGGAAATTCTGATTGGCTTTCAGGTCGGGATAACTTTCGGCCACGGCTATGAGACGCCCGAGCGCCGAGCCCACCTGCGACTGAGCACGCTGAAATTCGGCCATCTTCTCCGGCGTGAGATCGTCCGCCGAGAGCTGGAACGACATCGCCTTCGCACGTGCTTCGACCACTTCGTCGAGCGTCGATTTTTCGTGCTCGGCATATCCTTTCACCGTACTGACGAGATTGGGAATCAGGTCCGCACGACGCTGATACTGCGTTTCGACGTTGGACCATGCGGTCTTCACGGCCTCGTCCTTCGAGACGAAACCGTTGTAGGTCGAATAGAAGAAGATGCCGATGACCGCCACCGCGGCGGCGATCACGATCCAGATCCGGTTTTTGCTGTTTTTCATTTCGATTGTCATTGATTGGTTTATTCCGATTCAAATTTCTCCGTTCCGGTGCGGAGCGCCGTTTCGGCAAAGCTCGCATGTCCGCCGTCCGAAAGTCCGAAGCCGGCCCGCTTCCGGCATCCGCCCGGGGTCCGAACCGCCCGTCTCCCGATCCGGCGGCGTCCGAAGCCCGTTCCGGCCCCCGCTCCAGCCCCGCTCCGACACCCGCTCCGGCGCAAGCCTCGGTGTCGTCCGGCTCCCGAGCCATCACCGGACCGGGCGCTTCCGGCGCGAAACTCCCGGTGCTACCACCTCGAACCCGCTCCTCCGCCGCCGAAATGCCCACCCCCGAAGCCGCCGCCCGGACCGCCCAGATGGTTGTCCCGCTCGCTGCGGACCTGCCGCCTGACCACCTCGCCGCAATTCGTGCACACGAACGTGTATTCGATCACCTTGCAGGCGGGTGTGCTCCGCACCACTTCCTGCGACCGCAATCCGAGCGTATACCGATGGCAGCGCGGACAACGCTTCCGGCGATAATAGCCCCACACGGAGGCTCCCAGCGGCACGGCGACGCATCCCAGCACGATCACGAGGATCGCCCATGCGGGCATCGCTCCGCCCGAGGCCGCATCCGTGCCGCCCAGATCGAGTTCGGAGCCTTCGAGCCGCCGGGCCAGAGCCTCGACGCCTGCCGTCATGCCGGCGCTGTAATCCCCTTCGCGGAAGTAGGGAAGCATGTATTTCATCTGGATGCGTTTCACGACGGCGTCGGGCAGCACGCCCTCCGCGCCGTCGCCCGTAACGATCCGGATCTCGCGTCGGTCGCGCACCAGCAGGATGCCCACGCCGTTGTCGCGGTCGCCGCGCCCGACGCCCCACGACCCGAAAAGTTCGATGGCGAAGCCGAACACGTCGCCGCCCTCGATGTCGCCCACAGCGACCACGGCCACCTGAGCGATGTTGCGCTCGCGCAGCGAAGCGCACACGGAGTCGATGCGCGCCACGGCCGCCGCCGACAGGATGCCGTCGGGATCGGAGACATAGCGCGTGCGGTCGGCACGCTGGACATCGGGTATGTCGCGCACGCCGTAGGTTTTGGCTGCGGCGCCCGCGGCGACGCAGAGCGTCAGCAGGAGCGGTATCAGTCGTTTCATAGCTTCGAAATAAGGGGCGGCAGCACCCGGAGCCGCCGCACGCCGCAGGGAACTCCTACAATTTCGGTTCCTCGTTCATAAAATAGTCGAGCACGCACTTCAGCTCCCTCAGTTTGGGTTGCAGCTCGGCCCGGTTTTTCACATAGTAGTCGCGGATCTCGGCCCGCCGCGCCGGAGCGCGGAGCGTAACGTCCAGCGCCGTGGACGGTGCGGGCACGCCGGCACTCTGCAAGATGGACTTCAGCACGACGGTTCCCAGATCGAACACGCGGTGCAGCGGCAACTCCTCGCTCTGGCGGCTCCAACGGCCGTTCACGCGCCGGAACACCTTCGCGGCGATCTCGCCGCCGTCGTATTGCGCATTGCCCACCGAAAGGCTCTCCGCATCCGTACGATTCTTATAAATGCCGTCGTGCGGCGCGTAGTCGTCGACGGACATGATCGGCCGATGGGCCAAATGGATCGGTGTTGCCATCTTTGCAGCTTAATTTTCAGCAAACATACGAAAATCGCGGTAAACCCGAAAGAAAAGGCCGAAAGTTTTTCATGCAAACGGCGCACCTCCGTCGCCGACACGGGGATAACCGACGCACACGGCCGCCCTCTCCCGAACCGGCGGCCGAATTCCGCGCCAGACGCTTCTTCGCCGGCCGGGCTCCGTTCGCATCGGACCGGAAGCTCCCGTCGCGCCGGTCCGGCAGCGGCACCGGCCGCCGCTCCGCCCCATCCGGCAGCCGCACCCTCGACACGTCGCCGAGCGCTCCGCCCCGCTCCGGCCGGAGCGAATCCGCGAAGAGCAGGAGGGAGGGAGCCGGCGTCTCCTCCGAGCCGGTGCCGGAGGCGAGGCTGTGCCGGAGGCGAGGCTGTGTCCGTGCCGCCGCCCCCGAAACAACCGCGGGCACTATCGCAACCGGTGAAGCCGAACACCCGGACCTCGCAGACGGCGCACCCATACCCCGCACCGGACTGAAATTCCGCTTCTTACGATCGGACACGAAAACCGGCGCCGCCTGCCGTGCGGAACCGGATCCGACTTGCGGACCATCCGATCGCTCGCCCGGGAATCCGCGGGCGAAGCGCCGATCCCCCTCACATGTACGGAGCAACGGCCCCCGCACACGGCCTTTCGACACGGGGCATCGACCCGTTGCCGCCGAGAAACCGCATGGCCGTCCGCGCACCGGGGCCCTTCGGCGCCGCCGGCACCGGATGGCCCCGGCACCGCGCAGCGGAGCTCGTCTGCAAACAACGGAAAATCAGCGTTCCCCGCGGCTCAGCAGCCGGTAGCTCCACGGAGCCATGTCGCATTCGACGTGTTCGGGCAGTTCGGCAGCCTCGCCGCTCAGAGCGTCGACATAGGCTCCGGCATAGATTCCCGTCCGGAAATCGGCATGAATCGCATAGGGCGAAAGGTTCATCGCGGCCACCACGCGGTTGCCGTCCCGCTCGCGCACGAAGGTCATCAGACAATCCTCGGCGTTGTTGCGGATCTCGATCGTCGTCCCGCCCCGGCCGCCGGCATCGAGGGCCGGATTGGCGTGCCGCATCCGGATGAGGCGGCGGTAGCGTTCCGTCGCAGCGTTCTCGCGGTAGGCCTCCCCGGGAATCGGATCGCGGTCGAAGAAGCCGAACACGTGGTCGTAGCCCACCTCCTGCCCCGTGTAGACCAGCGGCATGAAACCCTCGGCGACGAAGGTGAATGCGGCCATGATCTCCGCCGCGGCACCCATGCGGGCGAACTCCGTGCCGCTCCACGAATTCTCGTCGTGATTGGAGGTGAAGAGCAGCCGGATCGCCTCGCGCGGATAGCGTCCGCGGTCGGCACGGAGCCAGTCGCGGACCGCCGTGATGCGGACCTTCTGCTGCGCGACGTCGTTCAGGAGGTGGAACAGTTCCCAGCCGTAGCAGGCATCGAACGCTCCCTCGTCGAAGAGCCACCTCTCCTCGGCCTCGGCCAGCAGAAACAGGTCGGACTTCGCCCCGCGCAGCTGCCGCGCCGCCTCGCGCCAGAAGGCCGGCGGCACGAGCATCGCCATGTCGCAGCGGAAGCCGTCGACGGCGTGGCGTTCGACCCAGAAGCGCATCGCGTCGATCTGACCCTGCCACACGGCGCGGTTCCCGTAGTCGAGTTTGGCCGTATCGGTCCAGCCGCACGGCACGAGCGGTTCGCCCGCCTCGTCGCGCTCGTACCAGTCGGCGGGCCGCTCCGCGAGCCAGCGGGCATCGCGCGAAGTGTGATTGGCCACCCAATCGACGAGCACCCGCATCCCCAACCGGTGCGCCTCGGCCACGAAGTCGTCGAAATCGGCCATCGTGCCGAACTCGGGATTCACGGCGCAGTAGTCGCGGATCGAGTAGTAGGAGCCGAGCGTCCCCTTGCGGTTCGCCTCGCCGATGGGATAGACGGGCATGAGCCACACGGCGTCGAACCCCATGCGGCTAAGAAACGGCAACCGCTGCGCGGCTGCCCGCAGCGTACCTTCGGGGGTCAGTTGGCGGACATTCATTTCGTAGAGCACCGCACCGCAGCTCCATTCGGGATGATTCGTTTGCATATCTGTTCTTCGTATTGCTCCGTCCGTTTTCCGCCCCGGCATAATCCGAATGCGCATCCGCCCCCGGATCCGGTCTGACGGAACGGGCGGCATTCCGTCGGCCCGAGCGCAGAGACGAATACGGGTCCGGCATCTGCCGGGGCGGAAAACGGCAGAAAGGATTCCAACCCTATCGCACCGCGCAAAACACGCGCCGGATTCCCGCGGTGCGACGCCGCCTTCCGCAACCGCACCCTAACGGGGTGTCGCGCAGCGCAGGCTGCCCGCCACCGTCCGGCGCTCGCCGTAGAGCCCGATTTCGACCGGCTCGCCCTCGCAGGCGATCTCGACCTCGTCGGGCGTGGCCCGCACCGAGAGCACGCGGTCTCTGTAACGGACCCTGAAAGCGAGCGAACGCCACCCCGCGGGCAGTGTCGGCGCGAAGGTCAGCACGCCGTCCTGCATGCGCATGCCGCCGAAGCCCTCGACCACCGAGAGCCACGAGCCGGCCATCGACGTAACGTGGCAGCCCTCCTCCACTTCGCGGTTGTAGTCGTCCAGATCGAGCCGCGCCGTGCGCAGATACATCTCGTAGGCTTTGTCCATGTCGCCGATCCGTGCCGCGAGAATGGCGTGCACGCAGGCCGAGAGCGACGACTCGTGCACCGTGCGCGGCTCGTAGAACCGGAAGTTGCGGCGCACGGTCTCCGGATCGAAATCGTCGAAAAAGAAGTAGAGCCCCTGCAAGACATCGGCCTGCTTGATGAAACACGAACGCAGAATGCGGTCCCACGACCAATGGCGGTTGATCGGCCGCTCGGCCGGATCGAGCTCCGCGGCGAGGCGCTGCTCCTTGTCCATGTAGCCGTCCTGCTGGAGGAAAATGCCCAGCTCCCGGTCTTCGCCCAGATACAACCCGTCGGCCACGGCGAGCCACCGGGCCGTCTCGGCCGCCTCGTCGAACCCGCGTGCGGCGCAGATGCGGCGGTAGTCGCCGGGGCGGTGGGTGCGCACCCACGCGGCCGCTTCGGCCGCATAGCGCAGGCACCACGCGGCGATATAAGAGGTATACCAGTTGTTGTCGACGTTGTTTTCGTACTCGTTGGGACCGGTTACGCCCAGCATCACGTATTTCCCGCGCGCCTCCGACCACGTGATCCGCTGCACCCAGAAGCGGGCGATCGAGAGCAGCACCTCCAATCCGTATTCGGCCATATAGGCCTCGTCGCCCGTATAGCGGATGTAGTTCCGGATGGCGTAGGCGACGGCTCCGTTGCGGTGAATCTCCTCGAAGGTGATTTCCCACTCGTTGTGGCACTCTTCGCCGTCGGCCGTTACCATCGGATAGAGGGCCGCACCGCCGCCGAAACCGAGTTTCGCAGCATTTTCGATGGCCTTGTCCAGCTGGTCGTAGCGGTAGACGAGCAACGCGCGGGCCACCTCGCGGCCCGCCGTCGAAAGATAGAACGGCAGACAGTAGGCTTCGGTGTCCCAGTAGGTTACGCCGCCGTATTTCTCGCCCGTGAACCCTTTCGGACCGATGTTGAGCCGCACATCCACGCCCGTGTAGGTTTGCAGGAGCATGAAGATGCAGAAGCGGATGCCCTGCTGCGCCTCGGAGTCGCCCCCGATCTCGATGTCGCATCCGTGCCACCGGCGCTCCCACGCCGCCGTCTGCTCGGCGAGCAGCGCCTCGAAGCCTGCGGCGCGGGCCTCTTCGGCGGCACGGCGGGCCGCGGCGATCAGTCCGTCCGGGGCATGGTTGAGCGAGGAGCAGATGCCGGCATATTTATACAAGGTCGCCGCCTCGCCCTTGCGGAGCTTCACCGTAGCGGTCTGTGCGACGCGCTCGCCCGCCGTCTCATTCCTGAAGGAGGCCCCTGCGAGCGTGCAGACCTGCGCCCACGCAGCCTCGAAGCCGCTTTTGCGCGTGCGCATCCGCACGGCATCGGACTCCGTTGCGACATGTTCCCAGAACTTTTCGTCGTAATTGGCATCCGCATTGCGCACGTCGGCGTCGATGAAAGGGGAGAACCGCACCTCCGCATCGCGGTCGAGGGGCCTCACGGCGAAGCGGACGACACCCGTTTCGCGGCGTTCGAGCGGCAGGAACCGCACGACCTCCACCTCCGCTTCGATGCCATTGCCCATCACGACCCTCATGCGCCGCGTGAGCACGCCGCGGCGCATGTCCAGTTCGCGGCGGTAGTCGCACACGCTGCCTACGGTAGCCAGATCGAGCCGCTCGCCGCCGATCTCTACGCCCACGCCCGTCCAGAAAGCACTGTTCGGCACCTTGGCGAAATAGTCGGGATAGCCGTTTTTCCACCACCCCACGCGCGTCTTGTCCGGATAGTAGACGCCCCCGATGTAGTTGCCCTGCAGCATGGGACCCGAATAGCCCTCCTCGAAGTTGGCACGGCCTCCCATGACGCCGTTGCCCAGTGCGAAAAGCGACTCGGAGGATTTGACCCGCGCCGGATCGAAACGATCCTCGATGATCTTCCAGTCATCGGTTTGAATAAATCGCTCGGTATACATAGTTTCTTCCATAAAAAATGATTCATATTTCAAGGTTCGTGCAGCCTCCTAATCCGAATTCCGCCGTTCCCCCCTCCCCGTCGGACCGGCAACCGCCGCACGCCGCACGGAACGGCGGCGGATCGCGGATCCCTGCGCATTGCCGGAGCCGGGGGGGGGCAGTGCGGAAGTCCGCCGTCCGATGCGGTCCGAAAGCGATCGTCCCGGACCGTCCCGCGACACCGAATCGGCTCGCCACGCGCGCCTTACCGCGACGAAGCCCCCGATACGGGCTCCCCGCGCACAGTCCCCCCCCCGAAAAAGACGGGGCCGCCCACCCGGGCCCTCTCCGAGACGAGCTCCCCGAAACGGGACATTGCTCAAAACGAGGTCCCCGAAAAACGAATTCTTCCCGCGGAGAGCTCCACAGGACGGCCGCCCCCGAAAAACGAGGTTTTCCCAAGACGAACGCTCAGGACGAGGCTTTCCCAAAACGAGCTCCCACCCCGAACCGCCTCCGAGACGAAGCCCTTCGAGACGGGGCAATCCGCCCGCATGCAGCGATTCGCGGTTCCGTCCTCCCCGCTCTCCCGTCCCGATACGCTGCCGGGAAACCGCAGCCCGCGCTGCGGCCGTGCGAGAATGCGCTCCGCACTGCATGCAGACCGAAGGCCGCACGCGAACTGCGGCCGAACGGCGTCGGCGCACGAAAAGTCCGCCCTCCGCTCAGTCGACCGCGGCGGCCAGACGGTCGAAGGTGAAGCCCTCGAATCCCGCGATCCGCAGCGTGGCCGCCGCCAGCGCCGGGCTCGGGCCTACGCCCACCGAACGCATACCGGCCCGCGCAGCCGCTTCGATGCCGGCCGCGGCATCCTCGAAGACGACGCATGCGGCAGGCACCTCCCCGGCCAGTTCCGCCCCGCGGACGAACACCTCGGGATCGGGCTTGGCACGCGCGACGAGCGTGCCGTCCACCACCGCATCGAAGAGCGGCCGCAGTCCGCAGCGGTCGAGAATCGTGCCCGCATTCTTCGATGCGGAGCCGAGCACGATTTTCACGCCCCGCGCGTGCAATTCGCCGAGAAACGGCCGCACGCCCGGAAGCACGTCGTCCGGCGTCATGCGGCCGACGAACTCCAGATAACGGTCATTCTTTCGGGCGGCCATGCGCTCCCGCTCCTCCGGCGCGAAACGCCCGGCGAATCCGCCCGCCTCCAGTACGATGTCGAGCGACGCCATGCGGCTCACCCCCTTGGTCGCCTCGCCCGCGGCGGGCGTCAGCTCGAATCCCAAACTACGGGCCAGCTCGGCCCACGCGAGAAAATGGTACCGCGCCGTGTCGACCACCACGCCGTCCAGATCGAATATACAACAACGAATCATAACTTCGAAACATTGAATTCTTTGCTTTCCCCTCCCCGTTCTCCCGACCCGGCAACTTCGGGCGAATCCGGATCGCTCCCGGTTCGTCGGAACGAATCTTTTTATCATCGGGCAAAACCGGCCTTCCGCTCTTCGAATCGAAGCCGGGTTCTTGGGAGCCGTGCGAGCCGGAGCTTCCGCAGGCGGCGGCCCGCTCTTCCGGGGGCGTGCGCCGCGAGCTGCGATCCCGTTCTTCCGTCGCCCAAAGAGGGATTCGGAGAACGTCTTTTTCTTCGTACCTTCCGGTGCCGAAAAACAATCCGAAAGCGACTTAGGGTTTTCCCTCGCTCCCCAGCTCCTTTCGTCGCCCCCCCCGAAGCCGCCCGATTGCCGGCAGCGGCCCTACCGCCGGCCCGCCTTCCGATCCGGGCGCCCCTTCGCAGAGGCCATCCCCTTGCCTGCCGTTTTCGGTCCGGCGGGTTCCAAGACGCCTTTCCCGACGCATCCGGACGACGCAGCGCCGTCGGCGAACCGCTCTCATCCCCCCTTGCAAAACGGACATAAAAAAACTCACGATGCGAACAGCAGGGCATAAGACCGGAGCGAAACGGATGCGAAAAACGGAGGCCGCTCATTCAAGCCCAACCCGCGCAATCGACCGCTTCAGCCGGCCGGGCGAACTTCCGCGCAATTTTCCGCCTTGCGAAGGGCTTTACCTGCGCGACGCTCGGCTCCCCGCTTCGCCCTTGCGCGGCGAAGAGCGCCGAAAACCCGCTTCGCCCGCACGGCAGGCGCCGGTCTTACCTTTCGGCCCTCAGAAAGCACGGAAAAAGATCGAAAAAAAGGACGAATCCCCTTCTCCGTTTCCCGCCTCGGAAGAGCCCGGAACGGCTTCCGGCTCCGCACCCGGCCGAACGGAACGGCCCTTTCCTTTTCATGCCCCCCATTTCGGGCACAGACGAAACACCATGCCGGCGGTTCGCCGCACCCGCAGCGGACCGCTACTCCCAGAGCCTCTCCGGATAGCGCCCCTCGCCGATCATCCGTCGAAGAGCCGCCACGAGCGCGGGTTTGTCCTCCTTGTAGGTTACGCCGTACCACTGTGCGTCCGACCGCAGCACGCGCACCTCGACCGTTCCCCGGTCGATGAGCCGGTTGACCATCGAGGGGATGTAGCACTCGGCCCCGAGGTCGGCGGCATGTTCGCTGAGAAACGCACGGAAATATTCGGCCGAGTACGAAAAATAGTCGGGCGTGAAGCCGAACAGATTCATCGACACCGGCGTCGCGGGCGCCAGCTCCTCGTCGGCTCCGCCGTCGCGGTAGACGATCCGCCCGTCCGCCGCGCGTTCGATCCGCGTGCGTTCGACCATGCCCGCCAGATTGCCCGCGGCATCGACCGTGCAGATCCCGCGCGAAACGGTCCCGTTCTCCGAGAGCGTCTTCTCCAGATCGTAGGCCACCATACAATATTTATTTCGGCTGCCGTCGAGCGTGCGCAAACAGTCGGCCATCGTCCGGAAGGCTTCGGCCCCGTAGAAATCGTCGGCGTTCACCACGGCGAACGGCACGTCGATCCGCTCCGCGGCCATCATCACGGCGTGGTTCGTCCCCCACGGCTTCACACGCCCCTCGGGCACGGCGAACCCTTCGGGCAGAGAATCGAGCTCCTGATAGACGTACTCGACCTCGATCCGCCCGCCGAACCGTGCGGCGTTGAACACCTCCTCGAACTCGGCGGCGAACGAGCGGCGGATGACGAAGACCACCCGACCGAAGCCGGCGCGCACGGCGTCGTAGACCGAATAGTCGATGATGGCCTCGTTGGCGGGGCCCACGCCGTCCATCTGCTTCAGCGAGCCGTAGCGCGACCCCATGCCGGCAGCGAGGACCAATAATGCAGGTTTCATCATAATATCTCGAATTTTCTTCGACCACTTTTCCGTCCCGGCGACCGGCGAGGGAGCCCCCTCGCACCCGGCTCACCGGAACGGCTGCGTTGTTTCATTCGTTTGAGAACCGACGGCAAAGGTAAAATTTTCGGAGCGAAGCGACAAGGTTTTCCGCAAAATAGTTACCTTTGTACGCTTTGATCCGCAACCGATGAAATTCCTGAAATCCATATCCCGCTGGCGGCGCGAGCTGTTCCGCAAACGCCGCCTCAGCCTGCGCGATGCGAGCGACGGCGCCGAGGAGTGGCACATCCACCTCTCGCCCGCGGGCGCATTCGCGGCGTTCGTGTCGTTCGCGCTGCTGCTCTTCATCCTCATTCTCGTCCTCGCGGCCTACACCCCCGTGCTGGAGTTTCTGCCGGGCTACCGCACCGAAGCCACCCGCACGCGCGAAGCGCTGATGCGCGACGCGATGCGTCTCGACTCGATGGAACGGATGATGAACGACATGATGACCTACAACGAGCATATCGCCCTCATCATGGAGGGCAAGACCCCGGTGGTGCGGTCGCTCCGAGCCTCCGACAGCGCACGGCTCGACAAGACGCTCGTCCCGCCTTCGCGCGCGGATTCGCTGCTGCGTGCGCAGATGGAGGGCGACGGCCCCTACGGCCTCGGAGCCGAAGGCTCGCGGCGCGAGATGCGCGAAGCCATCGGCATGATAACACCCGTGGAAGGGATCCTGACCGAAGGTTTCGACATCAAGCAGGGCCGGCTGGGCATCCGGATCGCCGCCGCGGCCGGCGCCGGCGTCTCGGCGATCGGGAACGGCACGGTGGTGCTGAGCCTCTGGACGCCGGAGGAGGGTCATGTCGTGCAGATCCAGCATCCGGACAATCTGCTTTCGGTCTACAAACACCTCTCGCAGTCGCTCGTCTCCCCGGGCCAGACCGTGCGCAGCAGCGAGGTGATCGGCTATGCGGCCGCGCCCGATGCGGACAGAAGCGAAGAGACCCGGCTTTTCGAATTCGAACTCTGGAACGACGGCAAACCCGTCGACCCGGAGGGTTATATCGTCTTTTGACCCATGAAACAACGACTCGCCATTCTCGGCTCCACGGGGTCGATCGGCATGCAGACGCTCGACGTCGTGCGCGAAAACCCCGACCGTTTCGAAGTCCGCGTCCTCACGGCGGCCCGCAACTGGCAGCGCCTCGCGCAGCAGGCCCGCGCATGCGACGCCGACGCCGCGGTGATCGCCGACGAACGCTGCTACGGCCCGCTGCGCGAAGCGCTGGCCGACACCGACATCAAGGTCTACGCCGGGACGGACGCCGTGGCACAGGTGGCCGCCGCGGGCGACACGGACACGGTTGTGAACGCACTGGTGGGCTATGCGGGGCTCGCCCCCACGGTCGCGGCGCTCGACAAGGGCAAGAAGCTGGCCCTCGCCAACAAGGAGTCGCTCGTCGTGGGCGGACAGTATGTCATGCGGCTCGCGGCCGAGCACCGGGCGCCGATTCTGCCCGTCGACTCGGAGCACTCGGCCATCTTCCAGTGCCTCATGGGCGAACGGGCTCCGGTGCGGCGGCTGATCGTTACCTGCTCGGGCGGTTCGCTGCGCGACCTGCCGCGCGAGGCGCTGGCGGACGTTACGCCCGAACAGGCGCTCCGCCACCCGCAGTGGGAGATGGGCGCCAAAATCACGATCGACTCCTCGACGCTCGTCAACAAAGGCTTCGAGGTGATCGAGGCCCACTGGCTCTTCGGCACGCCCGCGGAGCGCATCAGCGTCATCCAGCACCCGCAGGCGGTCGTACACTCGATGGTCGAGTTCGAGGACGGAGCCGTCAAAGCCCAGCTCGGGGCGCCCGACATGCGGATGCCGATCAGCTTCGCGCTGATGTACCCCGACCGTGCGCACCGCCCCTCCGAGCAGTTCGACTTTCTGGCCCATCCGCAGCTGACGTTCGAGGAGGTCGACCGCACGAAATACCCCGCGCTCGACATCGCCTACGACTGTCTGCGGCGCGGCGGCACGGCGGCCTGCACGATGAACGGCGCGAACGAAGTGGCCGTGGCCGCCTTTCTGGACCGCAAGTGCCGCTATACGGACATCGTCCGCACGATCGAACACGCTCTCGCCCGGGCGACGCACGTCGCCCGCCCCGCTTTGGCCGATTATGCCGCGGCGGATGCCGAGGCGCGCGATCTGGCGCGCGGCTTGCTGAGGCTCTGATCCGTCGCCGGGAGAAGCGGATCGCCGCTCGGACGGCCGCTTTCGTCCGGGGCGTTTCGTCAGGCCGCATACAGCGGCGAACGCCGGTGCGGGCTCTGCCGAGGCCGGAAACGGAACAGAAATCCAAGGATCGCGCACGAAGAAAGAGGCCCCGACGACTGCCGACGCCGAATCGGGCGCAACCCGAACCTTTACCGGGTAACGGCCGCGATCCCGCAACGGCGAGCGAAAAAAGACTTTTCGGACCGCTCGGCTCATCCCGGGGACCGCAGACCGAGGAGGGGGGGGGCGGAAATCGCGGCCCG
>ERZ1090878.618-NODE-621-length-18653-cov-39.490859_pt1 | contig 18653 bp, 41 predicted proteins | sample MGYA00478473_ERZ1090878 | MGnify/ENA primary metagenome ERZ1090878 (study PRJEB33644, sample SAMEA5815720) | chicken gut metagenome | biome: Chicken; feature: Gastrointestinal Tract; material: Caecum | place: Ireland | collected 2019-01-01 | study: A study of the... | reverse complement strand
AAATAGCCGCCGCTCATTGTGGGGCCTCCTCGTCAAACACGGTGCCGATGACCTCGCTATATGCACCGCCCTCTTCCATATCAAACCAGCACAGTGTATCAATGTTTGGCTTCGGTCCACTTAAGTGGACAATCTGAAAGCCCCATGTATATCCGTAGTTTGGATTCCCAAATTCAATGCGGCCTGTCCATTCATAGTCGTTTGGTTCGTCTCTGAATTTAAGAATATCCCCTTCAAACACTTTCCGACCGTCGCTGTCATCTAATCCGCTGTACTGCCCCACCGTGGAGGGGAGGACAACCACTTCATCCAGGTTCCCACAAGGCGATGTAACTCCAATTGTCCTCTTGCTCCACAGGTATCCTTCCACCCACTCACCCTTGATCTTCTCCCCATCCACCACAATGGTTTCCGGGCCGTCGCAGGGGTGGAATCCGCGGAATCGGATTTCTCTCATTGATTATCCTCCTTCAAAAATCCAGCAAAGTAAGCAAGTCCAGCGCTTCCATCTTTGCACTTATGCGGAATGTGCATTGGCGCTTCATGTAGTGCCGGATTCCCTGCAAATAATTGGTTCTGAATGACTTTCCCAAGAAGTCTTGGAAGATCATTATACGGAACTTCATGAGGCTGTCCGTATCTGAGCAATTGCCCACACAACAAACATTTGTAAACGGCATAATATTTCATTTATTCACCAATTTCCGCAACGCTTTCTACAAAGCAGTTATAGTATGTATATCGTTTTCCTTCATAGTCGAACAGGACATACCCACCGTCGTTCCCTTCAATGTCGATTTTTCCCTCAAACTCTGCGATGATGTCTCCATTAGCTGTATACACTCGGACAATGCGGTTAAGCCCGTTTCCCAAGTCGCTTTGCTGGTCTACCATTGCTCTCTGCCCGCTGGCGGTATTCCCAAAGTACCACAGCATCCCGATTAACAAACCGATTGTTGCAAGCGCACAGACGATGGGAATCGTAATCCTTGCCGCGATATTTTCGCACAAGACTGCTCCGCAGATTGCTCCCAGAATCAAGCAAATAGCAATAATAGCAAAAACAACCCATCCACCAATAGTCATTTATTTTCCTCCTCCATCTCTACCGCAAATGCAATCCTGCACAGCGCATGGCTCAGATGGTCGTTGCTTTCATCTCCTGCAAGCCACGCAAACAGGTGGGTAAGAGCCCGCCCAACATGTTCTTTCGCAGGAATCAATTTATAGTTTTCTTCGCTATACCCATGCAGGGCCTCAGATTCTCAGCGGACATGTGAGAGGGCCAACATGGCACGAGGGGGCAACCATTCGGAGCGGTAAGGCCGTGCGTGCTGCTGGCCGCCCTGGTCGTTGGTTGATATCTCTCCGCTCTTTGCAAAATCGCCAAGAGTCATTTTTTCGCAATCTACATTCATTCCGCACCTCCGATGATCTCTTCAAGGGTGTAGGGCTTGCCTGGCTGGATGCTCGGGAAAAGTACGCTGTTGAGGTTAACCACAAATGCGTCCCCGGCTTTGGCGCTAACCGGTTCGTTGGGTTGGAACTGGATTAAATGGGTTGTGCATGGGAATAGAACCTTAACGGCTTTGGTTGCCTCCGCCTCCTGCTCGGTGAAGCGGGGCTTTTCAGATAAATCCCATTTTGACGGGCACAGTTCAGTGCATTTTTGAGTGCAAAATGCGCTACCTTCAAAATGGCATCCTACGCACCCATTATGCGCCTCGCATTCTGTTTTCAGCTCCCCCAGCGTCCAGTCCTTCAACGGCTTGTCCATGTTGGCCTCCTCCGAATGCACGCGTGCGTTTTCGATTGCATCAGCGTGCGTTTTTTGTGTGTTTGCATGTGTTTCCTCCACTACCTCATAGCCCATCAGGCGGGCGGCTTCGTGGGGGTGGGATTTTCTGAAATCGACACAACACTCTTTAGCGGGTGATTTTTGATTCATTGGGCATTCCCAGCAATGTCTGCCCTTACAAAATTGCCCTTGTGCTTGCTCGTCTGTCAACACCTCACCCGTCTCACGGTTCCTAAACTTCATCCTCGTTCCTCCCTTCCCATTCCTCGCACACCTTGTCGGCGTCGATAAAATCCGCGCAATGCGGGCTGTCCCCGTTGAAGCACACGCCCTGATAGTCCTCGTACCAGGCGCAGGTGGCACAGCGTTTATCCATCCTGCTCCCTCCGTTCCAGCGCGTCAGCGATCCGCTTTAATTCTTCCTTAATTCCTCGCAGTTGATCCTGCCCGCTCATATCCTTGAAAAGTAGCAACAGAAACAATGCAATCGCAATCACTTGCAAGGTTGCGTCAATCTCGGTCATTCCTGCTCCCTCCGTAGTGCGGCCTCGGCATCTTCTTCATTCAGGAACCATGTTTTCCCTAAATCACGACCCAGGCAGTCATCTTGCCCCTGATGGTGGAGAGCATAGTTCCCGCCAGCCCATACTGTGGCGCAAGAAATGTGGCGAGGGCTCACACCAACACCTCGGGCGTGCTTTTTGTTGCGCAGCTGATAGACGGTCACATCAGACGGCTTGCATGGCAGCACCACGCACCGCCCCTCCCGTTTGGCCTGAACCATTTCCCGCAGTTCGTCCAGGTCGTACTCGTCGCCCAGGATGTCCTCGATGGCGGCGAGGCGGCGCACAATGTCACCAAAACTTTCGCACTCGAAAGATATACTGGCTTCATTTGTTCTAATTGTCAACCGTTCCATTGTCAGTCCTCCTTCTGGCCGCGCTTCCATACCTTTTTCAGCTCGTCCAGTCTGTCAATATAGCCCCTGTCCATGTATCTCCTGTACTCTCTGTCTACGATTTCAATGTATGTCCAGAGAGCGTCGTTTTCCCGCTTCACCTGCTCCAGCTCTGCCCGCAGCTTCTCGTTTTCGGCCTGGCAGTTTCTATGCCCGTTCTCTTCGATCTTGGCCTGCTGCATCCAGTAATCAACGAGATTTACGCCTTCTCCATCATAGAGCTTTTCTTTGAGTCCGTTGTTTTCGGTCTGGAGCGTGGAGAGGGCGGTGGCGGCCTGCTCGATAAAATACGGCTCTGGGTCTTGCCATACCAAATCACCAGCCCTTGAATAAGGCCACGGCGCACCAACCAATTCGCCATACGGGATTTTCTCTCCATATTGCTTGAGCAGCCCACGCAAATCTTCAATCAGCTTCTCAATGTCCATCAGGTGTCCTCCTTTGCGGGCCGCTGGAGCCAGTCATGTGCGTCCTTTCGTCGCTCATGGCCCTGATCCGGTCGGCGTTGGATAGCTTCTGCTCTGAGCAAGGCCCCATCACACAGTAGCTAATGACAGTATCATCCGAAAATTTCCGGCACTTCCCGTCCTTCTCAAAATAGATACATGGATATTCGCTGCTCATGTGTCCTCCTCTCCCTCCGGCGGGCGGCGGTCAGGCGGTGCGGGAAGGTAGTTTACGCACTTCCATGACTTTCCCTTGACTGCATCCATAATGGTCTTTTTGCACACGCCGTATTCTTTTGCAAGGTCAATATATTTCGTGTGATACAAAAACCTCTTTTGCCTTGCCTCTTTTACCTTCTTCTTAGATAGTTTTGCATTTACATTTTCTTCGCCAGAGTGAGTAATGTTTCTTCCTTTTGCCTCTCTGTCAGCAATGTTTTCTTTTCTTGTGCCAGCAAAAAGATGCTCTGGATTGATGCAACGCGGGTTATCGCATTTGTGGCATACATCCATTCCGTCAGGGATTTCCCCATAATTCAGCATATAGGAAACTCGGTGTGCAGACTCTGACCTTCGTGTCCCATCAGTTCTACTCCCGACAATCATTCTTCCGTACCCATTTCGTAAAGTTCCTTGCCATTCCCAGCAACCAGTGTACTCATTGACCTTTATTTTGAAATATAGTCGTTCTCTTAATGGAATTGTCGGCTTTCCTTGCTTTCTTGCTTTGTAATCGGGAGAAGTCCTCTGCATTTTATTCATCCTCCTTTGGCCTTTCTGGAAGGGGCATCCAATAGGTCGGCGTAAAAGTCATTTTCTGGTGCCAGCTGTCCATCCACACACCATAACCTGCACAGCTTGCTACAACAGGATAGTCCCAATGCGGATTGCCAATCAGGACCGGCACGCCATTTTTGGGGAGTTTGTTATCTACGCTCACCCACTCGTTCGGCGGGGTGAGGGTGGGCTGGTATGGGGTCGCCTCATTTGGATGTGCGTCCTCCCACTCCAAAACCTCCTTAACCAATTCTGCATTATTTCGGCTGCTAAAATACAGAACAAATGTTGTATACCCCATTGGAATATCCAATGCCCAGTCGCAGACCATCGGCCTTATTTCGTATCCTTTATTCGCCCTTGCCATCTTTCAGCGCCTCCTTCCACTCCAAATATTCGTCCCGATTCTGCTTGTATTCATAGATTAGGCTCTCAGCCTTCAAAATGTTTCGCCATGCGTTGCTTGCCTTTATCCATGCTATCGCCATCCAATAGGCCAGATAGGCAATAAGACCAAGCCCAAGAGCAATAACTACGGCTGCGCCAATCCAAAACAGTATTACTTCAAGCATTGTTAATCGTCTCCATCCTCTCCAACACCATCTGCACGCCCTCGTCCGTCAACGGACGGGAACAATGCGGGCAAAATTTGATTTTCTGCGGCTTACAGTGCCCGGTTGTCAGTTCTCCGTTCTGGATGCTGTATGCTCCGAACTTTTGAACATAGCCCTCGCCATCTTCCTTGCAGTACGGACACCCAGGCCACACCTTCTCCACCTGCTCCCGGCTGATGGGGCGGAGGGCTAAGATAGCAATTTTCAAGGCTTCCATCGCTTCAAAGCCTCCAGAATTCCGAAAATCTATCGGAAAATTGTTCAAGACTTTAATCGCTTCTTCCCGCGTCATGGTCAATCGTCCCCCCTTACAAACGCTGTATAATCCGCCCACTGAACAATGTCCATCTTCTGCTGTGGGTACATATCCAACACCCATACACCATCCCGATACTGACAGGCATACATGGAGTTGGTGTCGTCCTTTTTCCCGTAGTACAGTCCAGGTGTCTTTGGCGGGTCTGTCTTAGCATCATGCCACAACTGGTCTTTCCATATCTGGTGGCGAAGCGCGGCAATAGCAATCTCAATGGCCTCTGTATAGTTCAGACCATCCTCTCGTTCATCCCAGTCCATAGACCATTTATAGATTTCGTTCTCCAATAGTTTAAGGGCTTCTTCTCGCGTCATCATGGCCGCCCTCCCGTCTATTCCACTTCTCCACGATTTGGTTGACCGCTTCTTCCATGTTAAAACAGCAGTTTGCACTTGGATTATATGTAATCTTTGTCTCCATCCCACACCCGGGACAAACGATGGAAAATTCATATACCGCATATGTCAGGCCGTTAAGTTTGCACAGCATAACATCGCTTCCGCAGTGCGGGCATTTCTTCAACTTAATCATTCCATCCCCTCCAGCATCTCCATCTCTCTTGAACTTAGAATCGGTGCGCGGGTGTTCCAGGCGAGGCGGGCTTCATCTTCGGTCTTGTATGGGCCTGTATGCCCACCGCACCCACCATTCGTTGCATCACACACAGCGTCATAGTGGGTGGCGCACCAATCATAGCCAGGGGCATCTTCATCCATGTACTCATGCTCCGCTATCGTCCCAGCGTGAACTACCATCTTCCCACACCACGGGCAAGGCACCAACACCCCCGCATCCGTCAGTCGCTTCGCCGCCTCGTGGTCGCCCAGGAGGGCGCGCTTAACGTCCGTATTTTGCATGTAATTCCCTCCAGTATTTTTTCCACCATCTCACCCAATCAGGGCACCTCTCGTCACATGCACAACTCGGTAGTCCCTTCGGCCAAATTTCAGGCCCCTTGATGCACGTTTTACATGGGCACTCACTAAGAACAGGCCGTTCATTGGCAAGCCCAACCACCTCGAATTTATACCTGGTATTCCGCCCCGCGTTGCAGTTCGTCCGAAGCAGAGCCATATAAGCGCCGGTATAGCCCATCTGTGCTGCACACTCTGCAAGCGTCCCGTGGGCCACCTCTTCGCCTTCTTTATTTGTGATTCGGTAAACCTTTTGCACACTATAACCTCCCATCTAGGGCCGCGCTGAGAGCATCGGCGTTTTCCAGGGTACGATTTTTTCTGTATGCAGATTGAGCGGCCTCCACACGAGAATATCTCTCCGCCCAATAATTCCCCAGTCTTGACCAGTGATCCATTGACCGCTTTTCTTTGTCGTATTGGTAGGTCATCTTTCCTTTTTCTTCAATGGCTTGTTCTCTGGTCTGTACACCAGTACGAATATCGCGATACATGCTTCGCAGAAATCGAAACGCTACTTGGTCTACCAACGAAAGTCCATCAGGAATTTGATCTCCATTGGAAGCCTCTTTTTCATACGGGAAAACCATCCATTTCACCTCCATGTAACCGTCTGTAACGCCATGTAACCATGGTGCGGTTACGCCTCTATCCCTACTCTCCCAACGGATTCAAGGTTTTGTAACCGGTAACCGCAACAAATTACACTCACAAAAAAATAAATATTGCGTACGCAATTTTTTTATTTTATAGAAAGTATTAAAAATGCGGTTACGCGGTTACACGGTTACATTTTCATACGACAGTTGTATAATTCCAACAAAATCCACCAGCAATTTTTCTACGACCTGAACAACACATATTGATTGCTTCTCTATGAATACCAGTTTCACGAGATGCGTCTACCTGTGAGTCAAAGGTTTTGATAAGGCACCCATCTTTTGTACGCTGCTCAACATAGACGCGATTAAAGTGCTTACATTTCTTCAAAGAATTTTCTTTTAATGTGCACCACTCTAAGTTTTCAGCCCTGTTATTGTGCTTGTCTTCGTCAATATGGTTGACCGTTTCTAGATTATCTGGATTTGGGATAAAGGCAGTTGCAACCAGACGATGAATAAGCGCCCACTTTCCCCCAACATAAATTCTGTCATACTTGAACGACTTATTTACTTGTTTCAAGTTTCCTCGTTTATCTTTTACGTGGCCAAAATTGCTAACAAACAGCGGTATTTCGTTCCATTCGATTTCTTTCCAAACTTCTTTCATAAGACCTCCTTATGGCAAAATGAAATCTTCGTCATCGTCAATTTCGTTATCAAATTCGGCCATTTTGAGCCAAACGCACCGAGAAACGCGTCCATTTATTCGTTTTGGTTTTGTTGGGCGTCCATCAGATGAACAAAGAATTAACCCGCGATTTTTCGCCCACCCCAGGAAAGCGGAGGCGTTGTAACCCTCATCTGCCAGGATTTGATCGAACTTGCTGCGGATAATGTAAGCATAGTCATCGTCCAGGTCGCCCCAGACTTCTCCTTGGTGTGCGTCTGCATCCAATCCGAACCGGGCCTGGTTGATATTGATGAAATCATACAGATATTGGAGCGCACGTCCGTTTTGGTTGACTGTCTCTTTTGATACCAGATATTTTGAAATATCTTCCGGCTGAAGGAAAATTCCATCCCGGAAAATCCATTCCTCTGCAAGCACATCTGCGGCCAATATAAGCGCCGCTGAGGCCGTTTGCTTGTCCATGGTGTCATCGGTCTTTAGGCGCTCTTGCATGGCATCCTGGAGCCTCTGGACGTGTTCAAATCCGCCATCCTCCATCAAGTGCTCTACAAACTCGCGGCCAGCAAACCCGTAATTCCCATAAAGCAAAGTAGCAGTCTTTTTGGGGTCGTCAAAAAGGTGTTCTGCATGACAGTCAATCTCGATGGTTCGGTTGACCGCTCCGGCTCCGCTGTTAGGTGAGATAATAGGGAACTCTCCTGTAGTGATGATGCAGTTTCTCCAGGTCGGAGTCCTCTGCAACCCGCCCTGTTTTCGCCCTCTTGCACGGCCTACACCCTCTGAAAGCTGGTAGATCATCTTGTCGAAGTCCTTACGATTGTCCTTGACAAGCTGCAATTCGTCGATGATAAGGGGGAGTGAATTGCAGAACGCCGCGCCCAGCTCTTTGCCAACCTCTGTTGCGTTGAATGTCTGGATGTATTTCCCAACTTCTGGGTTCCCCCAGACGCTGGCCGCCAAGAGGAGAGACACAGTCTTGCCCGTTTCCGTTCCGCCCCAAAGGTGGACGAAAAACGGAAGGCAGTTGCAGGGCTTGACCAGAACGGAAGCGAAGGACGCAGCCAAGACAATACGAGCAATCACATTCCCGGGGGTTTTACCGGCCCGCACTGCCTTGACAGTATCCAGCCACACGTCACGTCTCCCATGCTCCTGGATGCTCTCAAAACGGGTGCGGTATTCCTCCTCGCCGTCAAAAACCAGATCATCAACGTAAGGAGAAAAGCCGTAATCATCGATCCAGCCAAGCCGCCCCACGCTGGAGACCTCCGGGATCAGGTCGTAGTTCATTTGTTCCACGTCGGCCAGGTATCGGACAAGCGGCTTGCTGGTTTCGCTGTTTACCATGACGCCGTACTTGGACAGGCCGATAATAGACCGGCTATCCGAAATGACGTTTCTGTCCTCAATGACGCTGTTCCAGCGCTTGCCCAGGCTGAACGCCAGCTTGACTTTGTGAATTCCGGTGTCGATGTTCACCAGGCGCTGGACCGGCATGATAGGGTGGTAGCAGGCCACCACCTCGAAGCCCATCTTGTCTGTGCCGTAGATCCCGGTGTCTGAGGCCGTCCACCCGCCGCAGTCTAGTTCCATCTCCTGGCCGGTGAAGTCCGTCTTGTTGTATCCAGGAGTAACGGTGCCGCTGACCGTCTCCATGTAAGCCTTGAATAGCGCGGCCAGGTTGCGAATGCCGACAGTCTGTGCCTGGGCGGACATACGGCCCAAGAGCTGCTTCATCTCGAACTTGTTTTCTTTGTGGGCGTATAAATATTCAAACGGCTTTGTGGTCGTCAAATAGTCATCGCGGGTGTAAGCGGGCACTTCATCCAATGCTCTTTGCCTCCCTTCTCTATAAAGTCGTCAAGCCAATATTCGATATACGGGAGGCGCTTGACGGCCTCGACATATAGCGGGTGATAGTAGGCGGTATCGCCCAGGCGGACCGGCGGGAAAACCTCCAGCACGTCCTTCCAGTAGTGCAGCTCGGAGGCCATATACCGGAAGTTTTCCTCTGCCTGGTCCTTTCTCCGCTGTTCCTCCCGGCGGGCCTCCAGAGCCGCGGAGCGGGCCGCCGGGTTCGGCTTTTCTGTCAGAAGCCCCAGGTGAAAGTCTGCGTTGATCCTGAGCACAGACTGCCGAAAATTTAGGTCATACAAGCGCATCACAAAATCAATGACAGTCCCATGTGACTTGCAGCCAAAGCAGTGAAACCCGCCCGATCCAGGATAAATTTTCAGGCTTGCTGTGTTATCTCCTGAATGAAATGGACATTTCATAAAGCCGGACCTAGATACCTCAAACCCGTAGAACTCCACGACTTCTTGCATGGTCAAAATTCGTTTGATTTCACTGGCTACATTCAGCATCTGGAAGCGCCTCCAGCCGCTCTTTCAGCTCTCGATATAAAACATCATGGATTACACGACCACTGTTCTCCTCGCTGCAAAACAGGATTTGGCAATCATAGCGGGCTAGCCATGCGAACATGGAAGCTGTCAGAGATGATGGATGTACACGGGCCCTATAATGCCCACTGTAAGCCTCGTCAAGCCCTCCGTTTTCTATCAGGAGGTATAACTTAGCCCCCGCCTCTTTAGCCCGCTCAAATTCTCTTACAAAGCGTTTCCTGTCCTGGCAATAGCAGTGGGCCAGTTCTGATAGGTCCATTTTGCGCTCAATCGCCACGATGTCCCGCAAATCCAATGTGTCGCATTTTACGGAGTAGTCCCCGAAAGAGAGGGCGACCCTCTCAATCGGGACTCCAATTTGCTCAATGCGCTTTCTTGCCCTGGGCGTGTCCTGTTCTCTGGTGTCCCATAAAATGGACATTGTGTCCAGGGCGCGCTTAACAGCAAAGTGGTTCATCAGAACGGGAGGTCTCCATCATCTTCGGGGAGATCCGAAAATCCTCCGGTGGCCTCTGTAGGCTTATTTTTCAGAGGCTTGTCCTTGGGCTGGCGGAACTTCCCCTGGCGGATGTCGTCTACGCTGGTTAGGGCGCAACATTCGGTGGTCCATCCGGTGTTCCCGTTCATTTCCCACTCCTTGTTGCGGAACAGAACGCCAACAATTTTCCCTTTGAATTTGGTTTCGTCCCAGTCCCAATGGTATCCGGGGTTGCTGGCCTCAATGGACCAGATAGAGTTTCCAAAGGTGCGCTTGGTCCAGCCGTCTTTTTCGCTACCGTCGTCCTTGGGCTCAGTCAAGCGGTAGGTTCCCCGCCACTTCTTATCTTCGCGGTCCTGGTCCTCGTAATCCTTCTTGAAAAAGCCCTTGTAATCTCCCTCCAAGATGTCAAAGGAAATGAGGATTACATTGCCCCAGTCGTAGGGCACCTCCACAGCATCCAAAATCTTTGCGACGTAGCCGCCAGCAGGGAGGAGCTCACGGGCTCCAGCAGATTTCTTAGACTCAAATCCATTAAACGGTTTCATTTTTGGATTCCTCCTTTTTCTTGTTCAGGGGCTCTAAGCCCCAATATTCTCTAATTGTGGTATCAACCAGTTTCAGGTCGTTTTCGATCTCCTCTGGAAACATCTCCATAGGAGACTTTGCAGTGGATAGCCCCTCAGACTGAGTGAGGAAATAGTGCCGGTCTTTCTCTGCCCGGCACAGCAGGACGATGGAAAATAGCCCTTCCACGGTCAATTTTTCGTCCAACATCTTTCCGATGGTTTTGGCTTTTAAGGTCCCGTCCGTCGTCGTCTCAGTATGGTGCAGAAAATAGACGATACAGTCCGGCGGAGTTTGTGTGATTACAAACTGGATCAGATTTCGAAAATTCAGAGCAATGTCTGTAAACTTGTTGTATCCGGTCTCCTTGGCTCGGTCGAAAAACTCGAATGCAATAAGATACTGACTGTCGTCAATGGCGTAGGCATTCAGCTTCGGCGAAGAAAGGCCCTTGATAATCTTTCCATAACTTGCCCCATCAACTTTCAGGAGCTTTTTTCGAAACGGGAGAGGCTTGCTTGCCACATTGAAAATACCGATTTCATCCGGTTCAAAATTTCGAAGGGATGTGCTCTTTCCGCTCCCGGAATCGCCAAGGATTAACACTGGAATCCCCATACTATGTACCTCCTTCATCCAGAACAATGGGGCATTGGTTCCCACGGCTGGTAAATGGAAACGGCAAATATTCGCCAGTCAATAAACATTTGTGCCGCTTCAAACTGTCCTCATTTCGAACATATGGGCACCACTGGCAGTTTGTCATATCCTCAGGAAATGGCACCCTGAGTGTTGCCGTTCCCCATGTGTAATAATCCACTCCTTTATCCCTCATTATCCTTTACCTCGACCAAGTCGTATCCCTGAATGATGATCTGCAAAACAATGTACTTAGCCGACATCCCAGTTTCCCGCTGGAGCTGCTTCACAAGCGCTTCCGCCTGTTTGTCCAGACGAACCACGCCGCAGAAAGACGGCTCTGGGCGGTGCACAATCAAAACGATTTTATTTCCGTTCACGTTGTCATCACCTCACTTGGAAGTGCTGCCATTGGAGTGTTATCTGGCCCCATCATCAGCAGACCGGCCCGGCCATCGGTCAGCCGGAAATAGACCCCTGTGTCTGTGGCTGCGATCTCGTCCAGAGGTCCAAGATTCTCCACAGCATATTTCAGCAATGTGGATAGTCTCTCCATATTCATTTTCTTCTCTCCCTTCTTCCTCCTGCGTATCCCTCCACGGGGACTTAACGGTAAATGATGGCACTCTAGTCAAACCGCCCACCCAACCAGCAGGGCCAGCGCAAACAGAACTACAGCCACAGTCAAGGCCTTTCCAGTGATCCGGTCCCACGTTGCTGTGTTCTCCCGGCGGGCCTTGTAGCTGTACTCCCGCGCGTCACGGTTTCGCTCCAGCAGGGAGCGGTTGTCCTCGATGTATTTCATCATTTGTTCCTCCAATTCCAAAGCGCCAGCGCCGGCCCGCAGATCGCGCAGGCTAGGCCCAGGTTAAACATTAGGTCTCTCATTGCGAAACGCACCTCCAAGAGCCATCAAATTAAACCACTGTTCCTGATTGAGCCGTACAGGCTCTTCACTAAGGATGTGATCAACCGCTTTCGCGCCACATCCAACCTTCCGGGCCAGGGCGGCTTCTGTAAGCCGGTGCGTCTCCATTGCCTGCTGGGCCAGGCGGCGAAAGTATTCGTTGGGCGTTCTCATCGCAACACCCACATCAGCCAGAACAGCCCGACGAGAGACAGAACCCCAAAAACCGGAAGCAACCAGAACCCATCACTTGGCTCCTTCTGGATGTTGATTTCCCCGCCACCGGGGAGTTTTACATGGATTTTCATACTTTTCCTCCTTGTCTTTTGACCCGGAGGATGATACAATGTCCTCGCGGGCCTGTTGGCAATCTCAATAGGTATCCGCTGCCCTCGTCGGTGGTGGTGCACTGGCGGGGGCGTTTTTATTTCTTCTGGCTTTCTTTATGCCCCCTTGTCGCCCCCCGGTTCCTGGGAAAATAGATATTCCAGACGGATGCCGGGGAAAAATGTGTCTCTGATCTTCATTGCCTCTCCAAAGGAAAATTCTGTCACGCCGTTCAGCTTGTTTCTAACCGTCTTGTCGGTACAAGAAAGCAAGGCTTGAATGTCGTTGTTACTGACACCATACCTAGCCATCTCTGCCAAAAGGTTTCTCATAGATATCACCCCACTTTCTAACACAATCGCGTGAATCTTGACTATATATTACACGCAGTTTCGGAAATTGTCAATACCTAAACAGAAAAAATTTCTAAAAATTCGCAAATTTTTGTCGACAGAGAGACGAGGATAAAATACAATAGGTATTGAAGTTAGGAGGTGAACAACATGACTATAGAAGAGCAGTTAAAGGGAATCATTTTATCCAGATATAAAAGTGTTCGGGCCTTTACTACAGCTATTGACATTTAACAACTTAAATTATAACTAAAAAGGGAGAGCACCGGAAATGGTACCCTCCCTTGTTTTATAGTGCCCTGATTTTGCGCATAACCCCATTATATACTCTGGGATTCGCCACTTGTAGAGTGTCCATAAGGTCGTCCATGATGTGGAAAACGTCCTCCTGGTCTCGGCCCTCGATCTCACGAAGAAATTCACTGTCGCCATAACGGCCAGTGTATGCGGGTTCCGGGGCAGAAGCCAGAGAGTATGCCTGAACCGACTCGGGTTGCTTTTGCTCCGTGCGGTTCATCTGGTTTTTGATGGTGTACAGGGTGGCTAATTTGGCGTAAGCCGGATAACTGCTCTCACCATATTCCAACCGTGCAATCTCGAGGTCAATCTCTTTGGGGTCCAGCATGGGACCGCCCCCTTTATACCTGCTCCAACTGAGACATAGCGCGACGGAGGATGGATTTCTCCTGCTCGTTAGCGTCGCTCATCATGTCTTCAATTCGGTCCATAATCTCCTCTTTTGCTTCGGCGCGGGAGTACATCCGGCCATTGTTTCCGCCTCTACGCACCTCCATAGAGTAACCATCCCGGCTGTAGTGACCACGGACATAGTGCTTGCCACGGTTGGCATAGCTGGAGCCTCGATTATAAGAGTTACCGCCATCACGGTACCCAGCCTGAGAGTAACCGCCGTCGTCCTCCAGCATTTCAATCTTGTCCAGGTTCTTGATGGTATCGGTCAGCTTGTGGATAATCTCCAAATCACCGGCACCCATTTCAGGCTTGCGGGCGATCTCTTCCAGCTCGTCGCAGAGCTTTTCTTTCAGTTCGTACATGTATTCCATGATCTTTCTCCTTTCATGCCACACGGGTAATAATCAGGCTTGCGTTTTGGAGCTCGATAGCCTGAGTGCTGATATTTTTCACGCTGACAGTTGCAGGCTTACCACGGGGGACAAGGACAAAGGTAGCAACGCTCACATTAAACTCGTCGCTGACAGCGGCAGGGGTAACGGTAGCAGTTGCATCTCCCTGCGCCTCTCCTTCAATGGCAATAGCGATAGAGATAGCGCCAGCTGTTCCACCCGCAGGAACGGCAATATTTCCGTTAAAGATCACAAGGTATCTGGCAAAGCACTGCCCATTGGATGGGCCGCTTAGCTGGACAACACCGGAGCCCTCTCGATGATAGATACAGCCTTTTGCCGGTACGGGGGTTTCAGAAAACACCGCATTCCCATTGGCGGCAATCTGCTGCACAAATACGTTAGTGTACTGTGCCAAAACAATCATTCCTTTCAAAAAAGATAGCGGCGAGGCTATTGCCCCGCCGCGTTGGTGTAGTATCGGCTCGGGGCCGATCATTTTCGTGATGTCACGAAAAAGCTGCCTGTATATGGGGTTGTCAGCAGTTGCTGCAGGGGTTGCATGGCACCTGCACAGGGGTGGGCGGCTGCACCCAGTACGCCGGGGTGGGGCACTCCGCGCCGGTGCGGCGCAGGATCTCCGCCTTGTTGGCGTCCATGGCGGCCATGAGCACCGCGTTCTGGTTGCTCTGAGAGGCCGAGAGTTTCAGGGACTGATTCTCGTTCTCCAGAGCGCGGATGTAGTTCTGGTTCAGCGCGTCCAGCACGGCCCGGGCGTTGGCGTTCTGGTTGTCGATGATGTCGCGAGTGGTGTTCTGGATGGTGTTCTGAGTGGCGGCCGCGCTGGTGGCGATGTCGTACCGCACACCCTGGATGGCACTCTGGGTCTCGCAGCAGCAAGAGGCGAGCTGGGAAGCCAGATTGTTGAAGCCCTGCTGGGTGTTATAGCCCAGCTGGCACACAGCGGTGTCAACCCCGTGGAAGCCATTGGTTACAGCGTCCTTGATGGAGGTCTGGCCGTTCTGGAGGCCGTTCAGGGCGAAGCCATCATTCAGGTCGGCACGAGTGATAACCCCCTGAGCGTTGGGAGTGTTGAAGCCGCCATAGCCGCCTCCAAAACCACCGCCGAAGCCGCCGTAGCCCCAGCCGCCAAACAGGACGAACAGCAGGAGCCAGCTCATCCAGTCGCCGCCCCAGCCGTTGCCGAAGCCACCGTTGTTACCCTGATAGACCGGAGCCACAGGCATGGTCATAACAGTGCTGTCATTGGAAAGAGACATTGCAATTTCTCCTTTGATAAATTTATTTCAAAATCCGGCCGGAATTTTGATTATTGGTATCAAATATGCAAAGTGTACTTAGAATGTTTGATTATTTGTTAGCAACTCCAGGCATAGATTGAAAGGTGTTTGCAATCTGCTGGGCCTGTTGTCTCGCCTGGTTGTACTGATCTTGGGTAATCTTCCCTGACTGCATCATCTCTTGGATGAGCGCGTTGGGGTCCTTCCCCTGCATCTCACTCCGGAACTGCTGGAACCTCTGCCAGAAGTTCATAGGCTGTTTTGGCTGCATAGCCTGATAGAAGGGATTCATTCAGCGTCCTCCTTTTGAACCGTCTTTTTAGCTGTGGGTTTTACAGGAGCTTCTTTGATGGCCGTCAGAGCATCCAGGCGCGCCGCCAGAGCCGCTAATTCATCCTTGGTGGCATATTCCACGGGTGGCGCGACAGGGGCCTGTACGGGCCTAGAATTGCGTTCTACAAGGTCATAGATTTTCATGGACGGCTTGCCGGAAGCGTCCGCCTGTTTGAGATAGACCACCGGAGCATTGCTGTCCCACAGAGTAACGGCACTGTTTGGCGCTACTAAGTAATTTACTGCCTCCATCTCGTTCTGCACCCAGACAATAGATGGGGATTGCTGCTGTGGGACCTGCTGCATATTGGGCTGGTATTGGCTCTGCCTCAACTGCATTAACTGGTCCGCCATTGGAGGCTGGTATGGTTGATACGGCTGATAGGCATAATACGGATAATTCGGCATTTCACGTCATCCTTTCCAGTAATACAGGACCTCTTTCTCCCCGGAATCCCAGGTGTCATATAAGGTCCCGTCGATGATACAGACCACGTGGGAGTTTAGGCCCAGAAGGTATGTTCCGCGCTGATGGGTACGGGCAAACTCGTTGACTGTTGTATGAGCAGGTGCTGGCCTGCGTTCCAGTCCATACCGGCTGAGATAGTTACGCCACACCTCATTAGAGCTTGGCATATCTTTCAGGAGATACCCTTCCAAGCAAAGGCCTATATAGGTGGTGTCCCAGTCCTGGTCTAATGCGGTTGAAATCGCTCTAACCGTGCAATCTCCCACATTCCTGTTGTGGGGATTTTCGTTCAGCCAGGAATACCGCTTTCTCATGCCTGCGTTCCACCTCATTTACATATCGATCCAGACCAGCGTCATTCCCTTGCTGACGGAACCATGCCACCGTCTCCACGGCGCAGTCAGGCAGGATGCCAGCCTGAACAAGTCGGCTCACCATATCCATCAAAAACACGTCCTTTCAAACAAAAAAATGGAGGCCGTGAGGAGGGCGGCGACGTGTACCAACCCTTTATCCTCACGTCCTCCATGCTTAAATTTTCGCAAAAAAATAGCCCCACTGGGTTGCATTCCAGTGAGGCTATGTGTTTGTTTTGTGAAGTTATGTGAACTTTTTAAGTTTAATTGCGGTGCGTTCTATTTTGTGAATAATCCTGGGCAATCTTCTGGAAATTGTGCTTCTGTTATAGGATTTTTCGAACTTGTCTCCAAGCTCCTCCGCAATTTCAATTTGTGGAATCCCGTCCAAAAGATAGCGTGTAGCAATGAATGTATCTTCTTCTCCTAATGCTGCTTGCTCAATAATTTCCACCCAGTCAGAGCGGAGTAAACTATCTAGGCCGTCTGACAGCGACCTTGGTCTTGCCTTTGCGATTTTTACGCCTCCGGACTCGTGTTCTCCGAACTTTTGCCATCCTGAATCGCCTCCAAAATTGCCAGAATATCTTCCGGCGAAAGATCAGACGAAAGAACATTGCCCTCAGAGTCGGTTACGTTGTAAACACCGGAATATTCCGTACTGCTGACGTAATCGTATTGAAGCCACATATAAGCGAAGATTCCAACTGTGGCAATGATAGAGGCCGCCCATGCAATCGCCATTGTCACAATTGTGCGCTTGCTTCGCTCCATGCAAACCTCGTGGTATGCCAAAGGAACGGTTTGCACAACGTCCTTACTCTGCTCGGAAACAATGCTTTCATCTTTCATAATATCACGCCCTTTCTTTTTTGAAAATTATATCACAAGCAAGCTGGAATAGGAATCACTTTTTGCTGAGTGCGGCGGCCACCACGGCCACCTCCTGCCGGGTGATAAACCCCTTGGGAGAGGCGATGGAGCCGCCCACCTCGGACATAGCCCCTGCATCGATAGCCTCCTGAATGTACGGCTTTGCCCAGTCGTCGGCGGGTTTGGCGTTTCGCTCTGTCAGGTATCGGTTCATGTACTGTTCAAACTGTTCATAACTCATATCGTCGTCCTCCTCCAGCATTTTCTTGAATTCCATCCACTCCGCCGGATTGTCCACCCAGGGAGCCGGGCACCGCTTTCCAGTCACGTCATAGTGCCGCAGGACGTGGCTGGAATCAATGCCATACTCCTTCATCTTCTGCCGGACAAAATCCGCTGTGCGGGCTCTGACGGCCTCTGGTACGCCTCCAACGCTGTTGCACATCTCAACACCGATACTATTGGCATTCCGGCAATAAGGGTGGCGTGGATTCTTAGACCCACAGTGCCACGCCACGTCCGTATCCTGGACAGACTGGCAAACCTCATTCTCGTCCACAAAGTAGTGGGCCGAGGTGCCGGTCTTGGCCCGAGCAAAGTAGTCTAGGTTATTCTGGGCAGTATCGCCGGAGTTGGCCGTGTAGTGGACCACGATGTACTCCACGGGCTGGGTGCGGCCTTTCTGGTAATTTCCTGTATGGGCCTGCTTGAATGTCATTCAGCACCGCCCCCGTCAATGGTGTCCTGGAGCTTCTGAGACTGGGTGCCGAAGTAGAAGGCGATGATCACCGCGTAGATGGTCATAAAGTCCTGAGCGATCTGTCCGGTGATGGCCAGATAGGCGAACACACCGGTGAGCGTCAGAGTCACCAGGGACTTCACGGACAAGAGTGCGCCCAAACGCTTCAAAATGGTTTCAGACATTGTTCGAGTCTCCTTTCTTCAGTATGGTTTTCAGGCACAGCAGGAGTAATTCCCCGCCGAAGAACCCCAAAATGATGCCCAGTAGGGCCGCAGGGTCGTGCCCAGTATGGGACAGGATTCGCAGCGCCCACAGGCTGGCTCCGCTGGCAAAGGCAATGCAGTAGATCACTGTCACTTTGGCAAACAGGTGGGGAACGGCCCGGATGCACGCTAACAGCCGCTTCATGGTTTCCCCGCCTTTAAATCCCGGATGTCGTGCTGGACCTCCAGCATCTGTCCTTCCAGCTTATAGGTGCGCTCGATCACGCCGTTATGTACCGCCACCCGCTTCTCCAGCTGCTCGATACGGTAGGTGGTCAGCTTGTTGGAGACCAGGATGCCCCCAAAGGTCCCCGCCAGGGTGCCCACCAGAGACATCCCGGCCACGGCTAGGGTGGTCCAGTCCATCAGACCGCCTCCCACCCCTGGGGGTACGCTTCCGGGCTCCACACGTTCCCGTTGATCTTCGAGACATAGT
>ERZ1090878.612-NODE-614-length-18767-cov-5.941054_pt1 | contig 18767 bp, 18 predicted proteins | sample MGYA00478473_ERZ1090878 | MGnify/ENA primary metagenome ERZ1090878 (study PRJEB33644, sample SAMEA5815720) | chicken gut metagenome | biome: Chicken; feature: Gastrointestinal Tract; material: Caecum | place: Ireland | collected 2019-01-01 | study: A study of the... | reverse complement strand
GATGTCGTAAAAGCGGTTGATGAGGTTGGTGATGGTGGTCTTGCCCGCGCCGGTCGCGCCGACGAAAGCGACCTTCTGGCCGGGTTCGGCGTACAGTGTGATATTGTGCAGCACGATCTTATCCGGGTTATAGCCGAAGTCCACATCGTAGAAACGCACATCGCCCTTTACCTGTTGATAGGTGGTCGTGCCGTCCTCATGCGGGTGCTTCCATGCCCAGATGTTGGTTTTTTCCGGGGTTTCCACCAGATTGCCCTGCTTGTCGTACTTGGCGTTGACGAGCGTAACATAACCGTTGTCCTGCTCGGGTTCTTCGTCCATCAGCTCGAAAATACGTTCCGCACCGGCCAGCGCCATGATGATGGAGTTAAACTGCTGCGAAATCTGGGTCACCGGCATGGTGAACGACTTGGTCAGCTGCAAGAAAGAGGCGATGACGCCGATGGTGATGCTGCTGCCGACCACGCCGGACAGCGCCAGCGTGCCGCCGACCACAGCCACCAGCACATACAGCAGGTTGCCGATGTTGGCCATAATCGGCATCAGGATGTTAGCGAAGGTGTTGGCATTCTTGGCGCTTTCGCGCAGCGCGTCGTTTAAGACGTCAAACTGTTCTTTGCACTTTTCCTCGTGGCAGAACACTTTAACGACCTTCTGGCCGCCGATCATCTCCTCAATGTAGCCGTTGACCTTGCCCAGCGCGGTCTGCTGCTCGAGGAAGAAGCGGGCGGACTGACCGCCGATGCGCTTGACGACCACCAGCATCACGGCAATGCCAATCAGCACGAAAATCGTCAGCCAGACGTTGGTCACCAGCATGGCAATAAACACTGCGATGATGGTGATGAGCGAGGAAAACATCTGCGGCACGGACTGGCTGAGCATCTGCTGCAGTGTGTCGGTATCGTTGGTGAAGTGGCTCATGAGGTCGCCGTGGGCGTGCGTGTCAAAATAACGGATGGGCAGCTTCTGCATGCGCTCGAACATTTCGTCGCGCACCTGCTTGAGAATGCCCTGCGAGATCGAAACCATGATGCGGTTATACAGGAAGGTAGAAACAATGCCCACCAGATACACCAGCCCCATAAGCGCGATCGCGTGGATCAGGCCAGTAAAGACCGGCGAGGCTTGCAGGAGAAGCGGTGCGATATAATCATCGATCAACACGCGCAGGAACATGGAGCCTGCCACGTTCGCCACCGCGGAAAACAGGATGCAGATCAGCACCACAGCGAACTGCACGGCGTAGCCGCCCTTAAAATAACGAAGTAAACGCGCGAGGGTTTTCTTCGGGTTTTTGCTGCGCTTGCCGCCGCCCATCTGGCCGTGACGGCCCGGACCGCCCATCGGTCCTCTCATTCCAGGTCCCGGCATTATTCCTCGCCTCCTTTCTTCATCTGCTGGTTGTAGATTTCCTGATAGATTGTGTTGCTTGCCAGCAGCTCTTCATGCGTGCCGACCGCTTGGATCGAGCCGCTGTCCAGAATGATGATCTGGTCGGCATCCTGCACGGAGGAGATACGCTGCGCAATAATCAGCTTGGTCGTATCCGGAATCTCTTCCGCGAACGCCTTTCGGATCAGTGCGTCGGTCTTGGTATCGACCGCGCTGGTCGAGTCGTCCAGAATCAGCACCTTGGGCTTTTTCAGCAGCGCGCGGGCGATACACAGGCGCTGCTTCTGGCCGCCGGATACATTGGTGCCGCCCTGCTCGATGTAGGTATCGTATTTATTCGGCATCTGCTCGATGAATTCATCGGCCTGTGCCAGACGGCAGACGCGCTCGAGCTCTGCGTCGCTTGCGTGCTCGTCGCCCCAGCGCAGATTTTCCTTGATCGTGCCGGAGAACAGCACGTTTTTCTGCAATACCATGGCAACCTGCTCGCGGAGCGCTTCAATGTCGTAGTCGCGCACATCCACGCCGCCGACTTTGACCGAGCCGGTGGTCACGTCATACAGACGCGGGATAAGCTGCACCAGTGTGGACTTTGCCGAGCCGGTGCCGCCCAGAATGCCGATGGTCTGACCGGCTTTGATGTGCAGGTTGACATCCCGGAGCGCGAGCTTGTTTGCGTCACCCTTGTAGCTGAAATTGACGTCTTCAAAGTCGATGTCGCCGCTCTTGACCTCAGTGACCGGGTTTTCCGGGTTGTGCAGGTCGGACTTTTCCTCAAGCAGCTCGGTGATACGCTCGGCGCTGGCTCTGGACATGGTAATCATAACAAATACCATAGCCACCATCATCAGGCTCATCAGGATCTGCATCGCATAGGAGAACAGGCTGGTCAGCTCGCCGGTGGTCATGGTGCCGCCCACGATCAGGCGCGCGCCGAACCACGAAATCAGCAGCATGCAGGCGTACATGCAGAACTGCATGAGCGGCATAACGCCCGCCATAGTCTTCTGCGCCTTGGAGAACTGGCGGTACAGCAGACCGGATACGCCCTTGAACTTTTCGGTTTCGTGATCCTCGCGCACATAGGCTTTGACCACGCGGATGCCGCGCACGTTTTCCTGCACGACCGTGTTCATGCGGTCGTAGGTTTTGAACACGCGCTCAAATACCGGCGCAACGCTCTTCATCAGCAGTCCCAGACCGATTGCCAGCACGGGCAGCACGCACAGGAAGATCAGCGCAAGCTGGCTGTTGATTTGGAACGCCATGACCAGCGCGAATATCAGCATCACCGGGCAGCGCACGGCGATGCGCGTGCACATCTGGAACGAGTTCTGCACGTTGGTGACGTCGGTCGTCAGACGGGTGACGATCGAGCCGGTGGAGAACTTATCAATGTTGGAAAATGAGAAATCCTGTACCGCATAATACATATCGTGACGCAGGTTGCGGGCAAAGCCCGTGGAAGCCCGCGCGGCATAGGTGCCTGCCGCCGCGCCGAAAACCAGCGCGAGCATAGCGCAGACGATCAGAATAATGCCGTATTTCCAGATTTCCCCCATGTTTTGCGCATCAATGCCTTTGTCGATCAGCAGTGCCATCACCGCCGGGATGACAACCTCCATCACAACCTCGAGCACAACGAAAAACGGCGTGAGCAGCGCGTCTTTTTTAAACTCACGCACGCTTTTTAACAGCCTCTTAATCATCCTTGTCCCTCCGAAGCTTTGCGTTGATAATTTTCCAAATTGGCACGGATTTTTTCACACACACGAAACCAGACGGCAAGCTCTTCCGGATCAATGCCCTCTTCCATGAGCGCTTCGGTTTGATCCATTGCCTGTTGGATGCGCTCATACAGCGCCTTGGCGCAGTCGGTCAGCACCAGACGCTTGAGCCGTCGGTCGTGTTCCACCGGTTCGCGCCGCAGCAGGCCGTGCTCCTCCATCAGATTCAGGATGCCGGTTGCGGTCGAACGCCGGATGCGGAAATGGGTTTCGATATCCCGCTGGAAGCGCTCTTCCTTTGCCTGCATCAGAAACCACAGAATCATCGCCTGCATGCCGGTGATGTTCGCCATTTCATCTTTGCCGGTGGTGCAGACCATCTGCCGTTTGAGCAGGTTGCCCAGCATGCCAAGCTCCGTGCCGATTCGCTTGTCACACACTTTGTTAGCCTCCTTACTATTAGCTTACTAACACATTATAGCGGGTTGAAAGGCAATGTCAACCATCTTCACAGAATGTTCAAAAAAAAGCCTGCCGCATGACAAGACGGCAGGCTTTGGACCGAATGGTTTTTATGCAGATTTACGGTTGATATGGCGGCGCGAGATACAAATTCTGTAAATACAGTCGGCCGGTGCGCGTGCGGAACACACGCTCGTCCGCAGTGCGGCAGGCCTCCGGCGGCAGTGTATCCTCGTAGGCGTTGACCAGAAAATCTGATTCGAGCAGGATGCGGAAATCCTTGTCTTCGGATGCGGTATAGGTATGATGATGGGCGATCAGCCACAAAATCCGTTCGCACGCCGCAGGGTCTGCGCCCACTTGCTCCAGCAGAGGCGCGGCGACTGCGGGGCCTTCCACCTCCTGCCACTTGCCGGCGGAAGAGGCGTGCTTGCGTTCGGCCTCGTGGATGCCGATGTCATGCAGGATGGCGGCGGCTTCGAGCGTGTTCTGCGTTTGCGCGTCCAGTCCTTCACTTTGTCCGATGAGGCGGCAGAATGCATAAACCTTCATCAGATGCTGCACGCGGCGCGGGTCGCCTGCGTCATAGGCGATGGCCAGTTCGGTCAGTTTGGCAATGTCAATCATGTGATAAGCCCTCCCATTGGTATTTCTGCATGTCCACACGGCCGTCCGGCGTAAAAGTGATGCCGTCGGCTTCGAGCATGGCGCGCTGCGCATCCGCGCCGCCGAAGGCGAAGGCGGGGGAGGTGCGGCCGTCTTTGGTCACCACACGGTAACAGGGGATGCCCTCAGGGTCGGGATTGGCATGCAGCGCATAGCCGACTACTCGTGCCCAGCGCGGGTTGCCCGCAAGAAAAGCCACCTGGCCGTAGGTTGCCACCGTGCCGCGCGGGATACGGCGCACGACTGCATAAATTTTTTCAAAAGCTGTCATTTTGCAAGTTTCTCCTTTTGTAATTTCATTATATCAGCGAAAGCGCACAATTTCCATCCCTCCTGCGAAAGAAAAAAATGTATATTATTAACACACTAAAGTATTGCGCTCTACGGCGAAATACTATATAATAGGGAATGCACTACCGCAAGTATGTAAGTTATTCCGCACTTTTCCCTGAAAATTGGAAACAGTCTGCGGCAGAAATGTAAGGAGGACAAATAAAATGGCACTTACCAATTCTTACCTCAAGCGCGTGTATGAGACCGTGCAAAAGCGCAACCCGAACGAGCCGGAATTTCAGCAGGCGGTTCTCGAAGTTCTCGAGAGCTTTGAGCCGGTTGTCGAAGCTCGTCCCGAGCTGGAGAAGAACGGTATCATCGAGCGCATCGTTGAGCCGGAGCGCATGGTTATGTTCCGCGTTCCGTGGGTAGACGACGAGGGCAAGGTTCAGGTCAACCGCGGTTTCCGCGTGCAGTTCAACTCCGCGATCGGCCCCTACAAGGGCGGCCTGCGCTTCCATCCGTCCGTTAACGCTTCGGTCATCAAGTTCCTGGGCTTCGAGCAGTGCTTCAAGAACAGCCTGACCAGCCTGCCCATGGGCGGCGGCAAGGGCGGCTCCGACTTTGATCCGAAGGGCAAGTCTGATGCGGAAGTGATGCGTTTCTGCCAGTCCTTTATCACCGAGCTGTCCAAGCACATCGGCCAGTTCACCGACGTTCCGGCGGGCGACATCGGTGTTGGCGGCCGTGAGATCGGCTTTATGTACGGCCAGTACAAGCGTCTGCGCAACGAGTTCACCGGCGTTCTGACCGGCAAGGGCCTGTCCTACGGCGGCTCTCTGGCTCGTACCGAGGCGACTGGTTACGGCCTGTGCTACTATATGAAGGAAATGCTCGCATACAAGGGCACCTCGTTTGAGGGCAAGACGGTTGCGATCTCCGGTTCGGGCAACGTTGCTATCTACGCTTGCCAGAAGGCCACCGAGCTGGGCGCAAAGGTTGTCACCATGTCCGACTCCAACGGCTTTATCTACGATCCCAACGGCATCAACCTCGATGTTGTCAAGGACATCAAGGAAGTCAAGCGCGGCCGCATCAAGGAGTACGCAGAGCGCGTTCCGGGCAGCACCTACACCGAGGGTCAGCGTCCGTGGAGCGTCAAGTGCGATATTGCGCTGCCCTGCGCTACCCAGAACGAGCTGGATGAGAACGACGCCAAGGCACTGATTGCGAACGGCTGCAAGTTTGTTGCAGAGGGCGCAAACATGCCGTCCACCCCGGAGGCAGTTGCTGCGTTTCAGGCAAACGACGTATTCTTCGGCCCGGCCAAGGCTGCTAACGCAGGCGGCGTTGCGACCTCCGGCCTTGAGATGAGCCAGAACTCGCTGCGTCTGTCCTGGACCTTCGAGGAGGTTGATCAGCGTCTGCACGATATCATGGTCAACATCTTCAAGACCTGCATCACCGCGGCTGAGAAGTATGGCCACAAGGACAATCTGGTTATGGGCGCCAACATCGGCGGCTTCGAGAAGATTGCTGACGCAATGCTCGCGCAGGGCGTATGCTAATTCTCGATTGAAACCACGCTTTCAATCGAATATACGTCCTTGGCAGTCTTTGACTGCAAGGACTATTGCAGAAAAACAGGCTCGGAATTTGATTCCGGGCCTGTTTTTCTGTTTGTCAAAACCGACCCGGCAAAGCTGGGCCGGTTTTGGAAACAGGCGGCTTTCGGTTCCCTTTGCCGCCTGTTTCTTTCTATTGCGCTGCGGCGCGGGGAATACATGCAAAGTGCGGCGGCATATTCCTGTCCCTATTCTGCATAAGCTGTACCAAGTGAAAGGAGGCGGCGGACATGACAGGAAGACGTCCGGTGCGCAAACGCGCAGGCAGCGGCAAAGGGATGCTGCTGGTGGTGGCGCTGGTGCTGGCCGCGGGAATCGTCAAATATGCGGATACGCCTTTTGCAGTCGCCGCACGGGAAAAGGCGGCGCAGGTGCTGGCGGGTGCGCCCGGTGTGGATCAGATGCTTGCGGTATTCGGCGGAGAGGACGCGGATGCGGTGTTCGGGGAGCAGTCCGGGGCGGAAAACGCATATGCGGCTTCGTCGGGCGGCGCGGAGGATGTGCTCGGCCGGGAGCAAAGTCTGTTTCCGGACACGGTGGATGATACGGTGCATGCGTTGTCGTTTGAACACGTTTTGCCGACCGAAGGTACGCTGACTTCGGGCTTTGGCAGTCGGCTGAGCCCGACCACGGGCGAGCCCGCATTCCATTACGGTTTGGACATTGCGGCAGACGAAGGCACACCGATTGCAGCCTTTGCCGACGGCACGGTGCGCGAGGTAGGGGAATCCGACTATGGAAAATACCTGATCGTGGACCATGCGGACGGGTTTTCCACGCTATATGCGCATTGCAGCAGCATTTTAGCAGGCGTGGGCGATGAGGTGAAATGCGGTGGTGAGATCGCGCTCGTCGGACAGACGGGCAACACGACCGGCCCGCACCTGCACTTTGAAGTGTGGAAGGACGGCATGGCGCTCGATCCGTCGGATTATGTGGAACTGGCGTGACGCGCGGCAGGGTTGAGGTACGGGACGGGTTTGTTGTGCTGCTGGCCGCGCTGTGGTGTGCGGACCGGACAAACGTGCTGCCGCTGGTACTGCTGGCCGCTGCTGTGCACGAAGGTGGGCATTTGCTGGTGCTGCGCCTGTCCGGCGGACGGCTGCACCGCCTGACGCTGACTTGCTGCGGTGCGGTGCTGCACTGCGCGCTGCCAGAAGGGCGGTTCGCACGGGCGGCGGTGTGTCTTGCGGGTCCGGCGGCGAGTTTTGCGCTGACTGTGTTGGCGCAGGCGTGCGGTTGGTATCGGCTGGCAGGCGCAAGCGTGCTGCTCGGCGCATTCAATCTGCTGCCCCTGCCGCCGCTCGACGGTGGGATGGTGCTCGAGCATCTGTGCGCGGGTGGGGCGGTAACGGCGCGGGCGGCGCTGGCTTTGCTGAGCGCGGCGGGCCTGCTTTGCTGCGGGCTTTGGCTGCTGCGCACGGGTGGCGGCTGCTGGCTGCTGCTGATTGGTGCGCTGATCGGCGCAAAAAGTGCGAAAAACCTTGCCAATAGCATCAAAATGCGGTAAGATAAAAGAGATCACAGAGGCTTGCTGGAACGGAGGCATTATGTATCAGATCGGCGATAAGGTCGTTCATCCATTGCATGGCGCAGGTGTGATTGTGGACATTGTCGAGCGCACGATTGACGGCGCGCCCGCAACCTATTATGCCCTCAGGCTTGCGCTGGACGATACACAGCTGTTCATTCCGATGGATGCGAGCGAGAAACTCGGTATCCGTCCGGTCTGTTCCCGCGCACAGGCGCAGGCGTTTTTGCAGCGGCTGGATGACATTGTCCGCAGCGAAAGCAAGGGCTGGAACCAGCGCTATCGGGAGAATATGCTGCATATTCGCTCGGGGGATCTGGATGAGGTGGCGCAGGTGGTCAAAAGCCTTGCCGCGCGCGACCGGGAGCGCGGTCTGTCCATGGGGGAAAAGAAAATGCTGCTTTCCGCGCGGCAAATTCTCGAATCCGAGCTGTGCTTTGCGCTGGATTGCAGCCCGCAGGAGATCGCACAGGTGATCGATCAGCATTTGGAAACGTAACAGGAAGGCTTTGCGGCAGAGCAAAGCCTTTTTTCAAAGGAGAATGGATATGCAGGAAAAACGAAAGAAAAAATCCCTGCCCGCAGCGGTATGCGCGGTGATCGTGGCGGCGGGTTCCTCGCGCCGCATGGGAGGAGAAAACAAGCTGCTGCTCAAGCTCGCGGGCGCGCCCGTGCTGGCGCACACGCTCAATGCGTTTGAAAAGTGCGCGGCGGTGCGCGATATCGTGCTGGTGTGCCGCGAACAGGACATCATGCCCTATACCGATCTGGTGCGCGCGTTCGGCATCTCCAAGCTGCGTACGGTCACGCGCGGCGGGGACAGCCGCACGGCGTCCGTGTTGGCGGGGATCACAGCCGCGCCTGAGGATACTGTGCTGGTCGCTGTGCATGACGGCGCGCGTCCGCTGGTTTCCGAAGCGGTTATCACCGAAGCGGTGTGCGCTGCGGCTGAGTGTGGCGCGGCGGCACCGGTCGTTCCGGTTAAGGACAGCATCAAGCGCATCGAAAACGGCTGCATCGCAGCCGATGTGCCGCGAGATACGCTGGCGGCAGTGCAGACACCGCAGGTATTCCGGCGGGAAGTGTTGCAGCGCGCGCTGACCGATGCGCAGCGGAAAAATCGGTCGTTTACCGACGACTGCGCGGCGGTCGAAGCGCTGGGACAGACCGTGCGCGCCACGCACGGCAGCTACGAAAACATCAAGATCACCACGCCCGAGGACATTTCGGCCGCTGAGGCGTTTTTGAACAGGGAGGACGACTGACCATGCGCATTGGACACGGATACGACGTACACCGGCTGGTGAAAGGCCGCAAATGCATCATCGGCGGGGTGGACATTCCGCACGAAACCGGCTTGGACGGGCACTCGGATGCGGATGTGCTGGTGCATGCGGTGATGGATGCACTGCTCGGCGCGTTGGCGCTGGGCGACATCGGCAAGCACTTCCCGGACACCGACCCGCGCTATAAGGGCGCGGATAGCATGGGGCTTTTGCGGCATGTAGCTGCTCTGATCGCAAAGGAAGGGTACCGACTGGGAAATCTGGACGCCACCGTGCTGGCGCAGGCGCCAAAGCTCGCACCGCACATTATGCAAATGCGTGAGAATATCGCGGCGGCGCTCGGCTGTGAGGTATCGCGCGTGTCGGTCAAGGCGACGACCGAGGAAAAGCTCGGCTTCACCGGCGCAAAGCAGGGCATCGCAGCGCATTGCGTTTGTCTGCTCGAGCGGGTGGAGTAAGGCGCGGATAAACGAAATTCAAAGGCCGATCCGGATACAGTCCGGATCGGCCTTTTCGCGCTATGGGCGGCACGGCCCCGGCCGCTGACGCAGCGGATGCAAAAAAACCTGCGTGAGACTGAAAACGGTTGCATGATTCCTTGCACGGTGGACAAATGTTTTTCGGAAGAAAGCACAAAATTTGCATTTTTGTTCAAAAGATAATCGGTATTTTGCCTGAAATTGCCTGCATATTGAAAAAAACAATGCCGTTTTGGCAAAAGCGTAGTATAATAAAAACTAATCTGAACGCTTTACAGAAATAAATTCTGCGGGGCGGGGGAGATTATACAGTAAAGGAGAAGATTATCATGAAGAAAAGTCTCAGCATGCTGCTGGCCGGTTTGATGCTGGTCGGTACGCTGGCGGGCTGCGGTGGCAATACCGGGAGCACCGACAATGCGGGCACCGATGACAGTAGCGCTTCCGGCGCGGCGTTCAAGATCGGCGGCACCTCTCCGCTGACTGGTGATGCAGCGATTTACGGCAACGCGGTTGCGCGCGGCGCGCAGATCGCAGCGGACGAGATCAATGCCCAGGGCGGCATTCAGATCGAGCTGAAGTTCGAGGACGACGAGAACAACACTGAGAAGGCTGTCAATGCGTACAACAACCTCAAGGACTGGGGCATGCAGTTGTCTCTGGGTTCGGTTACTTCCAAGCCCTGTGAGGCGATTTCGACCGATATCAATACCGACCGTATCTTTGCGCTGACCCCGTCGGCATCTTCGGTTGCAACCACCGAGGGCAAGGACAACATGTTCCAGATGTGCTTCGCTGACCCGAACCAGGGTACTGCTTCCGCAGACTATATTGCGGACCAGAAGCTCGGCACCAAGATTGCGATCATCTGGAAGAATGACGACGTTTACTCCACCGGCATCCATGACAAGTTTGTTGCCGAGGCGCAGACCAAGGGACTGGAGATCGTTTCCGACACCACCTTCACCGACGCTTCTGCCACCGACTTCTCGGTACAGCTGAACGACGCAAAGGACAAGGGCGCAGATCTGGTGTTCCTGCCGATGTACTACACCCCGGCTTCCCTGATTCTGACGCAGGCCAACTCCATGGGCTACGCGCCGAAGTTCTTCGGCGTAGACGGCATGGACGGCATTCTGGGCGTTGAGAACTTCGACACCAGCCTGGCTGAGGGCGTTATGCTGCTGACCCCGTTCAACGCGGACGCCACCGACGAAAAGACCGTTTCTTTCGTTAACAAGTACAAGGAAGCATACGGCGAAGTTCCGAACCAGTTTGCAGCAGACGCTTATGACTGCATTTATGCGTATGCACAGGCGCTTGAGGCTACCGGTGCAACACCGGATATGTCCGCTGAGGATCTGTGCCCGCTGATGATTGAGCAGTTTACTTCCATGACCTTCAATGGCCTGACCGGCGAGAACATGACTTGGGATACCACCGGTGCGGTTTCCAAGACTCCGAAGGGCATGGTCATCCAGAACGGCGCATACGTAGGTATGTAAAAAAAGTCTGAGGGGGACACGGTTCTCCTTGGATACCGAAAATGGTGTGCGCGGCGCGCACCCGAACACAAATGACGCAAGTGAGAAGCAAAGGAGGGCGCCGCATTCTGCGACGGCCCTCCTTTGTCTATTTTCCCGTTTACCGGCATTATGGGGTGGGGCGACGGCTTGACCGAAGCAGCCAAGCCACCGCCCCATCCCACAAACGGACAAGAGAAATGAAAAAGATTTGAGGTGTATGAAACCATGAGCTTTCTCAATCATCTGATCAACGGCATCAGTCTGGGAAGCATTTACGCAATCATCGCGTTGGGATACACGATGGTTTACGGCATTGCCAAAATGCTGAACTTTGCGCATGGCGACGTTATTATGGTGGGCGGCTATATGTGCTTCTGCGCCACGACCTATCTGGGCTGGCCGCCGATTGCAGGCGTGCTGCTCGCGGTTGTGGTCTGCACGGTGCTGGGCGTCGTGATCGAGCGTCTGGCGTACAAGCCGCTGCGCATGGCGCCGTCGCTGGCGGTGCTGATTACAGCAATCGGCGTTTCCTACTTTTTGCAGAATGCGGCGCTGCTGATCTGGGGCTCGAGCACGAAGAGCTTTACCTCGGTGGTCAGCGGCGATCCGATCCAGTTGTTCGGCGGTCAGCTGACCATTACGCGCGTGACGATCGTCACGATCGTGGCATGTGTTGTCATCATGATCGCATTGACGCTGTTCACCGGCAAGAGCAAGATGGGTACGGCGATGCGTGCGGTGTCCGAGGATAAGGGCGCGGCGCAGCTGATGGGTATTAACGTCAACACAACGATTTCGCTGACCTTTGCGATCGGCTCGGGCCTTGCTGCAATCGCGGGCGTGCTGCTTTGCTCCGCCTACCCGACCCTTCTGCCGACGACCGGTTCGATGCCCGGCATCAAGGCGTTCACCGCGGCGGTATTTGGCGGCATCGGCTCGATTCCGGGCGCGCTGCTGGGCGGCATCCTGCTCGGCGTGATCGAGATTTTCGCCAAGGCGTACATTTCGACCCAGCTCTCGGATGCAATCGTGTTTGCGGTGCTGATTGTCGTGCTGCTGGTCAAGCCGGACGGCCTGCTCGGCAAGCGCGTGAGTGAAAAGGTATAAGGGGGCGGAAACAATGAACAAACTGAAAAAGTATGCCGCCTCCCGCAGCGGACGCGATACGCTGCTGTCTTTTGGCATTGTCATTGTAGCATTCGTTGTGGTGCAGGCGCTGGTGCTCTCCGGTAACATTTCCAGCTCGATGAAGGGCTTGCTCGTGCCGATCTGCGCCTACATCATTATGGCGATATCGCTCAACCTGACGGTTGGTATTCTGGGTGAGCTGTCGCTCGGCCATGCGGGCTTTATGTCGGTCGGCGCGTTCTCCGGCATCGTGGTGACCACGAGCCTTGCGGACGCGGTTCCGTCCGGCGCGGTGCGCCTGATTCTCGCCATCATCGTGGGCGCGATCTGCGCTGCTATCGCGGGCGTGATTGTCGGCGTGCCGGTGCTGCGCCTCAAGGGCGACTATCTGGCGATCGTGACGCTGGCGTTCGGTGAGATCATCAAAAATATCATTAACGTGCTTTATGTCGGTAAGGATGCATCCGGCCTGCATTTCAGCATTCTCGAGCAGAAGTTTCAGCTGGCGGACGGCGGCAAAATGATTATCAATGGGCCGATGGGCGTATCGGGCGTGGAGAAGCTGTCCAGCTTTACCTCGGGCTTTATCCTTATCTTGATTACGCTGTTCATCATCCTGAACCTGATTAACAGCCGCTCGGGCCGTGCAATTATGGCGGTGCGCGACAATAAGATCGCGGCCGATTCCATCGGCATTGCTACCACGCATTATAAGCTGATGGCCTTCGTCATTTCCGCGGCGTTCGCGGGCATGGCGGGCGCGCTGTACGCGATGAACTATTCGACCATCACGGCGGCTAAGTTCGACTTCAACACATCCATTCTGATTCTGGTATTCGTGGTACTGGGCGGTCTGGGCAACATCTGGGGCTCGATCATCGCCGCAACCCTGCTGACGCTGCTGCCCGAGCTGCTGCGCGCGGTCAACAGCTACCGTATGCTCATTTACGCGATCCTGCTGATTGCAATGATGCTGTTTAACAACTCCTCGCTCAAGGAGCGGTTGCTCGAAAAGCGAGGCATGAAGCAGATGCAAAAACTGGAGAAAAACGAAAAGGAGGGCGCGTGACCATGGCAATGCTGGAAGTTACTTCGCTGGGCATTTCCTTCGGCGGCTTGCGCGCCGTCGATGAGCTGAACATGAAAATCGAAGAGGGCGGTTTGGTCGGCCTGATCGGGCCGAACGGCGCGGGCAAGACCACTGTGTTCAACATGCTGACCGGTGTGTACCGTCCGACCGACGGCGGTATCCGTCTGGACGGTCAGAACCTGATCGGCAAAAAGCCGCACGACATCTGTAAGCTGGGCGTGGCGCGCACGTTCCAAAACATTCGCCTGTTCTCCAATCTGTCCGTGCTGGACAACGTCAAAACCGGCCTGCACAATGAGATCTCCTACACGCTTGCGGAAAGCCTGCTGCACATCGGCTCGTACCGGAAAAAGGAACGCGCGATGGACGGCCGGGCGATGGAGCTGCTCGAGGTGTTTGATCTGGTGAGCGTCGCCGACCATAAGGCGGCTAATCTGCCGTACGGCAAGCAGCGCAAGCTGGAGATCGCGCGTGCGCTTGCAACCGACCCCAAGCTGCTGCTGCTCGACGAGCCGGCGGCCGGCATGAACCCGAACGAAACCGCAGAGCTGATGGAAACCATCGAGCTGGTGCGCAAAAAGTTCGGCGTGACCGTGCTGCTGATCGAGCATGACATGAAGCTGGTTTCGGGTATCTGCGAATATCTGTATGTGCTCAATTTCGGCCGTCTGCTGGCCGAAGGCACACCGAGCGAAGTGCTGAGCAACCCGGAGGTCGTCACGGCCTACCTCGGCGAATAAGAAAGGAGGAAACCAACCAATGGCAATGCTGGAAGTCAAGGATATTAACGTATATTATGGCCTGATTCATGCGCTGCGCGACGTTTCCTTCGAGGTAAACGAGGGCGAGGTCGTGGCGCTGATCGGTGCAAACGGCGCGGGCAAGACTACAACGCTGCACACGATCACCGGCCTGCTGCCGAGCAAGGGCGGCACGGTGACGTTTGAAGGCAAGGATATCACCAAAAAGCCCGGCCACGAGATTGTACGCTTGGGCATGAGCCATGTGCCGGAAGGCCGCCGCGTATTCTCGGGGCTGACCGTATGTGAAAACCTCAAAATGGGTGCATATACCCGTCCCAAGAGCGAGGTCGAATCCTCTTTGGCAGAGGTTTACAAGCGTTTTCCGCGCTTGGAGGAACGTAAAAACCAGCCGGCCGGCACGCTGTCCGGCGGCGAGCAGCAAATGCTGGCCATGGGCCGCGCCCTGATGGCCAAGCCGCGTATCCTGCTGCTGGATGAGCCGTCTATGGGCCTGTCCCCGCTGTTTGTCGGTGAGGTGTTCAAGATCATTCAGGAGGTTTCGGCAGCCGGTACGACCGTGCTGCTGGTCGAGCAGAACGCGAAGAAGGCGCTTTCGATTTCCAATCGCGCCTATGTGCTGGAGACCGGCAAGATCGTCAAAATGGGCAAGGCGTCCGATCTGCTGAACGATGACGCAATCAAAAAGGCATATCTGGGTGAATAAGGGGGAAAACGTATGAAGCCGTACATTATCACCATCGCCCGCCAGTATGGCTCGGGCGGCAAGACGGTTGGCAAAATGCTGTCCGACCGGTTGCATATCCCGTTTTACAACCGCGAGATCATCACGATGGCGTCCGAGGACAGCGGTATCAATGCCATGTTGTTTACGGATGAGCGCCTCAAGCCTGATCTGATTACGCGCCTGAAAAGCCGTTATAAGGGCAACCTGCCGTTGCCGAATGATTCATCCAAGGTATATCTGCGGGATGACGCGCTGTTTGACTATCAGGCAAAGATCATTCGCAAGCTGACCGATCAGGGTCCATGTGTCCTGATTGGGCGCTGCGCAGACTATGTGCTCAAGGGCCGCCCGGATGTGGTACGTGTGTTTGTGCATGCGGACGCGGATTTTTGTCTGGAGCAGGCGATGAAGGTGGATTCGCTGCCGGAGGAGGAGGTCGTACGCAAAATTGCGGAGATCGACGAATATCGGGCAAAATACTATAAGCATCACACCGGTCATGACTGGTATGATGCGCGCAACTACGACCTGTCCCTCAACAGCGGCGTGCTGGGCTTTGACGGCGTAGTGGAAGAGATCGTGCAGTATATGGAAGTGCGCTCGCAGTTCCAGAAGTGAAAAGATTGCAGTATCGTTCAAAAAGTTTGGCGATGCTTTCACGTTCATATTGATTATGCAGTCGAAGGAGCTTGTTGTCTGCTAAAGGCAGACAGCAAGCTCCTTTTGCTTTGCTTTGTTTTCATATGTTCCATAGACTTTTGCATGGAATATGGAGGATTTGAGCCTTACTCTGTGTAGGAGAGGATTCCAGCTTTTTATTCGGGAATAGGTGCTGTATGAAGAAGAAAAGCAGCAGACGCTTTTTGCGCTGCTGCTTGCTCCGTATGCGGTTGTGTTAGTTGTATACCCAATCTTCGCGCACGATCTCCGCTGCGCAATGGCGGTAATTGTTCATCAGGCCGACCCACTTCATCAGATCGGTCGATTTCAACTTTTCGTCTGTCCCGTCCTGTTTTGCCATGGACAACACAATACGGTCCAGTTCGTCCATTGCGTTCTCCTCAACATCGTTCAGGTACTCGTTCAGCTGGCCAGCCACTACCATTTCCTGATAAAACTCCGGCTCGTTGCGCTTCATGTACTTCAGCCGCTCCACTCCGAATGTCAGATAATGTGCCGGGGTTGGATCGTGATATTGCTTGCCGTCTATCCCCAGATGACACTGTCTGTCCTCGTTCATTGCCTTGTCCAGCTGCTCCTGTATGCTCATTCCTGTCATCTCCTTTTCTGGGTGAATCAATAGCGGTTTCTGTGTCTTTATTATACACGGAATGTTTGTGCTCTGCAATACGCTTTTGCATTGTAAATCGAAAAAGTTTTCAACCATCAAACTTTTGACGGAATGGATATAGACGAACAAGGTCGTTTCTGCTTGGCTGAGTTCTCTGCTAGTATTACAACTTATATGAGAAAAGAAAAATTAAAAAAATACTTGACGGATCGAGGTTTGTCGGGTATAATATTTCTTGTCCTTGTGAGAACAAATAAATACTTGGAGAGTTGGCTGAGTGGTCGAAGGCGCACGATTGGAAATCGTGTAGGCGTGATGAGCGTCTCCAGGGTTCAAATCCCTGACTCTCCGCCAGATTACCGCACTTTATCGAAAGATAAAGTGCGGTTTTTGCTATTATCGCAAAGAAAACGAAATTATGTTGAGGTTATTGCTTTCTTTGACGACGATCCTGACGACAATCACGCATTTTTGGAAATCACAGTGGTTTGAATCAACTTCTCCATGCGCTCTGCGCTGTCGCGGCGCATAGCCTGTGTCAGATGACCGTAGGTATTCAGTGTAAATGCCGCAGAATGATGCCCAAGGTTCTCCTTTACGGTCAGAACATCGTCACCGTTTTGCAGGGATAAGGTGGCGAACGTATGTCGGAGCGTATGGAAATAACAATCATTCATGCCAATGCCGGCAAGTATCTTTTTGAGATGCTTATATACGGTCCTGCGGTTCAGAGGTCGCCCGAGGTCATTCGTGAAAACCAGATTGAATTCGTTTTCCCATAATGCACCTGCCGCCATGCGCTGTCTATTTTGCAGCAGTCGCTGCTCCTGTAGAATGTGTAACACGGTAGGTGCTACTGTAATAGTGCGTGACTTGCCGTTTTTCAGGGTGTTCATGTAGCAATTGCAGTCGCCCTGCGTCAAGTATTGCTGTAGTTGTTGATGCAGATACAAAGAGCCGTGTTCCCAGTCGATATCCGGCCAAGATAGACCAAGAATTTCGCCCTGCCGCATACCTGTGAACAAATCGACCAGATAGAGTCGGTAAAATGGGTCAGGACGGCAGGCCGCAAGAAAACGATCTAATTGCTCATCTGTGATTGTCTTGATCTCCGGCTTCGGTACTTTGGGCAGAATACATGAACTTGCTGGGTTGCAACGCAACAGACCGATACGAACCGCCAGGTCCAGCCCTCGATGCAGAACACCATAAACATTCTTTGCAGTTTTAGGCGAGAGTGCTTTGCCTCCATTGCATACAGGCCGGCAAAGCGAATTCACAAAGGCCTGAATTTGTACCGTGTTCAATGCCTGCAATTTGATCTTGCCCAGTGCCGGTGTGATATGATTTCGTATCACAGCTTCGTAGGAGTGCAGTGCGTAGGGCTTCAAATTCATGGTATACTCCGCAAGATAGGTTTGCATCCATTCAGCGACCGTATATTGTGTCGGTTCAATATAAGAGCCGGTGTCGATATCCCGCGTCACCTCACGCAATTTTGCAGCAACTGCTTTTTGTGTTTTGCCATAAATACAGTGCCGGATTGGTTTGCCGGTCGCGGGATTTATGCCGGAAGTATAGCGTGCTTCCCAGCGTCCGTCTTTTCGCTTAGTGATGGTTCCGCTACCGGACTCACGTTTTTTACGTTGTGCCATGATGGCCTCCTTTCTATGGCACATGGATTCCGCTGTTATCCTTAGTATAGCACATTTACTGTGAACATGTATGAGTTAATGCAGGAAAATAAGGTAATCTGTGAAGATGTAAGTGGATAAAATGTTTGAAGGGAGCATGGCGAGATTACAATTTATCGACACACCACAACCTGTGCTTTTTTCGGCAGCATACCCCGCTCTCGCAGCACGCGCAGCACCGGCTGCTGAAAATCCCATGCGATGATACGCACCGGTGCTTCCGGGTTAGGCTCCTGCGCCAGATACTCAAGCAGCTCCATCCATTGCCCCTGAAGCAGGGATAGTGTGATGCCTACTTTTGCCTTCTCCTGCTCTTCCATCTGTGCAATGCCAGCGCGCCAGTCCTTCCGGTCAAAGTGCTGCACAAAGGCCTGTGCCAACCCATCCAACGGCAATAAAATCGCGTTGTCCTCCCATGTGATATGGAAGTTCAGCCTCATGTGCCGCAGCGCACGGGGGTCTTTTTTCAGCGCCCAGAGCGAATAGTCCAGAATGTCCGCGATCACTTCGGGCGTTTCGACGAGGATCACTTTCTCAAACGACATCATTGCCCCGGCCAGCCGCACGGCCGCATTTTTTTCACCATTCGGGTTGAGCCGCTGGTTGCCGTTTCCGAAGTGATACACCGGATGGATGAACCGCTGCTCGTCATAGATGCAGCCGACAAACCGGGAGTATTTCAGGCTGTCTGTGCTGCGTACGGCTTTCCGCTCCTGTTCGCGCTTGATCTGCAAGGACGTCTGGTATTTGCGCCTGCAAAGCAGGACGAAGAGCAGCCACGCTTCGTTGATCCGGCTGAGCCGCACCGCCTTTTCGATGTTGTGCGTGCCTATCGGCTTATCGTCAATGAACGCTTTCGATTTTCTCCGGTCCTTTTGCAGCACCCGGCAATAGGCTTCAAACCCGGCGTCTGTGACGAAAAAGCTCTTATGTCCCGGCGCCTTGACAACTTCCAGATATCCCGCGCGGCATAGCTTCTGAAATGCATCCTGTGTGCGCGCATAGTTGCTGCCCAGCAATTTGAGCGCATGGTACGGCAGCTGTCCGCAGACAACACTGACTTGCAGCAGGAGCCATGCTGCGCTGTTTCTACATATCCGCATTGT
>ERZ1090878.598-NODE-600-length-18948-cov-140.933097_pt1 | contig 18948 bp, 26 predicted proteins | sample MGYA00478473_ERZ1090878 | MGnify/ENA primary metagenome ERZ1090878 (study PRJEB33644, sample SAMEA5815720) | chicken gut metagenome | biome: Chicken; feature: Gastrointestinal Tract; material: Caecum | place: Ireland | collected 2019-01-01 | study: A study of... | reverse complement strand
TACACTTCTAGCTTCGTCGGCAGCGTCAGATGTGTATAAGAGACAGCTTTAACGCGAATCCTCCCCAAAATTTCAATGCACACTTTACTTTTCCGTCAATGCCCCGCAACAATTCCCAAATTCCCCATTGACAACAACGCCAGCGCATGAGACAATACCAATCGTCGGAAGGAGGTGAATCCAATGGCAACTGAGCCACAGACCTACATCTACCGCACCATCACCACGACCGTGTGCAACGGTCAGCACATTGACGGTCACGGAGAGTTCGCGGACTTCACGGACATCATCCTGAAGAATGTCACTCCCCAGGAGGCGACCCGCATCCTCCGCACCCGTCACAATGACCAGAGCGTCACCATCAACAACGTGGAAACCGAAACCAGGCGCTACCGCATGTCCATTACCCAGTACATCGCCTACGCCGAAGACATCACCGAAGGAGAAACCAAATGATCGAGAACGCTATCGCCGTCGTTGACGAGGCCCCCGTCCGCACCGAGCTCGACACCCGCAAGCCCGCTATCTGCTGCGACCTCGACGCGACCACCTTCGAGGGAAAGAAGACCCTCTTCAACGCCCTGAACTCGGCCCGTTCCCTCGACGAGTACCGCAAGGAAACCGGAGCGTCCCAGCTCACCGTGACCGGCATCATCCTCCAGCCCTACGAATCCGTGGACGAGGCCACCGGTGAGATCGAGTCCGGCTGGGGCACTATCTTCATGACCGCCGACGGCCCTCTGTACTCCCGCTCGCTCGGCCTCACCAAGTCCGCTCAGAACCTTCTCGGCGCGTTCGGCGGCGTGTGGCCCGCTGAGGAAACCGTCATCGTGGAGTTCTACGAAACCCAGCTCGACGGTCGCCGCACGTGGAAAGAATTCCGTCTCGTCTAACGAGCCCATCGCTGATAACATGGGACGGGCACTGCCCGTCCCTTTTCATACCGTCGGAAAGGAAGCTACGCGATGGCACGCCGCTACAACATCGATCAAATCCGTCGCTTGCAAAAGAACGTCCGGGACAAGGAGTACCGTCTGCGCAAGAAGGGAGCAGCCGACTCCTCAGCCGCCCTCAACTCCCCTCGCCAGCCGTGGAGCTCGGTCAAGACCATGACCAAATCCCAGCTCAACGCTTACGGCCGCGAGCTTGAGCGCTACAAGGCCCGTGAGAACCGCCTGGTGGTGCTCAAGTCCGGGGAGACAATCTCCAAATCTACGCTCGACAAGATCGACGAGCTCACCGCCAAATGGAACGCCCGGGCCCGAGCAGAGCGCGAGCGCATAGGGGGCTTGACCGAGGACGCCTCCGATATCATCAAGAAGCGAATCGAGCAGAACAGAAGCCGCCTTCGCGGAACCGTGTTCGGCAGCATCGCCGATCTTGAGAACTTGGAGATGCCCACGACCGTTGCAGCCGCCAAATACCGTCTCGCACAGCTTGAGGATATGAACCGCCTCACCTTCGCCAAACGCCGCGCTGGGCAGCGGCGCAACATGGTGTCCATCCTCGACCAGATGGGCGAATACGGGCTTGCGACCATGGTTCGCAACATGACCAACAACCAGTTCGACATCCTCTCCGCTACGAAGAACATCTGGGAGTGGATAAACCTGTACTACAAGCCCAAGGAGGCGAAGGGGCGCGAGGACGCCGGGCGCTTCGACGATATGGGGCACGAGCGCGTGGCCTCGATGATCTACGAAGCGAAGAACTACGACAAGGAGGCCCGCTACATCAAAGTCGGCGATCAGGAGAAGCTTGACCCCGCCTCCCCCATGGGGAAGGCCGTCGCCAAACTTCAAGCCTCCGAATTCTCCCGCAACGAGAAGGCCCAGTTCCGCAAGATCGCGGAGTTTGCCCCGTCCTTCGCCGAATTCGTCTCCAAGGCGTAGCCGTGGGGCCGGTGACGGCCTCAGACTTCGAGACTACTCCCAACCTCAAGCGAACGCATGTTTGGCTTTGGACTATGGCCGAGGTGGGAGGGCCGGGGCTCACGTGGGGCACCTCCATACAATCTTTCATGCGCTACGTTGTCAAAGAGCGGGTGGAGAAGACCTTCTTCCACAACCTCGCGTTCGACGGGCGTTTCATCATCGACCATCTCTTCAGAAGCGGCTACAGCTTCACGAAACAGCGCCGCCCGAGGCCGGGGCAGTTCAACTGCATCATGTCCTCCAAGAACAAATTATACCAGGTCAGAGTGTGTTTTTCAAGCAAACACACCCTCACCGTGTGGGATTCCTACAAGCTTTTCCCCTTCTCTGTGGAGACGTTGGGGAAAAAGCTCGGCGACGGCGTCACCAAAGGAGAGATCGACCACAAGAAAGACCGTCCCGTAGGCTACAAACCCACGCCCGAGGAGATCGACTACGGATTGCGGGACGTGGTGATCGTGGCCAAGGCCCTCCAAACGCTCGACGGTGGGCCGGGGAAGATGACCATCGGGGCCAACGCTTTGGCCGACTACAAAGACCGGTTCGGGAAGAACCGTTTCCGCAAGGTGTTCCCGGTGCTCTCGCTCGAAGAGGACGCCGAGGTCAGAGCCGCCTACCGGGGCGGCTACACCTACGTGCGCCCCGATAGGGCGGGAAAGGTGACTGGCGAGGGAATCTCGGTCGATTACAACTCCATGTTCCCGTCTCAGATGTGGAGCGAGCTCCCCTACCCTGTCGGATACCCTGAGCGCTTCGAGGGGCGTTACGCCGAGGATGCGGGATACCCTCTTTACGTGCAACGGCTCACATGCTCCTTTCGGCTCAAGCCCCGCCACGTGCCGACTATCCAAGTGAAGGGCTCCGCGTTCTACGGCAACCACGAGTACGTCGAACAGTCGGTCGAACCTGTGTCGCTCGCGCTCACCTCGGTCGACCTCGACCTCTTCTTCGAGAACTACGACGTGGACGTATGGAGCTGGGACGGGGGCCTCAAGTTCATGGCGAAGCCAGGCGAAGAGCTCTTCGGCTGCTACTACGAGCACTGGGGCCGCAAGAAGCAGGAATCGGAGGGCGCTGAGCGCGAGGAGGCGAAGCTGTACAACAACAACCTTTACGGCAAGTTCGCCACGAACCCCGACGTGACGGGCAAGCTCCCCTACTTCGACGAGGAGACGGACACGGTGCGATGGATGCTCGACGAGCCCGAGACGCGCGAGCCCGTCTACATCCCCGTCGGCGCGTTCACGACGGCCTACGCGCGCAAAGCCCAGATCGAAGCCATACTGGTAAACTGGGACAGGTTCATCTACACCGACACCGATTCCCTTCACCTCGACGGCACGGAGCCGCCGGAGGGCGTGCGTCTCCACGAAAAGGACTACCACGCGTGGAAGGTCGAAGAGGACTACATCCGCGCGAAGCATCTGCGCGCCAAATGCTACGTGCTGGAGCATTCGGACGGCTCTTTGACAGTGAAATGCGCGGGCATGCCCGACAACGTTAAAAAACTCGTCACGTTCGACACCTTCGAGTTCGGGTTCACCAACGCCGTCCCGGACGGCGAAGGAGGCTGGACGGTGCCCCCGGGTCAGGGCAAGCTCTTACCCAAGGCGGTACCCGGGGGCGTGGTGCTGGTTGACAGCATATACTGTTTGCATCCATAATGCACGTGACCGGTGAACCCGATCAAGGTGCGACCGTATGATGGGGCGACCGCGACCCCTAACGGGGACGCCCCGTAGCGGCGGCTATGCGGAACCTACGGGGTAGCTGGCAATGATCGGCCCTGCGGGCCTAAACAGCCGACAGCAGGGCCACACGTTTAGGAGGAAGCATGGACGAAGAGAACGCGCCACAGGAAGAGGAGCAGCAAACCGAAACCCAAGGCGAGGAGCGGCCCCAAGAGGAGCCGCAAGAGCAGGCGCAGCAAGACGATCTGCGCACCGCAGAGCTCGAAGAGCGCGTCGTGGCTCTCGAATCAGCGGTGTCCGAGGTGACGGCTCTGCTCGAAACGCTGTCGGTGGAGCGAGAGAACGGGCAGGAGCAAGAGGACAACGTAGGCGCGGAAACCGAGGAGGATTCGGAATTCGGCGACTCGTTCGACCTAGACCAGGTGGAACAACTGTTAGGAGTGTAGCATTATGGCCCGTACCCGAAAGACAGCCGACGCCGCGCAGATGGTCGATGACCGCGGCCTTATTACGATGTCCAACGTCCAGGCGTTGAACACCGTGCGTCGTTACGCGCCGAACGACTACCAGCAGCGCATCCCCATTGCCACGCAGGGCAATCTCGAAAGCGTGTTGAAGGCGATGAACGCCTACCAGCCGAACTGGGACGTGTACTGGAACGTGTTCGTTGGCCGCATCGGCCGCGTGTCCATCAACGAGCGCTTGCGCTTCGAGAACCCGCTTGCGAAGATGAAGCAGCCCGCCCTCACCTACGGGCGCTCCATGCAGGAGATTCAGGCGAACCTCATCAAGGCGAAGCGCTACGACCCGCGTGACATCAACGTGTTCGGGCGCGAGGGGCGCGAGCCTGAGATCTTCCAGGCGTTCCACCAGGAGAGCCGCCGCGACAAGTACGAGTTGAACATCCCCATGGAGGACGTGCTGCACGGCTCCTTCATCGAGGGCCAGTCCATCGCCACGTTCTTCAACTCGCTCACGGCGCTTCCTGTCCAGAGCGCGGCCAATGACGAATACCTGCTCATGCGCCAGCTGTTCAGCGCCTACGACGCCATCGAGGGCTACTACAACCTGCACGTGGATTCGCCGCTTGAGGAGGGCATCAGCTTCGAGGAGCAGCAGCAGCGCGGAGCCCAGCTCATCCGCAAGATGCGCGCGCAGTACAAGAAGCTGAAGTTCAACAGCGCGAAGTACTCCCCTGCCGGTCGCGAAGCGGGGCTCACCCAGAACACGAAGCGCGTGTTCGTCGTGATGGACGCAGACACCGAGGCCGTGCTCCAGACGATCACGACGGCGTACGCGTACCATGAAGAGAACCAGGACATCTTCGCCGACGAGATCATCATCTTGGACGAGCTGCCCGTGCAGGGCGCGTGCGCGCTCATGCTCGACGAGGACTGGTTCCAGTGCGCCGACACGCTCGGCCCTCTCATGCTCACGGCACCCTTGAATCCCGTGAACATGTCCATCAACTACTTCTTCCACATCTGGCAGATCATGAGCTACAGCCGCTTCCTCGGCGCAGTCATGTTCTCCACGCGCGCCGACACCGAGATCACGGCGGCGCGGTCCACGGTGACGGGAGTTGTCTTGAAGGATGCGGAAGGCCAGACGGGCTCCACGGTGGAGCTTCGCGGCACGGTTCGCCTCTTCGCGACGGTGGAGGGCACGAACAACCCGTCCCAGGCCGTCGCCTACGAGATCAAGGCGTTCGACGGCAAGGGCTGCGGCATGACGCTTCCAGCCGAGTGCTACGTCGATAGCGAGGGCGTGTTCCATGCGGGCAACGCGAAGGCCGTTGACAAGTTCGTGATCAGCGCCACTTCCATCCAGAACGGCTCCTTCAGCGCGGATTACACGGTGCAGATCGCGGGCGCGACCTACGCGAGCGCGATCAGCGCTCCGGGAATCTCGGTGGAGCAGGGGCAGACCGGCAAGGTGAAGGTGTCTGTCACCCCGGCCAACGCCACCGACGCGGGCTTCGAGGTGTACTCGCTTTACGACGAGATCGGCATCGGCAATATCGACAGCACCGGCTTCGAGGTGACCGCCGGGCCCGACTCCTCGGTGGGCGTTCACGATGTCCTCGTCGTGGCCACCGGCGGCGACCCCGCGCAAGACCGTGTGCAGCAGATCGTTCATATCACGATCACCGCGAAAGCCTAAACCAGCCGCATCTCCCCGCCCTCGGCTGGCGATGGTATGATGGAACGGCCCCGGAAACGGGGCCGTTTCCGTTGGAAGGAGAGACATGGAAACCAAAGACGCGCTCACGCGGGACACGTGGCCCGCCAACACCAAGGTGACGGCGCTGCATGTGCCGTGGGACGCCAATTACCGGGACGTCGTGGTGTTCGACACGCCCGAGGAGCGGGACGCGTACTTCGACGAGCACGCGCGCGACGGCTACACGTTCCGTTCGGACAAGTTCACGTACTTGCGCCCGAACGAGCCGGTGACGCTGCCCATCCCCTATTCGCGGGCGTATTCGCTCAATTACCTCGTGGCTGTGAACCCCGAGCAGCCCGTCCCATCTTCGGGGCCTGTGCGGCCCTTGTACTACTTCATCACCTCCACCGAGTACGTCGCGCCCTCGTCAACCGTGGTGACGCTTCAGCTCGACGTGATGATGACGTATCAGTTCGACATCTGCATGGGCTCCTCGTACGTGGTCGCGGGGCATATCGGCGTGTCGAACGCGAACGTCGATTCCAACAGCGTCCAACTCCTAGGCCGCACGCTTCGCCGGTACCTCACCGAGCCCGAGGGCGTGTCCATCGGCACGGAGTACTCGACCGTCTATCGGCACCGATTCAGCTCGCACCCCTCCTCGGCGGCGAGCGAGGCCGGTTGGACGAGCCTCGGACTTATCGTCGTGACCTCGACCGCCAACCTCGAAACCGACCCCGGAACCCTCGATGCTCCTTCGATCACGTGCGCTACGGGGACTATGGTCGATGGATTGCCGTCGGCGTGCAACGTCTACGGGGTGAAGTCCGAGGACTTTCTCGGCATGTGCGAGCAGTTGAAGGACAAAAGCTGGGTGGCGCAGTGCATCGTGTCCGTCTCCACGTTTCCGACCATGTTCCTCAACTCCGTGAACAAGGTGGGCAAGCTGTTCGGAAACGGCGTCGATCTGTACACGTTCGATTCCGACACCGGTTGGGTGGAGGAGGGCGTGGAGTTCAACCCGTGGCAGTATTTCCTGCGCGGGTGCCCCGACGCGGAGTTTCAAAACGAGGTGTGCGTGCGGGACACCTACTATAAGAAGTTCTTCACCTACCCGTATTCGGTCATCGAGGTCACGAGCTACGCTGGCTCTTCGCTCATGCTCAAACCGGAGCTCTTCGACGGCAACACGGTCGCGTTCAAGGCCATAGCGTGCGCGCTGCCGCCCTTCGCCACGGCCGCGTTCATGCCCGTCGATTACAATCTGCCGAGCTCCGGCGCTGCGAACGCCCCCGGCCCGCAGGACGTCACGTTCACTTACACCGACCTTGCGGGAGTGGAGCGCACGGGGCGCATCGACAAAGGCGACTTCCTCGACACTGCGGTTTGGCTCACCGACTACCCGCAGTTCTCGATCATCAACAACAACTACATCACTTACATGGCCTCGACCGCCAACACGCGGCGCTACCAGTACGACAACGCCGCATGGCAGTACAACCGCGCGTCTGCTGCTGCGCAGAACACCTACGATCTTGCGACAAGCAAGCTGTTGACCGACTACATGAACTACAACACTTCGTTGCCCGGGGCCGTCGCCAACTTCTCGGATTACGTGAACAAGTTCTACGCCAATCCGAATTCGCTTCCGGGTATCGGGGTCACATACAAAGATCCGAATCACGAGGGCGCGTACGGCTCCGGCACGATTCCATCGCTCACAGCCGCGACGTCGGTTGCGCTCGATGCCGCAATGTATCTGGGCAACGTCACCCAGCCTTTGGCGTGGCAGTCCCAGAACATCGCGGCCAACGTGTCAGGGCTCACGCAGTTCCGGAACGATCAGGCGTACGCCGCCAAATCGGCTGATATGAACCTGTCGCTCGCGAACTACGCGAACAAGGGCGATTACCGAAACGCCGTGAAGGGCGTGCAAGCCGCCTACGCCGACGCGGAGCTCAACCCGCCTTCGACGGTCGGGCAGCTCGGGGGCGACGGCTTCCGTTGGTCGCGCGGCCTCACCTCGCCCGTGGTGAACTTCAAGTGCGTCACCGGCGGCGCGGTGCAATCGCTGTTCGCGTACTGGGGCCGCTACGGCTACCAGGTGAACCGCTTCCTCTGGCAGCTCTCGGGCCGTCCCCTCAAAGACCTCAAGGTCATGTCGAAGTACAGCTATTGGCAGTTGCAGGAAACGTACCTCACGTGCGCGAGCGCCAACGAATCCGAGACTGCCGCCATCAGGGGCGTGTTCGAAAAGGGCGTGACATTGTGGAACAGCCCTGATATGATCGGCACGACGAACTGGTTGGACAACGAGCCGAAGCGCGAATGGGGGTATTGATGGAACCGGATTACCTGTGGGGATGCCCCGATGACTTCGTGCCTCCCGACGTCGCGGCGTTCGGGAAGCGCTACGTCAAGCGCTGGCAAGCCTCCGCTAAGAAGCTGAGGACGTACGACTTCTGGCGGCAGCTGTTCTATTCTGCTGCGCTTACCCGCTTCGAGTGGGTGAACCTGCCGCACGGCATCGACGCGCGCTATCTCGAACTATTGCTCCTCGGCTGGGGCGCGGCTGCGGCCACGCGCAGAGGCGAGGGCGAGATCATCCCCTATTGGGTGGGGCGCTGCTCCATGAACGGCAACCGCGATCTGTACAACAACCCGAACGCCATCACGATGATCAGCCCCAACGGCGTCACGCAGCGCCGCCACGCCAATTGGTGGGTTTCGCACGCGGGCTCCAACGGCCATGAGCGCAAGAGCCGCATCATGCGCCCGAACGCGTGCATCTGCTGGGACAACATGATGCGCCTGCCGATACTGCCGCAGCTCGACCTGTTCGCCCAACGTCTCGCCGAAATGGACACGACCATCGATCAGCATTCGATGGCCCTTCGCGTCCCCTACATCATCGGCGTCGAGGAGGGCGGCGAGAAGAACGCCGAGGCGTTGTACAACCGCATCGCCGCTGGGGAAGGCGCGGTGTACTACTACCGGGGAGGCCCCGCCGCCGTGCCCATCCAAGTCCTGACCACGATGCCCGCCGCTGCGTACGCAGGCGACAAGCTTCTGAACGACCAGGGCAAGCTCATCAGCCGCGCCTACACGTTCCTCGGCATCGACAACAACGCCGCCGCCGAGAAGAAGGAGCGCGTGCAGACCGCCGAGACGCTTGCGAACAACGAGCAGTTCATGATGCAGCGCATGAGCGCCATGCGCCCGCGCCAGGAGTTCCTGCAGAAGTGCCGCGACATCTTGGGCGGGCCTTGGTGGGAGACGGAAGTGAAATGGGCCGTGCCCCACATCGGGGAGATGCAGCAGGCGGTGCAAGGGTTCGAGGCGAGCGCGCCGTCCACTTCGTTCTCTTACGGCTCGGGCGACCAAGCGACGGTTTGGAGCTAGCATGCTGACTTGGAGCAACAACGACTTCGCGGTTGGTTGGGATAGGGACTACACGCTGCGCGACATCGTGGAGGGAATGGGGTATGACTTGGGCCTCGACGATTACCCCATCTTCGACGAGGAGTACCGGCCCCGCCTCAACCAGGCGATATACGACCATTTCCAGTTCCGCGCCATCGCGAGCGAGACGCCCGCGAAGTTCGTGTTCTATCTGAACCGCTACATGCGCGAGCACATGCCGACGTACAACGTCTTGTACCAAAAGATCAGGGACGAGAACTTCGACCCGCTCGATTCGTACGTGGCCGATTCGGTGGGCGCGAACACCCAGGCCACGGCTTCGACCTCCGACACTTCGAGCGACGGGCACTCCGAGAGCGACACGAAGTCCGTTCTGTCGCGCACTCCTCAGGTGTACTTGGAGAACGCGGGCTCGGAGACGTATATGGACTCGCTCACGCACTCCTACGGCGACGCCGACGAGACGAAGACCGCGCAATCGAAGGCAGAAGGCTCCTCGGCGGGCGATTACGCCTCGCATTCGCACGGAATGCAGGGTGGATGGGCGAGCGCCTTCTATGATATGATGGCGGCGAAGTTCATGGAGGTGGACACGCTGGTTTTCGCCATGCTCGAACCGCTCTTCATGCAGTATTTGTCCGACTACCCAGGCTAGGAGGCAGATCATGGGTTGGCGTCCCACGGCGCTCACGCAACAGAACAAGGCGACCACGCAGTACGCCAACGGCCCCGTTCCCTCCATGCCGGGATACGGCGACCCGTACGACCAGCCGTTCTGCCGCATGCTCACGCCGCAAGACCAGATACACTGGCTCTACGTGCATCTGATGCGCAATCCCCAGACCGAGGACTACTCGTCTTTGCAGGAGCAGATCGACGAGCTCAAGGAGCGCATGGACGCGCTCGAAGACGCGATGCACGCGCTCGAAGACCGCATGGACAATGTGGAGGAGCTTGTGGGCAACCTCGCGTCCGGCGCGTACACCTACGACGTGACCGCCGGCGACTACGCCCCGGCCATGGTCGCAGCCCGCCGCACGTGGCAGGGCGCGAACGTGTGGGGCATGACGTGCGGCGAGCTCGCGCAGTTCACCGTGAACGACATCAAGGAATGGGAGTGCGGCTCCATCACGAGCTCCGGCGCGTACAAATACATCTGGCCCGGGGCCGACCTCAACGGCACCGAGTCCTACGAGATCGGGCATTCGGACGCGCGGACGTATCCGGAGTTCAACCCCGCCGACTACATCCGCAGGGACGAGCTTGAGCGCATCGAGGTCGACAACCTCCAGGACGGATCGATCTACGGCATCCCGGCGGGCGGGTTGCCCAAGCCCGACAAGCCGTACCTTCCCTACGTGCGCCCCGCGACCGTGGGCGACCTGTCCACGGCGAACATCACGTGGAACGAGCACTTCGTCACCGACGAGATCGTTTCGGCATAGAGAGAGAGAGAGAGCCATGAAAGAGACAACCAACCTTAAGCTCAAGCTTTACGACACCGCGGACGCGCCCAACCTCGTGGCGGGCTACAACGCCTCGATGGAGGCCATCGACAAGGCGTCTGCGGATTGGGGCACGAGCGACATCCCGGCAAACATCGTGACGCAGACCAACGGGCAGCTGTTCAGCCCTTCGGGAACGGCGTTGGGCACCGTGGGTATCAAGGGCTCCGTCGGTGGAGCCGAGGAGGTCGCTTATGGCGTGGCGCTGAGCTTAGTGGATGTCCCCACAGTCGGCTTCACCTCCCCGACCGGCAACACCTATCTGACACATGGGTCTGAGACATTTAACCTGAGAACCAGTTCACCGGACATCACGCTCGCAACCTCGGGCGGCAGCATCACGTGGGCCCAACTCAAAGCCGCCCTCGCCGCCCTCGAAACGCTGAAAACCCAGATCGGCGAACTGCAAACGCAAATCGCCGCGAAGGCGAACGCCGCCGACGTGTACACCAAGACCGCAGCCGACGGCAAGTTCGCGCTCAAGACCGACATTCCCGACGTTAGCAGCTTCATCACCAAGACCGCGGCCGACGCCGCGTACCAGGCGAAGGGCTCCTACGCCACGACGGCAACCGTGACCGCGCTGACCACCCGCGTCACGACCGCCGAGGGCGAGATCGACACGTTGCAAACCGGCCTCGCCGCCGCCACCGCCGCGGGCACGGCTCAGCTCACCGTCAGCGAGCTCGCCGCCGCGAAGACGAACACCAAGAACCTTGTGACCGCTTAAGGAGAGTTATGAAAACGACCCCGACACTTGGACTGAAGCTCTACGACGGGACGGACGCTCCCGACCTCGTGTCGGGGTACAACGCGAGCATGGGCACGTTGGACGGAAGCCGCATCCTCTGCTTCAAACGCCCCCTTGCCGGAACCGACGATCTGAACGACATCAAGGACACCGGCTATTACAACGACGCATCCAACGTGATTCCGGCGAACGCCGCACCTGGGCTTACCCGCCCCGTCCGTTACATCGTGCTCGACGCATGCACGGCAACGGGCACGGGGGAATGCACGACGCAGATAGCCGTCGGAACCCCCGTCATGGGCAAGGACAACATGCTAGTTCGCACTTACCACGCTAACACCGGATGGACGGAGTGGTTACCCGTCTCTGCCGAGCAAGGCGCTCTGCCCGCCAATGGCGCTGCTGGGCAGGTGCTGGTCAAAAGCTCCGCATCCGACTACGACTGCGAATGGATGGACCCCGCGGCGCTCGACACCATCTATGAGTACAAAACTGTGACCGGCCTGACTGCATGGCTCAGAGCCTTCCCTTCAACCGAAGAATGGTGGTCAGGCCCCGGCGAAGTGACGATCACCGCCAACCGCTCGACGCAACAATACACGGGCAATTGGACGGTCTACCGCGCCCCCTCAATTGGAAACGCTTATTTCCAAGGTAGCGAAGGGCGTGCGGAAACCGCACATTTTGCCAGCTTGAAGATTGATCACGACGGCAATTGTTGGGCCTTCGTCATGTCGATTAGGGACACCGGACCCACCTTTCAATATGTTGGGTCGATCAACGCCCAGCTTACAGCGATGCTAAAACCTGTCACGACTATTGATGAAAGTTAGGAGCCCCCCATGCAGTACACCGACAACCTCAAACTCGACCTCGTGGAAGGCACCGACAACGCCAACCTGATGGACTTCTACAACCACTCCATGCGCCTGATAGATCAGGCGTACACGCGTCTGACCGTGGACTACGAAACCATCGTGAAGCAGTCCAGCGACACGGCGAACCTCGTCTCCCAGATCGAGGCGACCGTCGCGGCCCTTCGCACCGCCGTGGATTCGCTCGCGACGCAGGTCGCGGCCCTGAACTCGTCCGTGGCGGCTACGGGGAAGAAAGTGCAGACCAACACCGACAAAATCGCCGACCTTGACGCGCGCGTGAAAGTGCTTGAGGCGAAGTAGCCATGGCCAATTCCGAGAAGAACAGACCGCTCACCCCGAACTACGCGTTCGTGCTCTACGCGAACGGCGACTGGGCGCAGCTGCTTTCGATCTACAACGTGGCGATCACGCAGATCGACGCCGCGCTTCGCCGCATCGAGGACAAGGTGCAGTCCAACGAGGCCCGCATCATCGAGCTTGAGAACCGGATGAACGCACTTGAGCAGACCGTGGCCGACCACTACGAGGAGTTCAAGAACTTCGAGGCCGAAACCAACCAGCGCTTCGAGGACTTCCAGCAGTACGTTGACAACAAGTTTGAGGAAGTCAACAACACGATCAACGAGATCAAGGCCGGCGGGCTCCAGGACATCGTGAACAAGTTCTACGGCGGCGGCACCGTCAACGAGGACTACACGATCACGTGGGGCGACCCCGGCAAGGCCGCCGTGGGCACGTTCAACTGGTTCAGCGGAGCCAGCAACGAGTACTACATCCGCACGCGCGGCGACGGCGACGGCGACATGCGGGGCCAGTGATGCCTGATATCGTCCACGAAGTCACGCAGAAGATCAGCCAGACCGGCACGGGGACGTGCTTCGCCCTGCCCGGGCAGAACGCCACGGGCACCTACTGCGACGTGAACCTGACCGCTCACGTCGGCGTGGACTTCGCGCACGACATCTGGGTTTGGTTCGAGGGCGAGCTCACGAACGGCCGGATTCTGCAAGGCTCCTACCCGATCGTTCTCGTGGCCTCCCGTTCCGACTTCTCGTTCTCGTGGTCAGGCGGCTCGCTGCATTGGTCAGGGGACTCCATCCAATGCGCTTCGGGCGAGGTGTCCGTCGGAACCGACGTAGACCCGACGCACGGCCGTTTCGACTGGGACTTGTGGAGCGGCACGAGCTGGACTCGCATCGGCAACGTGTCCGAAATGGACGGCACGTTCTGGATCGGCGGCACGGCGACGTACTCGGTGACGAATCCCGTCTACCCCGACCCGGTGTCCATCCAGATCACGGACTGGGAAGAGCTCATCAACTACTTCCCCTGCGCCGTGCGCTCGGGCTCTGACTGGCTCTCGTGCAACAGGACGGGCGGCAACGTGCAAAGGCGCGAGGCGGGCGTGTGGGTGGACAAGAAGAACACGGAGAACGGCGACCCGAACACGAACACCGTGTACACACGACGCGACGGGGTGTGGGCCGTTCAACAGGAGGTGGGAAGCGCATGATGCACGGCATCGACATATCGAACTGGCAGAGCGGCACGAACATCCCGTTCACATCCGTTGACTTCGTCATATGCAAGGCCACCGAGGGAACGGGCTTCGTGGACGCGTACTGCGACGGCTGGGTGCAGAAGGCGAAGGCGAACGGCCTGTGCTGGGGCTTCTACCACTTCGCGGGGAGCCAGGGCGCTGTCGCCGAAGCCGACTGGTTCATCGCGAACTGCAAGGGGTACTTCGGCGAGGGCGTGCCCGTGCTCGACTGGGAGGGCGCGCAGAGCGTGGAGTGGGCTAACGACTTCGTGCGCCGCGTCCACGGCGTGACGGGCGTGTGGCCGTGGATTTACGCCCGTCCCGAGTACTTCAACCAGGGCGGCGTCGAAGCCAACTGCGCCCGCTGGGTCGCGGAGTGGCCCAACGTGACGTCCCCCACCTTCGATATGGCCCAGACGTGGCTTCCGTCCGAGACGGACGGAAACGTGGTCGCGTGGCAGTTCTGCTCGGACGGCTACGTGGCCGGATGCGGGCCCCTCGACTGCAACCTGTACTACGGCGACGCTGCGAGCTGGGCCCTCTACGCGAAGGGCGACCGCGCCCAGGTTCCCGGGGAGAACCTTCCGGGAACCGTGCATGTTTTGGAAGATTCCGGCTACAAAGTGACGATAGAGGAGAAATAGCATGGAAGAGACTGTGGACGTCGTTATCAAGTTCATCAACAGCTGCGGGTTCCCGATAGTGGCTTGCTGTTTCTTCGGATTCATGTATTATAAGATGTCCGAGACGTTGGGCGAGCTTGCCGGCGCGATAACCGCGTTGACGGCGAAGTTCGATTCTCATGTGGACAAGATGGAGAAGTGAACGGATGTTCGTCGGAATCAGTTTGCTGCAAATGCTGTGGATAGTTATGTGCATGGCGGGCTCATTCGTGTTCGGGGCTGCGTTCGGCATAGTCGTTCACGGCATGTTCGGAGGACGGAAGGACGAGGTGTTCGAGGATGGCGACGGAGTGGACGAGTGAGCAGAAGTCATTCACCGAGTACGTGATCGGCGGCGTGGAAACCCATTGGGACTACGCCGCCGTCAACTACTACGACGCGATCACGCTCGGTATCACGCAGTGGTGGGGCTACAACGCCGCGCGGCTGCTTGAGAAGATCAAAGCGGAAACCCCCGATGACTTCGCGCAGCTGTCGCAGCGCTTGCAAGACGCCGTGAACGCGCACCCCTCCTCGGACAGCTCCTTCTGGCCGGGCTTCTACCTTGAGAACGCCGACGGCGAGAGCTTCAAGCGCATTGCGCAGTCCGAGAACAACCACCGCATGCAGGACGAGCTCTTCTTCTCCGATGCGTTCGGAACAGACGGCTGGCCGTCCGGAAACCTCGGAACGCTCGCAAGCTGGGGCATGAACGTCGATCTTGTGAAGCAGTCTATCTTCATGCTGTGCGCCTACCACCAGCGCCCGGCCTCGGCGCTCTCCGTGCTCAACTCCATAGGCGGGAGCCGCACGCTCGAAGACTACCGCGCCGCCGTGCTGAACGACTCGGTGCTTTGGCAGTACCAGAATCGGTACAACGAGGCGTACGGCTACCTCGCCGAATGGGACGGGGAGAGCGCCCCGCCCGACTTCGGGCAAGCGGGCGACCCCGAGGACAACCCGAACAATCCCGACACCGACCACAAATTGCAAGAGCAAATACGCTACATCCAAGCGACCGGCCAGGATTTGATCGTGTACGGGAAGCTGGACAGCGGGGACAAGCTCCTCTGCCGCAACACCGGACGCGCGATCTGGCTCCCCTCGTTCTCCTCGTCGCCGTCCTACCCGTCAACTGACCCCGACCCCAACCCGAACCCCGGAGGCAACACCGAGGAGTTCGAGAAGATCAAGGCGCTGTGGATTCAGTACGAGAACGCCTTCGCGTACGGCTACGAAGGCCGTCTCGACCCCCTCGCGTCCGGACGCACCGACTGCTCGGCGTGCATATGGTGGGCCGCTAACTACGTGACGGACAACAAGTACTCGTGGCTCGGAACATCGACGTACACGATGCTTGAGACGTGCCCGATCATCTACGAGAGCCCCGACGCGGGCACCCTCGACACGTCGATCATGAAGCCAGGCGACCTCATCCTCATGGGAAAGTCGCCTGACAAGTCCGACCGCAACGCGCAGCAGCACGTGGCCATGTATTGGGACGATGGCAGCGCATGGGGTGCCGGGTACGCCCCCTGCCCGAAGCAGGAGGTGGCCGACGCCTCGACCGGCTTCAAGACGTGGAGCGGAGGCTGGGCGTTCGTGTGCGTGGCGAGGTTCCTCGATGAGTAGCCCCTGCCCCAAAGAGGCCCGGTGGGACCCCTCCCGCGTCATGGGCTCGAACTGCCTGTTCAACCTCGTCACCGGCATGCGGGGCGTCGGCAAGACCTACGCGATGAAGAAGATCGCCGTGAAGCGCTACATCGAGCGCGGCGAGGCGTGGGTGTACATGCGCTACAACGAGGTCATGGTGAAGAACATACTGCGCAGCCCCAACCCCTTCTTGGGCGACCTCGTGGTGAACGAGGAGTTCCCGGACTACACGTTCAAGAACGAGGGCCCGCGCATGTACGTGGCGCAGAAGTCCAAGCACCTGAAATGGGAGCTGTTCGGCTCCATCGTGCCGCTTATCGCCTTCGATTCCTACAAGGGCACGACGGCCCCGACAACCACGCTCATGGTGCTCGACGAGTTCATCAAAGAGAAGGAGAAGCGAAACGTTCCCTATCCTCCCGGCGTGGTGAGCGCGTTCTACAACATTCACGAGACGTTCGACCGCCGCGAGGGCCGCGTGAAGTTCGTAGGGCTCGCCAACACAGCCAACATTGTGAACCCCTTCTTCCAGGCGTGGCGCATCAAGCCCATCCCGAAGGGCACTGGCAAGAAGTTCCCCGTCGGCAAGACCAAAGTCTACTATGAGAACGCTTGGACTGAGGCGTACGAGGCGTGGGCCCGTTCGTCGGAGCTCGGAGCCCTCACGTTCGGCACCGAATACGACGATTACGCCGTTGGAAACGAGTTCACCGGCCAGACGGGTCTGTTCGTCGCGCCCCGTCCCAAGCAAAGCCGGTGCGACACCTGCATAGTGTGGGAGGGCTCGCGTTTCGGCGTGTGGGTGGCCCGGAACTACATGGAGGTGCACATCGATGACAAGCCCGCCCGCGACGTTGGGAGCATCGTGCTCACCCGCGAGGACATGATGCCCAACTACCTCATGATCGAACGGGCGAACCCGTACCTGAAGTGGTTGGTGAAAGCGTACCAGTTCGGGCAGATGACGTTTAGGAACGACATGGTGCGGGAAACCTTCTTGGAAATGCTTTCCATGTGCGGCCTGAAATGATATGATCGACGTGCCTGATTACTCCGTTCTCGCTCAGGCACGCACCTGCTTCCGACGGTAGGTGAGAAACGGCCCGCGCTCGCCAGCGGGCCGTTTCGTTTCATCGGGTACTCTCCGGCACGCATTCGTGGCCGGATGGCTCTATGAGGTCGGCGAGACTTCGCACAGATTCTGGTGTATACGTGGTTTCTCCAGTCGGTTTCAAGCCGAGGGCGCTTTCGACTGGGTAGAAATCAACGTCACGCTCCATCGATTCGTAGTAACTCGCCGCCTCCCGCAGCCTCCGCGCCACTTCGCGGCGCACGTCCTTCATTCCTCGCCCTCCTTCCGGCCCCTCGGGGCCTCGTCTTCACCCGGACCTTTCCGTTTCATCGGGCGTGCCGTGCCGGTTGCACGCGGTACGTCTCCTCGCCGTTAGAGAACACGTAGTGGCCAAAGAACTTGGTCCCGTAGGACAGGCTAATCTCCCGGTAGTCGATGCCCGCGTACTCGGCCCCGAACCTGCGGCGCATGAAGTCCGCAAGCACGTTCGCGTTCTTAGCGGTGGAGAACGTCACGTTGTCGTGCGTGTCGATGATCTTCCAAAGCTTCACGATTCCTCCTCCCTCAACTCGGTGACCTCGTAGATCCAACGGTCATCGTAGAACTTGTAGATCGTCCTCAGGGCTCCGTCCTTGTACTGCTCGATCTCGACGCCCTTGAACTCCGCGCCGTAGATTCTCGCCATTTCGCGCTTCACGTTGAACCATGAGCTCGCGCGGATGTGCTGGATCATGCCGCCGTGCTCGACTGCGTACGTTCGACGTCTCATAGCAGCGCCGCCAGAATCGCCAGAAGAAACATCGTAATCCCCGCCGCGATGCCGAAGCGACGCTCTCGCTTCGTCAGGCCGTACGGTTTGCCTTTCAGGGTCATGCCTCGAACACCTCCACTCCGCATGGCAGCTGGTAGCCGATCTTTCCGTTCCGCTCTATGAACATGCCCAGCCATTCGTACTCTTCAGCGAGCATGAGCACGACGTTCTCGAAAGGCATCCGCACGTCGTGCACCTCTCCGTGATCATATAGGTTGAAGCGGTCGCCTCCGAGGAACGCCCGCATTTCGTAGGCGTGCTCAGGGCCGTACTCGTAGGCGACGAAGTGCGCGGCCTTCACGGCGACCTTCTCCAAGGCTGCGACCACCCATTTGCGATTCGACCTCATGCGGCCACCCCTATCAGATACAAAGGAACGTACAGAAGGGCGACGATTCCCGTGAACACCGCCCCGGCCAAAGCCAACAGCACCGGCCAAAGAATGCACACAAGCAAAATGATGAGCAGAAGCTTAAGCAGAGTGTCCATGTTCCAACTCCCCTAACTCCAAAAGGATGTTCAGCTTTTGCAGGTCGCGCTCGCGGATGACCAGCGCGAACTGCACACGGTCGTTTCTGCCCGGAATGCTGGCCCCGGTGAATATCCGCGCCCCGGGAATCCAGGACATCCCGTCTTCATGCTTTGCGAAGGGGCACGCCTGGATGGCGCGTGCGGCGTTGTGCTTGTCGTTGTCCGAGACGATGGCCGGGTAGTTGTCGCGCTTGTCGTACCCGCCTCCCGTCACGCCGTAGTCCAGCACGGCCCAAAGATCGTGCTCATCCTCATGCTCGATCAAGTTGCGGTTGAGGGCGGTTTTGGCCTCCCAGGGAAAGAACATGCCCACACGGGCGCGGTAGAACTG
>ERZ1090878.594-NODE-596-length-19002-cov-39.506782_pt1 | contig 19002 bp, 18 predicted proteins | sample MGYA00478473_ERZ1090878 | MGnify/ENA primary metagenome ERZ1090878 (study PRJEB33644, sample SAMEA5815720) | chicken gut metagenome | biome: Chicken; feature: Gastrointestinal Tract; material: Caecum | place: Ireland | collected 2019-01-01 | study: A study of the... | reverse complement strand
TGCTTGAACAATTTTTGCTTTCAAATATTGTCTAACTTTTTGGGGTCACTTCACGAGCGTAGGCTCCTGAAAATTGTTTTCATACCGCCAAATCGTGTTTGCAGAGCGATTGATTCTTTTGGCCAATTCCTTCTGAGACCACCCGCGTGCTGCACGCAACGCTTTTAGAGTTGCACCAAAATCCTTCGTCACTGCCTTCACCTCTAGTGACATTTTACGCCCTTGACATCTCATAATATGAGAATATATAATCTGGTGTATCACAAAATACGAAATAATGCATAGAAAAGCGAATCTTCTTATTGACGAGAGGCCGATTTCATGACTATTCTTTCAGAAAAAGAGCAAAGACGTTTCAGCCTTAAAGGAAAGGGTATTCGGATGCGCGCAATAATCTGTGATGACGATGGCCGTTTCGCCAAGAAGCTTGAGCAATCAGTAACGCAATATTATCGAAAGATGGGAATGACCCTAGATACCATTGTTGTAACAAGTCCTAAGATTCTTTTGCAGCGAAGTGATTTAACCAGTTTTGATATTGCATTTTTGGACGCTGATATGAAACCAGTGGATGGGATTGAAGTTGGACGTGTCTTAAAGAAACAAAAAGCTGAAATCATTATTGTGTTTGTGTCAGCCTATCTGGAATTTGCACCGAAGGGATACACCGTCGATGCGTTTCGCTATGTTCTCAAACAGGATATCCAAAACACATTGCCTCTATGCCTTTCAGACATATTGCAACAACTTGCACCGGATCATGCGGTTCTATCCTATAAACAACATGGTGAAACATTCCAAATTCCATGCCACGATATTGTTTATATCCAGAGCGATTTGCGGAAGCTGAATGTGTTTGGAAGTAATCCTCTGAAACCAATCGCCACTTTTTATGGTAAGCTTTCCGATTATGCGAATACACTTTCGGATCAAGGCTTCCTGCAGATCAACAAAAGCACGATGGTCAATATGGTCTACATCAAACGCATTGCCAGTTACCATGTACATCTATCGAACGGCGTACTTATGAATGTGACTAGAAAAGATTACACAGTCATCAAAAACCGTTACATTGAATGGAGGGGAACGCTGTGACAAATATGGATATCTGGAATTGGATTTCTGCCTTCATTCAGAGCTTTGCGGAGACATTTTTGCTGGTCAATGTGTACTGTGCATTTCTGGGACAGCCACGCATAAAAAAGTACATCGCCTATGTTCTCGTTGGCATCTTCGCAGCGTTGTATTGCGTTTTTATCAACATTTTCATCTTGCCTACATATCTGAGATATTTTTTATCTTTCTGTGTGTTTTTTGCATTCTCCATAGCGTGGAACGGCTCCATTTGGAAAAGGCTGTTCGCTGTATGTGCAGACGCGACACTCAATATGCTTGTTTCTTCCATTGTATATTGGCTGGTTGATTTCATGCGCACAAACCGGGGGACCTCCCTGACAATCGATTCTGTTCTGTTTGCAACGCCGAATGTCTTGATTCTTGTCACCATCGCCATGATTTTTCGCTACTTCTATTCTGCCAGTTGGGAAAAGCTGAAAATTTCTCCGCTGCAATGGCTTGTGTTAACTTTGTATCCCGGCGTTGCTTTCCTTGTGACTATATCCTTGCTTTCGATCCCAGTCTGGGATACCGGAAAACACATTCTTTTAATCGTTGATGCGGTCGGCCTTTTGCTGGCTATGGTGATTCACTTCGTGCTGGTCGATTTACTCAACGAGCATAATTCCAAGACGGAACAAGGCAAACTGCTTCACCAGCAAATTCAGTTGGAAAGCGAGAAGGCCAATGCGCTCTACGATGTCTATCTCCAACAACGGCATCTAACCCATGATTTTTCCAATCAATTGAACACGATCGCCGGTCTGATCGAGCAGGGAAACGCCCAATCCGCGTTAGAGTTGATTCACAGCAGTTCCGCTGAGATTCACACCAACACGCTTGTCGTCAACACCGGCAATCCCATGATTGACACGCTTTTGAGCCAAAAGTACAGCGAGGCCCAAAAGAAGGCAATTCCCGTGATTTTTTCGCTGTGCGATCTGTCGGAATGCCCCATTTCTTCCAGAGATTTGCTGGTGGTGCTTGGAAACCTGGTGGATAACGCGATCGAGGCATCGGAAAAGATCGATGATCCGTGTATCCAAATCAAATTACAGCGCAGCGACCATGATTTCGTATTGTCTGTGCGGAATCGTACAACGGCGGACGTCGCGATCTCCAACAATGAAATTCCTCACAGCACCAAGCAAGATACGGGGCATGGAATAGGCCTAAAGAATGTCATAGCCATTTTGCAAAAGTACCACGCCGAATACACTTTGAGTGCCAAGCAGGGGTGGTTTCAATTCACCGCGCTGCGCTATTTATAGGCTGAAGAAATAGGCTTTTTCTGACATTTTATAGTGTTTTCGTGCCGCCTTTGATGCAATTTTCACCTGGCCACGCTAAAATATATCATATAATACCCGGGTGAGGTGAGAAAGCGATGCAGCATACAATAGCGACAAAAATCGTTGGATTTTTCGCCCGGCGCAACCTCATTGAAAAAGATAATGTCGATTGGTGCGTCTACTTTATCGAAACACGCATTTTTTCTTATGCGACGTTGCTGCTGTTCTTTTTCCTCTTATTGCCAATCTCTCGTCCGATGGAAATCCTGGTCTTTCTCTTATCCGTTCTATTAATAAGGCGGCGTTCCGGGGGCTATCATTGTAAAACTGAACATGGATGTTTCTTCTTTTCGCTTTTTGTTGGAGTGTTGGGCCTCCTGCTGGCCCATTTTCTCGAAGGAAAGTATATCATCCAGTTGTTGCTGCTATTCTTCTCTGTGGGTGCAATCTCTATCGGCCCAGTGAACCAGCCGGAACTTCATTTGAGTGCTGAAGAATACCGTGAAAACACGCATCGTCTTCGCATAATGACGATATTGCTGGTATGTATTGCTGTACTCATGGTGCTGATGCGGTTAAATCTTGCATCGTACTGTGTTACGGGCCTGCTCGTTGCGGCTATCTCCGTAATTGCAGGCAAGATCATTCAAAACGGGAGGTATTCACAATGTCGGTAAAAGAAAAAGCCATCGCGTATGTAGGCCGCACTCTTGATAAAGTCGGTGAAAAAGAGCGTACCTCGTGTAAATGCGCTGTGTGTCCCTTCTTCGGTTTCCAGCCGAAGCGCCCGGAGCGTGCGCCGGATCACCGTGACGCGCAGTAAGTGAACGTGAGCAAACGGCGAACCGAACTTCACTTTTTGTGCTGTCCAAACTGCGGGAAGGAAAGTACAATAGAAGTCTGCGATAAAACAGTGCTATTGAATTTTCCGTTTTCCTGTCTGCACTGCGGAACGAGCATCTTCATCAATTACGTCGAATCCACCGCGGTGGTCATCAACAAAAAGGTTGTCCGTCGCTAAAAAGCAAGCCTACGTCCACGGCAACTGGATGTAGGCTTTTGCTATTTTGATTCGCTTTCAGTTTGACGCAGTGTTTGCAGTACGTTTTCGCAGATGCTCGACAAAACGCGGGCTTCATGCTCGGAGCATCCTTCTACTAAAAAGGCAAGGTGCGCTTTTTCCGGGGTATGAAGATGTTGCTCAGGGAAAAACAGGGGGTCGGCCGACTTATGAAGCGCACGGATCATCGGATATAGCGTTGTGAATGTCGGATTCCCCTGTCCGCTTTCAATTTTTATAATTGTCCTTGATTCTATTCCGGATTTCTCTGCCAGTAGAACCTGGGTTAACCCTACCTCGGTACGAGTGGTTCGCAACCAGGCAGCTAAAATCATATTTGGCTCCTGCATTATGTTTCACCTCATACCAATTCTACAGGTCATATTCTCTTGTGAAAAGGAATCAAATTTCCTATTTTTTATGTATCATAAATCACATTAGCGAGGACTTGGGATTTACTCAATGATTCATGCACAAACTTTTCTAAAAATCATTGCTGTTTATTCTTTTTAGCCAACTTTTTTGTCCTTGCGCGCGCAAAAAGTGAATTGTATTTCACGTTTCGAGAGAGACGCTTATTTCCGCTTGTTCTATGCAAGCCGAGAAAAGCGCCTCTCTTTTTGTTTTTCGGGCAACAAATAGAACTGCGCCTAAGTATAGAAAATGTAGAAGGCTTTTTTCTACATTTCGCAATATACTCAGCACAGAGCAAAAGAACAGAGGAGGTGAAAGCCCGTGCAGGCCGCTTGGCGCAGGCGCATGATTCTTGAACTGCTATGCGTCCGGCGGCATATGAAGGTGGGCGAGTTGGCCAAGCGTTTTGATGTAACAAGTAGAACAATCTACAACGACATTGAAAAGCTGTCTCTTGCTTATCCAATCTATACGACAAGCGGGCGAGGCTCGGGTGGTGTTCACCTTATGGATGAATACAACCCAGCGCAACACAGGCTGACAGCAAAACAAACCGACCTTCTGGAACGAATGATGCCGACATTATCCGCAGAAGATCAATACGTTGCCGAAAGCATCCTTCAGGACTTTGCTCCCGTTTAGCTGGGATGCCACCAGCCCCAACCTTGACAACCTCATACCCAGCACGGCAGGTACGTTCCTGCCCCAGCGAGCGACGCGGGAGGGTGCGCCGGGACGCGTCGTGTTCTGCATAACCAACAATGCCTACCCCATGAGGCACCATGCAGGACATGACGCAGAGCGATCCCATCCGTCCCCCAAGCGGCCCCGGCGGGCTGCTTTGCCACAACCTGGGGCGGGCTTACAATGATACGCCTGCAAGCCCCGCGCGTCAGACGGGGTGGCCGAGCCCTGGTTGCAATCCTTAGACCCCGGCAGAGCCAGTGAGCGGCCGTTTGCCAGCGGCCCGCCTGCCGTGTTCCCTTGGGCGGCGCACAACACCGCGCTGTCCGGCTGCGAAAGAGCGTTTGCCTTCTTCGCCAGCCGGATCGGCACGGCGTTGTCCTGCACCGCCCGGCGCCCGGGGGCGAGCGGCAAATAGGGCGTTACTCCTTTTTTCTGAGTATGATACACCTTTCGTACATCAACGGTTCTGCATGCGTTGATGTCGAACCCGTGCGGCGCAGCGCGTACCCCATGCCGCTGCGCCGTATTATTTTGCCATCAACGAATCCCACGGGAGGGATGCCCTATCTTTCAATCCGAACCCATCGGCTATGACACCGCCCACCAGATGGCGGAGAACATCTTCCGCCAGCAACTGCCCGCCCACGGCATGGCGGTGCGGGAAGGGCAGATCAAGCTCTGCCACGCCATGCTGGACGCCTTATATAATAAGGAAGTCGCCCTTTGCGACGCGGGCGTTGGCCTCGGCAAGACCTATGCCTATCTGGTGGCCTGCCTGCTCTGGCAGAGCCAGCGGCCGCGAGCGCTGTGGCAGCCGGTCGTGATCTCCACCGCCAGCGTGGCCTTGCAGGAGGCCATCCTGCAAGAGTACATTCCGTTTTTGTCGTCCGTGTTATTACAATGTGGATATTTGAGCAAACCAATCCAGGCCGTACTGCGCAAGGGCAAGGAGCGCTTTGTGTGCGATCTCCGTCTGCTGGAGCGGCAGCGGCAGATGGCGCAGCGCGGCGATCGGTTTGCTCGGCGGGCCGCGATTCTGCGGCAGGCGCAGGACTGCCTTGACCTGGACAAGCTGGCCGGTCTCTCCGGCTTTGACCGGCGAAGAATTTGTGTGCCCGAGCAGTGCCCGCGGCTCTGCCCCGCGCGCAGCCGCTGCCGCTACCAGCGGTATCTGCGGGAATCGAACGGTCCGGACGTATCCATCCAGGTCTGCAACCACAATTACCTGCTGGCCGACGCTTTCCACCGGAAGAACGGCTGGCGGCCGCTGCTGCGGGACTACCAGGCTGCCGTGATCGACGAAGCCCACCGCCTGCCCGAAGCGGCGGAGCAGATGCTGACCCGGCGGCTTTCCGCAAAGGAATTACACCAGTTGGCACACCGGCTGGAACAACAGCACCTGACCCGTGGCGCACAGCAGTTCCACGCGGCGACCGAGATGCTGGCCGCGGTCTGCCAACCGCAGGAGCCGCGCCGGGCTCGAGCGGAGCGGCAGGTTTCCTACCAGCCGACCCAGGAACACCGTGCGGCGCTGGCTGCCTTGCAAAGTTGCATTGGCGAATTGCTGCGGCGATACCAGGAAAGGCTGCCAATGTCTCTGCGCCACCAGTTGCAGGCCACAAGTGAAACAGCCGCGCTGTTTACTCAGCCGCCAGAATATTGGATTGCCTACATCAAATATGAAACCGTATCAGATAAGCAAACCGATACAGAGTTTACCCTCTGTGCGGTGCCCCTCGACCAGCCCGGTTATTTGCACACTCTTTTGTGGCAGCGGGAGAAGCCCGCCATTTTGACCTCCGGCACCTTGGCCGCGGGGCACGACTTCACCCACGTCCGGCGGCGGCTGGGATTGCATGGCGGCTTGGCCGTACAGACCGTACAAGTTGCCTCCCCCTTCGACTATGCGAAAAATTGCCTGCTTTTGTTTCCGTCGCGGCCGGCTGCTCACGAAGTGGACAAGCCCAGCGGGGAAGAAGCATCCCATGAACGTCTGGCCCGCCAAATCGAACAGCTTGTGCGCGCGGCCCACGGCCACACGTTGGTGCTCTTCACCTCGTATGATCAGATGGGCCATGTCTACGAGCAGTTGGAAAGCAGGCTGCCGGTGCCTCTGTTCAAAGCCCCACGCGGCGGGCAGTGGTTTGTGGAGCAGTTCAAACGCTGCGGAAACGCCGTGCTGTTGGCAGGCGGCCCCTGCTGGGAGGGGATCGACTTCCCCGGCGACAGGGTCTCGCTGCTCGTGATCGTGCGGCTGCCCTTTCCGGTGCCGGACCCGGTACGGGAAGTGCGGCGGCAACAATACCCGGATTTACACAGCTACATTCAGACCGAGATTGTGCCCGAAATGCAGCAGAAGCTGCGGCAGGGCTTCGGCCGTGCCATCCGCACCGAAACCGACAGCTGCGCAGTCGCCATCCTGGACCCGCGGGCAGCCCCCGGCGGGCGATACCACCAAGCAGTGTTGGATGCGCTGCCAGCCGGCATCCCGGTCACAACGGAAATCAACGAAATACAGACCTTTCTCCGGGCACGAAAATGCCCGGATTTCTTTTTGCCCGACTTTGAAAATGATTCGAAACAAACGGATTCCAAGACGAATACAAAATAGCCGATACAGGAGGAAAAACAATGCGCGCCATCTGCTTTATCCAGGAAGCCAAAGATTCCGATCTGACCATGCGCCAGCAGCAACTGATCTGTCACCGTGCCCTGCGCAAACTGCTCTGGCCCTGCGAGCTGGAGTTGTTCGCCCAGGCCGGTACCGAGGAACAGCCGCTCTCACTGCGCCCCGGCATGGTTGACCTGCTGCAGGCTGCCGCGGCGGGCGAGGTGGATGTTCTGGTCGTCACCGACATTCCCCACCTGCACTGCGGCCGCGCCGAGCTAGACGGCCTGCTCATGTCGCTGCTGCAATACGGCGTCCACACGTTTGGTGCGAACGACGGCCAGTGGATCGAGCCGGGTGGACGGCATTGGATGATATTGCCGGGGTATGACTGTGAGGAATAAGGCGGAGGTGCCAAAGTGGATCAGAAAACTTTAGAGAAAACGCTGTATCATCCCCGCGCCTGGGTCTATGTACGGGCTGCTGAATATGGCCCTGCACTGTCAGAGTTGTGCGCGTCGGCACGGTGTGCCGGGTATGTGCTGGCAGGCCAGAGCTATGATCTGCCACAGCGGTTGTTGGGGCGCCATTCGGGACGAAATGCCCTGCTGCGTGCTGTCCGGAAAGGGCTTATTGACGATGTATTCATTACGCGGCTTTCTCAGCTCTCCAGAAAACGTGGTCGGCTGCGCCGCATTTTGTTACGGTTCCAACGCAAGGGCGTCCGCATCCACACAAACGAGATCGACCTGCGGTATGACCTGTACCGCCACGGGCTGGACAACGTCCTGGTAGGAGGCTTCTCCACTCATGACTAATGGCAATACAGCGTCTGCACTTATACAACACGAAATCCAATACGCCGCAGCGTTGGAAATTCTGCACAACCTTTTGGCGCAGCACCTGATCGACCAGGCCAACGCCCGGCGGGCCGCTGTTGCTCTTGCCGAAATCTTCGGCGTTTTGCGGCGGTCGATTTAGTGGTTCTCGTGAATGGATAAACCACCGCTCTTGTGGTAGTGTTGTCGTTGCCAAAGGTTGGTCGCCGTTACTGTCGGCGGCAACAAAACCACAAAGGAGGAACGCTGAATGCCGCAAGTACACGTCATTGAACCAATACATAGCCATGAGCCAGCCAAGCTGCGGGTTTGCGCCTATGCCCGCGTCAGCAGTGATTCTGCCGATCAACTCAATTCCTTTGCGTCACAGGTGCGGTATTACACCAACCTGATCTCTGGCAACGAGGATTGGACGCTGGTGGACATCTATGCCGACCGCGGCATCACCGGCACCAGCACCGCCAAACGGACAGAGTTCCAGCGCATGATGGAGGATTGCCGCAAAGGCAAGATCGACCGCATCCTGGTTAAATCGCTCTCCCGTTTTGCCCGCAACACCCAGGACTGCATCGCCGCCCTGCGGGAACTGCGGCAGCTCGGCGTGACGGTGGTGTTCGAGAAGGAACACATCAACACCGGTACAATGGCCAACGAGATGCTCATCAGCATGATGAGCGCCTTCGCACAGGAAGAATCGGTTTCGATCTCCAAGAATATGCGCAAAGGAGCCGTCATGCGGATGCAGAACGGCACATTCCGCATCTCGATGCCGCCATACGGCTACAGGTATGATGCGTCGGGAAGTCTTGCCATCGAGCCGTCTGAAGCAGCCATCGTGCAAGAAATCTTTGCGGCGTTTCTGAACGGCACCAATATAGCGAAAATTGCAGAGGCCATGCAGGTGCGCAGCGTGCCGAAACTGCGGGGAGCGTGCAAGTGGAGCAAACATGGTATCCGATATATCCTGACGAATGAGCGGTATATGGGAGATCAGCGATTCCGTAAATCCTTTCGGACGGATACGCTTCCTTATAAAAAGGTAGACAATCGCGGCCAGATGCCACAGTTTTACATGGCAGGCACCCATCCGGCCATCATCGGGCAGAAGGTATTTGAAAAAGCGCAAATCTTACTTGCACAACACGGCCAACAATTCGGGCACGACCCTGTCAAGCATGACTCACCCTGGGCCGGTGTGTTGTACTGTGCTGTATGCGAAGCGCCGCTCTATCACCGCTCGGTCAACGGTCGGGAATGCTGGGTTTGTTCCCATCATCTGAAAGACAATCAAAGCTGCACGCTTCCTGCTGTTGCGGAAACAGACCTTGTGGCCTGCTTTTATGCGATGGTTGAAAAGTTGCAACAAAACTCTTGCCGCATACTGGGAGATCATCTCGACAGGCTGGAACAAATCCAGGAACGGCTGTTGGCATCTGCGCCTGGCAGAAGTCATCTTCAACAACAAATGGCCGATCTTTTATCGCAGAGTCACACACTCAGTCGCCTGCTGGCGAATGGCTGTGTCGACTCTGCCTTTTTTATTGCCCAGAACAATGGCATACAAAAGAAGCTGGCGGAAATAAAGGATCAGATACAGCAACAGCAGTGTGAAAATGATCTGGAAGAAGTGTTCGACCGCACACGCGATTTGATTGCCTATATACATGACATTCAACTGCCCCATGAAAACAATGTGCTGTTGGAGCCGGTCATCACAAAGGCAGTGGTCAAAGATTCTGGCGTTGCCTTTACCCTCGTAAACGGTCTTGAATTTGAGGAACGGTGGTCGAAATCATGAAAGAGCGAACGGAGAAGAATCGCAAGCAACCCTTTGGATACGGTGTGCTGGAGGGCGTGGTCTGCAGTATCCCCGCTGAGGCCGAAATGGTTCAAGAAATCTATCGCCTTTATATAAAAGGTATGTCCATTGTGCAGATCGCAAAGGTGATGACTGCGCGGGACGTTCCCTACCGCCAGGGCGTTCCAGAGTGGAACAAAAACATGGTGGCTCGCATTTTGGACGATTCGCGCTATGCCGGGCAACCGCCGTATCCGGCCATCACCGAGCAGAAATTTTTCGATCAGGTTTGCAGACTACGGCAAAAGAACAGGCCGCGCCAGCTTGCCAATCAGGAGATTCGCTGGATTCGGGCGAAAGTTTCCTGCGCCCAATGCGGTGCGCGGCTAATACGGAAAACAGACAAACACCGCCGCGGGACGATTTGGCGCTGCCCTCAGTGTGCCATGACGACACATCCTGTACCGGACGATGAATTGGTTCAACTGATCACAAGCAAATTGGCCACCGCTGCGGACGTGTCGGAGCCCCCAAAGAAGCCAGAACCCAGGTGTCGGATCACCAGGCAGGAACTTTGCTTGCAGCGCGAATTTGACCGTGCACTGAATGTGTCGCAACCCGATGTGAGATATCTGATTGCGCAGTCACAGAAAATTGCAGCCGAAGCCTATCAGCGCAGCCAATGTTCCCATGTCTGGTTGACGGCACAGATTCAAAATCGGCTGCTTGCCTGGCCACCCGGTACGCCGCTGGAGCAGGATGTGTTTGAAGCCGTTGTTTCCAAAATATTGCTGACAGCCGAAGCCAGTGTACAGATACAACTCACCAATCAGCAAATTCTATAAGAAGGTAGACCATGACGAATGCATCATCGCCCAAGAAAGCCGTTCGGGAAATCGCGGCAGATCCGCAGCTCACCTGCCACAGCCGCAAACGTCTGCGCGTTGCCGCTTATTGCCGCGTCAGCACCGAGCAGGAAGAACAGGAGAGCAGCTTTGAGGGGCAGGTGACCTATTACACCAACCTGATCGAAAATAACCCCGAATGGGAGATGGCCGGTATTTTTGCCGACCACGGGATCAGCGGCATCAAGGATACCACGCGGCCGGGCTTTATGCAGATGATCGAAGCCTGCAAAAAACATAAAATCGACATGATCCTGACCAAATCGCTGAGCCGGTTTTCCCGCAATACACTGGACAGCATCCGCTACATCCGGCTGTTGAAAAGCCTGGGCGTGGTCATCGAGTTCGAGAAAGAGGGCCTGAACACCGGTGATCTCGGCAGCGAAATCTACCTAACCTGGTTCTCGGCCTTTGCCCAAGCCGAGAGCGAATCGCTGAGCCAGAATGTTACGATGGGCAAACGCCGTCTGTTCAAAGAGGGAAAGTGCCCGTTCCAATACAAACATTTTATCGGCTACCGTCGCGGTGCGGATGGGCAGCCGGAAATCGACCCCGAAGGAGCCAAAACGATCGAACATATTTTCTATGGCTTTCTGGCAGGCAAAACTCCGGCGCAGCTCAAGACTGAACTGGAAGAAAAACACATTCTTTCGCCCAGCGGAAAGACAACCTGGTCCAAGGCCACGATCCAAAACATCCTACGCAATGAAAAGTACGCCGGCGATGTGCTGCTGCAAAAAACATTCACCGCGGACTTCCTGACCAAGAAGGTCAAAAAGAACCGCGGTGAAGTAACGCAGTATTATGTGACGGACAACCACCCGGTCATCATCCCGCGCGAGATCTTCCAGCAGGTACAACTGGAACTGGCCCGCCGGAGCAGCCGCCCCAAGGTCTCGCAGCGCAAGACAAAAACTGAGCGCGGCAAGTATACGAGCAAGTTTGCCCTGTCCGAACGCCTGGTCTGCGGCGAGTGCGGTTGCATGTACCGCCGCACCCAGTGGATTAAACGCGATGGCACCAAAGAGTATGTCTGGCGCTGTGTTAACCGGCTGGAGAACGGCAAGAAATACTGCAAGAATTCCCCATCATTGAAGGAACCGCTGTTGCAGGAAGCCATCATGGCGGCTATACGCGAGCAGTTCACAGACCGGGATAAAGTAAAAGAAGCTTTGAAGGATGTAGAGGAAAAGATCATCCTGCACAGCGACCCCCAGCAGGATGTTGCCCCACTCCTAACCCACATTCAGGAGATCGACCAGGCCATGTCCAACTTGCTGCTGCTCGTCAGCCACAGTGCAGACAGCGGCATCTACGATGCAAAGTTTAAGGAGCTAACCAGAGAGAAGGCGGAATTGCAGGCGCAGGTAGATGCGGTGGAGCAGGCGATGCGACAGGATCAGGACAGAAGCAGGGAGCGGCAGAAGGTTATTGATGCAATCGATTTGCAGGAAGTGGAGCTTAGTGAATATGACGATGAACTGGTCAGGCGGATTGTGGAAAGAATCACTATAATCCCGGCCGATGAGCCACAGATTGTGATTCAATTTAAACTTGCCAATTGTACATGGGCGGGTAGCATAAAAGTCAAGCCGTGAATTAAGTAAGCAATGCGAAACTATGAGTGGAAAAAGAGCTCATCGTGTGATTCGAGCAAATGTGACTTAGTCGTTTTCCTCTGTCTTTGCGTCCCATTCAACAGCAGCATCATAGTATTCGCCGATCAGTTTTTGGTAGGCCTCAATGATTTCCTGCCGCGTTGGCGGGGTTTCGCGCAGGGAGTGGCCTTCCACCCAGTCCACGACCAGGGAGAAGGGCCGGGAGTTTAGCACCTTGGCGGTAAACTGTTCTTTTGACCAGCCTGTATCCTCGCGTTTATCATCGTCTTCTTCGGTAAACGGCGAGACCATCCAGGCGCTGTTCAACTTGGCGGGCTTCGAGATCAGATCCGGCAGGGCTTTGACGGCGATGGCCTCATACCCTTCTATCGCGAAGGTAGCCCGGCGTGTCGATTGTGTATGCTCATAAGCAAATAGATCAGAATCCTCCCGGAGGCTCAGCAAAACAACTTTCCGCACTGCATCCGAAACCTGGATTGACCGGGGGGCATCCTGCCAGGTGATGAGAATACGCGATCGGGTTACATCGTCCACTTCGATCTGAAACAAGCGCAAAGACTTGACATAATAGCATGTGCTTAACGAATCGAAAAGTGTTCTGTCCTCAATCAAGCATTCTGGCAGATCTGCGTCAATTGGCCCAATAATATCATACAACTCTAAGCTGCGGTCTATCCACAAAGACTGTATGGTATAGGTATAGGTTTCGATCCCCGGAATCAGATTCCTTATCTCTTTTTTAGCCATTTGATATTTGTTGGAATCTGCTTTCACTAATACCTTCACGGCACCTGGGATTCTCTCAACCACCGCTTGGGGAATATGCTGCCGCTGTTGCGGGGTACATGTTTGCCAGAACCTGTAAAGATCGAAGCTTTCAAACGAGCTGCCCGGTCCAAACGCTTTGTCCGGGTCAAACTGTTTATCCTGAAACTTTTGCAGGATAATATCGCAGAATGTAGTTAGATCCTGCAGGTACAGTTCCTGGATGCGGCGCTTTCCTTCGGGCGTGAATTCGGAACGGTTGAGAGAGACGATGTCCTTTGCATCCAGTCCATAGACATCTGTCATGCAATAAACTTCTCCCTGGATAAAATCGTCTTTCACAGGTATTCCTTTGAAACGAATGTCCCACTGCGTTAGCTCGTTAAAATCGATTTTTTCCAGCACCTCCTCCCTCGTATCCCATAGCAAGAATTGGCCGTCGTCAACCGCGAGCTTATACCAGTAGCGGTTTTGCCACAGCTCCCATCCTTCCGCCCCAATCGCGGGCAGGCGGCTGACCGGCATATCCTGGTCGATGGATTTGTCGCGGCACTCAACGTGAATCGGGAAAAAGGAGCCTTCACACAGCCTGCCAATCTCGCTTAGGATGTACGCTTCGCCAACCTCGTTTTGGCTAAGCATCGGGTCAAAACACAGTGCGGAAGTGGAAGAATAGACCTCCGGTCTCTCGTCAGATATGAGATGATTGAGCTTGTCCGTCTCGATGGTGATGGTCGTCCCGCGGCGCATGGGGTGCGCAGACCGCGTCAGCTGCAAATACCCGCCCTTCCGCCTGGAGTAGACAACGGCGTGGTAGACGTCCTGCCCGGTGCTAGTGTCGATGGTAAACTGGTCGGCCACCAGAAAAATGGACTGCAGCCCAATGCCAAACCCCGCCGTGGGGCGCAGCCAGTTGGGCATCTTGCGCAGCGTGGCGCGCAGCCAGCCAGACCCCGCATTGCTCTCACCCACATTGCACATCCGCTTGAAGGATTCCACCGAGATACCCGTCCCCCGGTCTGTGATCCGGATCTGGACGCGGTTTGCATTGATGGCGGACAACTCAATGCGGATCGGATAGTTTTGATAGATTTTGCCCTTGATATCGTAGGGCTGCAGCGCCTGCCGCCTGGTCTCGTCCATCGGGCCCATCCACGCCAAATAGGCATCAGAACACAGGTCGCTCCACAGCTGCAGTTTGGAGGCGTCCATAGCGTTTTGAAGTACCTCGCGCAGAAACACAAGTGAGTCATTGTAGATATTCGCGCCCTCGATCAGTTGGAAGGCTTTTTCCTGCGAAATGGTCAGCCTGAGCCCCGCCACGCCCTCGATATCCGGCACACCCCGAATCAGCAGTTCTTTGTCGTCGAAGCGGGGCGCGTAGCCGCCCAGATTTTCCGGCACAATTCTTGCCCAGTGGATCGTCAGGAAATTTACCTCCTGCTCCAGCCAGCTGACAAAGGTCCGCGCCTCCAGGTACGCGGCATTATCGGGGCAGTCGCTGCGGAAGCGGATCTCGCGGGGCGTGACCAACAAGTGGGTCGTCGCCTCATGCTTGTCATAGTGCGGCTGCGATGTCCCGGGCAGACAGCCTGCCACGGCGATAGCGCCGGTGTTGAACCGGCCGTTGTCAATGTCCAGCAGGTCGCCCAGCCGAAGCATCATCGCCACAAAACGGGGATGGGCATAGTCCGAGTCATAGCCGTTGGTCTGATAGTCCAGCTCCAGCACGCGCTCCAGCGGCGCAGTGTGGAGCATACAGATCTGCCCCAGCAGTTTGACCAGGCGGGGCTGTATCATGTCGTTGTGGCCCAGGCCCAGCCCAAGCTCACCTGCGGGTGGCTTGATGTATTCCTGCGACATCTGGGCGTGCCTGCCGCGGAAAAGGGCGGCGTTAATCAGGCGCACATACTTGCTGGCCTGCAGCGGCCAGGTGTTTTCCACCTTCAGGTCGTGGACCGACCGGACAAACTGTACGGCCTTGCGCAAATCCTCGTCCTGCAGGGTTTCCAGCCGGGCAAGCTCGTCCTGAAAATTTTCGTCCTTCCACCTGGCCTCGATATCTTTCCACTGCACCACCATGCCCAGGTCGTGGGCATAGGCCGCATGGAGCAGCAGCCAGGTGTCGGTGGGCGAAAGGGTCTGCACCCGCTCCCCCAAAAGCATCTCTATCTTGGCGATCACCGCTTCGGCGTGGCTGGCGTCATGCATGCTGAAGTGTGGATATTGAATCACCACATCCTTCAGCAGCTCCGAGCAGGTCTTTTTGTTGAGCGTCCAGGTGGAATAGAGGTTTTCAAAGCGTTTATGCTGGTCGCATAAACATTTGAGATGTTCGTCCAGCTTATAAGCATTCATACGCAATTTCCTCATTATTCAAAGGCCGTTTTGTCGGCCGTTTTGTCAAAATGGCTCAAATTTGCTTTTATTATAGCAGAACTTTTGAGGGATAGGAAGAAAGATGATGACAAAACTTGTTTGCACATATAGTATACAGCGATAAATAGAATGATTGAAAATTGTCACGACAAATTCATGCGATAATTATTAGTCCGCAAAAAGATTGCACCAGTAAATCCGGCCCAAACGAACTATGCGATGGTGTTTTACATTCCATCACGTTTTTTCTGTCTCGAGAAATGTTTGTTTTAAGATTGCATCCTACCATAGCTCAATTGGCCGTAAAATAGACAGGCGTATGCGTGTTAATCACTCCATTTGCTCTCTTTTCCTATTTTAAATCTTTTCCAAAAGCGCGACGGAGGATGTCCCTGCCCAATATCTTTAGCATCTCTCGGCCTAATGTCTTTAACACATCTCCCGGCCTAATGTCTTTAACAAGCCTTGATTCTATGAACAAAGTTTGGTATAATGAAAGTGCTGTATATACTGATATACAGGAATGGGATTGTTGTCAAGAGTTCGACAAAGAAATTCACAAGAATCTCTTTGAACAATTCTGACTGCGGCCACAGCCGCGCGGCTGTGACCAGTACGAAGAACAAGAACATCTTGTACAAATCTCTCCTTTCTTCAATTATACCATAATTGATGATTCGAGCGCCTTTGGATAGCCTGTGTTACAGGTAAACAAGCATTGAACCGAAATGGTTCAGTGAGAAAACCGAATACAGAGTTATTACCTATACCCGCCAGCTAAGGAACGCTATCCTCCATGTTGGTGGGTATTTCGCCATTTAGGAGGATTTTTTGTGACCGCCGAAGAATGGGTAAGTGATCAAACTGTGATAAATCGAAGTAAGCGTAAATATGCACACTTCGATTACCGAACCGATCTTGGAAAAGCAGGGAAATATGTCACCGATCCAGTACAAGTCGCCCGGCATGGTTTCTATCCCTTTATTCACTATACAAAAGAATTCAAAAAATACTCAAAAGCTGAAGGGAAGAAGATCAAAAAGCGTGAAATTTGTTACGCTGCACACATTGACCGCTGCATATATCAATATTACAATCATCTGTTGAATGATATATACATTCAACGTGTACGTCATGATAACATTTCTGACTGTGCCGTAGCTTACCGTTCTGATTTAGGAAAGAACAACATTCACTTTGCCCATGAAGTTTTTTTATTTATTCGCAGCAGCGCTCCTTGCTATATAATGATCGGAGATTTTACGAACTTCTTTGACACACTTGATCACAATTATCTAAAAGAACGATTATGTGATCTCTTGGGCGTCAGTCAGCTGCCGGAGGATTATTATGCGGTGTTTAAAAATATCACTCATTACAGTACTTGGGACTTAAATGATCTGCTTACGATTAATAATCTTTCGTCTGCTGATGATTTGAACCATATGCAGCGGGTATTGTCTCCAGAAGCTTTTCGAAAACATAAGCGTCAATATGTTAAGAAGAACCCGAACAATTACGGCATTCCCCAAGGATCACCGATCAGCGCGCTTTTGGCTAATATTTATATGCTCGCATGTGATAAATCAATTCAAGATATGGTTTGCGCAAGAAAAGGTCTGTATATGCGATACAGTGACGATTTTTGCATTGTGCTTCCTTCTTCCGTTTTTTCGGATGCTATGCATTTTTTTGAGGAGATACGAAATATACTGGGCAAGGTAAAAAATCTGACGCTTCAACCAGACAAGACCCAATATTTTTGTTTTGATGGCTCATCCGTCCATAATGTCGGTGCACAATTTGATCCATCTGCAAACTGCACACATCGCTTCATTAATTTTTTGGGATTCACATTTGATGGAGCGAACATCCATATTCGCGATAAAACAATCTCAAAATATTATTATCGTATGGGCAAAAAAGCCAAAAGCATTGTTGCTCAAAAGCAGGCTGGACGGAATCCGTCTATGCATAATCTGTATATGTTATACTCAGAAAAAGGAGCTCAAATGGGGCGAGGCAATTTCATAACTTACGTGTGGCGGGGGCAAAAAAAATTTGGAAGCTCCGAACCCATTGATCGCCCCATCAAATCACACATGGCTAAAATTCGCAAAAGGTTACGGGCTAAAAATTAATAGTCATCTTATGTTGTTCAGCCGACGGCATTTTGAAAGCCGAAAATACGAAGGAAAGACAATGAAGAAAAAGCTCATAGGTGTTTGCGCTTTGTGTGGAAAAGAAAAGGAATTGACATTTGAACACCTTCCACCCAATAAGGCGTTCAATTTTGCACCAGCTAAACCAGTTAAAGGTGAAGACTTTATTCATGCTTTTGCTGATACAAACCGTGCTCCTTGGGATTTGACAGGATTAAGATATCAAAATCAACAAAAAGGAATGGGAGCCTATTCTTTATGTCAAACTTGTAATAATCTAACAGGCACTTGGTATGGAGATAGCTATGTAGACTTTGCAAAGCGAATGGATTTCCTGTTAATAAAAGAGGGACTAATGGGTCAAAAAAGTGCGGAATTTGTTGTAAAAAAGATACATCCACAGAGGATAATAAAACAAGTCATCTCTATTTTTTGCTCAATTAATCGGGATATTTATGACGATCCAAGAATTTCAGAACTACGAGAGTTTGTATTGGACAAAAACGCAGTGTCCTTAGATAAAGGCAAATATAAAGTGTGCATGTATTTGACTTCCGGTGGACTTACAAAGTACTGTGGCCTCACAGTTCTTTTGGAAACTAATGGCAAAGGAAATATTGAATCCAGATGCCTATCGGAATTTTGTTCTTACCCACTAGGCTTTTTAGTCTATTTTGATCTAAAAGAAGATGAGCCTTTTTTGGGAACGGATATTACAACTTTTTCTGACTACCAATACGAAGATGTTGCCGACTTTCAAATCTCAGCTCCAATATTTGAAAATAACTCATGGATACCAGAAGACACCCGCAGCAAAGACGAAATTGAACAAACAATGAAAAAATAAGGCAAATTAAATGAAGAATAAAATTCCTCAAATTGAAAAAAATAACTAAAACCGCTTTCCAAGAAAGAGCAAAAGTAATATAAATCTGCACCAGTAAATCCGGCCAACCAACACATGATAAGTTGACAGATTCCGAATGGAATCTGTCAACTTTGTATACCCAAAAACAGCAAAAAGCCGCAGGATTTCCTGCGGCTTTTTGCTTTATCTGTAAGAATTTTAATGATCTATCCACGTCTGTTGGAATAATGACAGCGTTGAATTCGATTCCTTCTGTTTCGCATAAAGAATGCGTGCGAGTAAGAGAAAGCATAAAAGCGATTCCGTTTTTTACAATTTCAGTGTAATGTTTCTGCACACTGGTTTTCTTAAAGAAAAACCGGAGAGAAACCAAAAAGGTTTCTCTCCGGTTGCCTTTGTAGCCTGCAATATCTTTACTGGAGCGATTTGGTTGTATGCAAAAATCGCCATCCCAGCCCCATCTGCACGCAGTTTTAGCACCACCTTGCCG
>ERZ1090878.589-NODE-591-length-19160-cov-5.228317_pt1 | contig 19160 bp, 16 predicted proteins | sample MGYA00478473_ERZ1090878 | MGnify/ENA primary metagenome ERZ1090878 (study PRJEB33644, sample SAMEA5815720) | chicken gut metagenome | biome: Chicken; feature: Gastrointestinal Tract; material: Caecum | place: Ireland | collected 2019-01-01 | study: A study of the... | reverse complement strand
GCGAAATTTATTTTATATACAGATCCTTGCTTGCAAACTCGGGTTCGCAGGTGATATTCACGCCCATCTTGCGCATAACGCCCATATCCGTATCGTTGAGCATACACGAGCCGTGCGCTTCCAGACCGCGCAGTCTGGGCAGCATATTGAGAGCCGCCTGCGCCAGGGTATTGGTTGCAGCGCATATGCTGAGCGCGGTAAGAACGTCGTACAGATTCAGTTTATCCTTGTCCGCCCTGAATACGTCCTTTTTCAGACTCTTGATAGGTTCCAGAACGAGGGGCAGGAGCAGAAGCATATCGTCGGAAATGCCCGCAAGCGCCTTTACGGAGTTGAGCACGCACGCGGAACACGCCGTCATGAGGGAAGTAGTTCTGCCCGTGATGAATCTGCCGTCCTCCAGCTGGATTGCCACGGCGGATTCTCCCGACTGCGCCGCCTTTTCAAGCGCGGGTTTTACCACCTTTCTGTCCTCTAAGGAAAGTTTGCTTTCGTTCATCAGAAGCATTATGCGCTGGGGCACGCTTGCGTCGCAAAGCCCCTGCTTGTAATCGCACGCCGCCTTGTAGTAACGGCGGATAATCTCCTGGTTTGCGGCATAGCGAACCGCTTCGTCGTCGGTAATGGCAAAGCCCGCCATATTCACGCCCATATCCGTGGGGGAACGGTAGAGGTTTTCGTCCCCGGTAATCTTGGTGAGTATGGAACGCACTATGGGGAAACATTCTATGTCGCGGTTGTAGTTGACCGTGGTAATGCCGTATGCTTCCAGGTGGTAGGGGTCGATCATGTTCACGTCCCCAAGGTCTGCCGTAGCCGCTTCGTACGCCACGTTCACGGGGTGCTTCAAGGGCAGATTCCATACGGGGAAGGTTTCGAATTTTGCATATCCCGCCTTGACTCCGCGCTTGTATTCGTGATAGAGCTGTGAAAGGCAGGTGGCGAGTTTGCCGCTTCCGGGACCGGGCGCGGTAATGACTACCAGCGGTTTGGTCGTCTCTATGTAGGGGTTTGCGCCGTAGCCTTCGTCGCTGACTATCGTATTTACGTCGGTGGGATAGCCCTTTGTCTTGCGGTGGATATACACCTTTTCGCCGCGCCGCTCCAGCTTGCGCACGAACACGTCTGCCGCGGGCTGACCTTCGTATTGGGTGACGGTGACGGAGTTTATGGAAATTCCCAGCTTGCGTATCTTGTCTATAAGGCGAAGCACGTCCATATCGTAGGTTATGCCGAAGTCGGCGCGTATTTTATTGCGCTCGATATCGCCCGCGCTCACCACGAATATTATCTCCGTCTTGTCTTTGAGGGCGCGCAGAATGTTTATTTTGGCGTTATAGGCAAAGCCGGGCAGTACGCGCGCCGCGTGCATATCGTCAAAAAGTTTGCCGCCGAATTCCAGATACAGTTTATTGTTGAATTTTTCTATTCTCTGCAGAATTTTTTCCGTCTGCAGCTGCGCGTATAAATTGCTGTCGAAGCCCTTCTTCATATCCTTTTATCCTCTGAAAACATCTGTGAATATTCTAGCACACACGCCGCAATCCGCGCAAGTTTTTTTGACGCAAAACCCGCGCCGTAAACTCCCTTATTTTTTAACGAATTTGCAATGGGGGCAGGCGTAATAAACGCCGTCCTCTCCCGCGCGCCTTTCAAGAGGGATTCTGCAGCGGGGACATATGTTGTTTTCCACCAGAAGCTGCGAAGTTTTAATTTCCATAATATGCATATGGTCTGAAATGCCGTCCGCGCGTGCCGCAAGCAACTGCTCGTTAAGCGAAAGTTTTTCTTCCGCGGAAAGAGTTCGAAAACTTTTTTGTCCGTCTATCGCCTGCCGCAGGGAAAAAATATCTGTCACGTTTTCCGCGCTTACGTGCGATATATCGCCGCAGGCGAATACCACATACTGATATACGTGTACCCATAGCGAGCCCCGGTAAAACACTTTAATCGTACTGCTTTCGGCATATTTGTGCAATCTGTCGACTTGTTGTAGGTTACTACAACTGCGCGCCATCTCGCGCAAATCTGCTCGAAACCAGTTACGCTTAAAGCAAGGCATTTTACAACCCGACATATACACATATTTTATGTTTTACTGTAAAATGTGTTCTACCGGGGCTCGCTACGGGTACGTTTTTCGGGAGCAGTTTCTTTATGCAGTAAAGGTGTGTGAGATTTTGCTTTACGGGGCTGTAAAACTCGTATTTTTTGCCGCGAATATATTGCTGCCACATACGCATGGTTTCATTGCCGTATATAGTCCCCGCGAAATTTTTCGTTTCTACGACGAAAACGCCGTTGGAACATATACATATATGGTCTATCTGCCTGCTTTGTCCTTCTTCCAAAACCATGTAGTTGTCTATAACTATCGCCGTGCCCGAATCGCATTCTTTCAGTACGGAAGAAACGGCGGCTTCGCCGCTTTCGCCCGCAGTTCTTCCGTGCGTGCCGCGCCTTTCTTTTTTTGCGGAATTTTTCACCGCCGCGGCAATCGCCGCCGCCACTGCGACGGTTGCAACAACTATAAGCAAAATAAGCCAGGTATCCATAATTAAATTATCCTTTGAAAATTCCGTAAATATTTTAACACATAAGCGTTAATCGCGCAAGGTGCAATTTGCCGTCAAAGAATCGCGGGACTGCAACATCCGTGCCGGGCTTTGCGGAGATAAAACTTTTTCAACTTTGGTTTGCCGCTTTGAAGTATGCGGAGCGCCGCGCGTTCCCGCTTGTCTATTTTTGAGAGGTGTGCTATAATGCTTGCGTAGACTTATGAAAAATTTTTTTGATGTAGTAATAATCGGCGGCGGCGTAATAGGCTGTTCGCTGGCAAGCCGTCTTTCCGCCTATACGGCGGATATTGCCGTGCTGGAAAAGGTAAGCGACGTTTCCTGCGGCGCGAGCAAAGCAAATTCGGGCATCGTCCACGGCGGATTCGACGCCAAAGAAGGCAGTCTGAAAGCAAAGTACAACGTCCTCGGCTGCGCCATGATGGAAGAGGAATCCAAACGTCTTGATTTTCCTTACCGCCGCAACGGCAGTATGGTGCTTGCCTTCAATAAGGAAGAAGAGGATATCTTGCAATCGCTCTACCGCCGCGGCGTGAAAAACGGGGCGAAGGGACTGGAAATAATCAGCGGCGACAGGGTGCGCGAACTCGAACCGAACGTTTCGGCGGACGTGACCGCCGCGCTCCTGTGCACTTCGTCGGGTATAACTAGTCCCTACGAAATAGCGGTGGCATACGGCGAAAACGCCGCGCGGAACGGCGTGCGTTTTTACTTTGATACATGCGTGAAAAGTATTGAAAGAGAGGGCGAAAACTTTCTTATTATCGCGGAAAACGGTAAAAAATATACTGCTAGGGCGGTAGTAAACTGTGCCGGCGTACACGCTGACGAGATTTGCCGCGCCTATAAGGGCAAGGAGGAAATGCCCGTCTTTACCATAACTCCGAGAAGGGGCGAATACATACTCATGGACAAGACGGAGGGCGGCAAGGTAAGCGCCACCCTGTTCCATACGCCCACGGCGATGGGCAAGGGCATTCTGGTCACGCCCACCGTGCACGGCAACCTGCTTCTGGGACCTACCGCCGACGATATAGAGGACAAGGACAATCTTTCCACCACCGCGGAAGGCGGAAGAAAGGTATTCGCGGGCGCGAAAAAGAGCGTGCCGTCAATCCTTCCCAAAACGGCGATAACCCGTTTTTCCGGCGTCCGCGCACACCCTAGTACCGATGATTTTATAGTGGGCAAGGCTTTCGACGGCTGGTATAACCTGGCGGGGATAGAATCGCCGGGACTTACCTGCGCCCCCGCGCTGGGGAAGGCGGTCGCGGAGGAGATTGCCCGCGATTACGGACTGTCCTTGCGCGCGGACTATATCGCCGAGCGCAGGGGAATCCGCGCCTTTGCGGCAATGAGCCGCGCCGAACGCGAAAAGGCGGTTGCGGAAAATCCGCTCTACGGCAGGATAGTCTGCCGCTGCGAACAGGTTACGGAAGCGGAGATAACGGACAGTATCCGCAGACCGCTCGGCGCGAGGGATATAGACGGAATAAAGAGGCGCACACGCGCGGGCATGGGAAGGTGTCAGTCGGGATTCTGCATGCCTAGGGTGGCTGAGATTCTGGCGCGCGAGCTGAATATTGATATAAACGGTGTCACCAAATCCGGCGGCGGTTCTTACATGACGGAGGGATATATTGATGAGTAATGAGCTTATAAAAGAACTCTCCGCTCTGTCGGGGACAGGCAGGCTGGTGATTGTGGGCGGAGGTCCCGCGGGACTTGCCGCCGCCGCGAAAGCGCGCGCGGAAGGGGTGCGCGATATAGTTATCGTCGAACGCGACGTGCGCGCTGGCGGTATTCTCAACCAGTGCGTACACAGCGGTTTCGGACTGCATATGTTCGGGGAAGAACTCACCGGCCCCGAGTACGCTTCCCGTCTGGAGCGTTCGGCGGAAGGCATAGCCTGTCTTACCGGAACGACGGTTTTGAATATAACGCCTTCTTTGGGTGTGGAATGCGTCAGCGAAGAGGGAATTTTCACCGTTAATGCCGACGCCGTCATACTCGCATGCGGCTGCCGCGAACGTCCGCGCGGAGCAATCGGTATTCCCGGGGCGCGCTGCGCGGGAGTGTATACCGCGGGTACGGCGCAGAAACTGATAAACATAAACGGCGTAATGCCCGGCCGCAGATTCTTTATCCTCGGTTCGGGGGATATAGGACTTATAATGGCGCGCCGCGTTATTTTGCAGGGCGGGGAAGTGCTCGGCGTGGCGGAGATAATGCCGTATTCTTCGGGACTCAAACGCAATATAGCCCAATGTCTTGACGATTACGGAGTGCCGCTCATGCTTTCGCACACCGTCACCGATATACGGGAAAGCGGCGGCAGACTGTGCGGAATAACCGTGGGCAGGGTGGACGAAAAACTTTCGCCCGTCCCCGGTACGGAGATTGATTTCGAATGCGACACGCTTCTTCTCAGCGTGGGACTTATTCCCGAAACGGAGCTGTTGCGCGGCGCGGGGGCGGAGCTTGATTCGGTAACGGGCGGCGCGGTCGTGGACGAGCGCATGATGACGTCCGTAAACGGCATTTTCTGCGTGGGCAATATGCTTCACGTGCACGATCTGGCGGATTACGCCTGCAAGGAAGCGGAAGAATGCGCCCGTTTTGCCGCAAAGTATCTGAAAGAGCGCGGCGGGGCGGGAGCAAGCGTGAGAATAAGCTGTTCGGGAGGGGTGCGTTACACCGTTCCGCAGCTGCTTATTAAGGATATGACGGGCGCGCTATCCCTCAAACTCCGCGTCGGAGGGGTGGCGAAAAACGTGTATATCGCCGCATATGCGGACGGAGAGGAAGTATATTCCGTATTCCGCCGCGTGGTCGCGCCGGGCGAAATGGAGTATCTCACTCTTCCGGCAAGCGCGGCTGAAAAACTGCGCGGCGCCGAAGTAGCCGAAGTGAGGTTGAAGGAGAAAAAATGAAGGAACTTACCTGTATCCGCTGTCCCATGGGCTGCGTTATGAGCATAGAAGAAAAGGACGGGCAGTTTATCGTTACCGGCAATACCTGTCCGCGCGGAAGGGAGTACGCCGTTTCCGAGATGACCAATCCCGTCCGCACTTTTTCCGTGGCGGTGCGCGTGAAAGGCGGCGACCGCGGCGCGGTGGCGGTGAGAGTAGACGGGGCGGTGAATAAAAAATACATTCTGCCCGTAGCGGACTTCGCGCGGCATATGACTTTGACCGCGCCCGTAAAGGAAGGGCAGATTATTGCGGAAAACGTGCTGGGAAGCGGCGCGAATCTGATCGCCACAGCGGCGGTAAACGGGGTAGAGAGGTGAAAAAGTATATTCTCGCGCTCGACCAGGGCACTACGTCGGCGCGCGCGGTCGTCTACGACAAAAGCGGCAATCTTTCCGCGATGTGTTCGCAGGCGATAAAGCAGATATATCCGCAGGGCGGCTGGGTGGAACACGATCCCGAGGACATCTGGCTCGCCTGCGTAAACTGCGCCCGCGGCGCGGTGGAAAAGGCGGGCATAGGCGCGGAAGATATAGCCGCAATCGGCATAGCCAACCAGCGTGAAACGGTGGTTATGTGGGATAAGGATACGGGAAAACCCGTGTATAACGCCATCGTGTGGCAATGCCGCCGCACTTCCGGTATGTGCGAGAGTATTAAGGAAGAAGGGCTGGAAGAATATATTTACGACCGCACGGGATTAAAGGCGGACCCTTACTTTTCCGCGACAAAACTGCGCTGGATTCTGGATAACGTCCCGCGTGCGCGCAAACTTGCGGAAAGCGGCAGACTGCTCGCGGGGACGGTGGACTGCTTTCTGCTCTGGAGGCTTACGGGAAGGCATTGCACGGATATAACCAACGCTTCGCGCACCATGCTTTTCGATATCCATAACAAGCGGTGGAGTGAAGAGTTGCTCAGACTTTTCGCCATTCCGCGCGCCGTTTTGCCCGAAGTTCTTCCTTCCGGCGGGGAATTCGGCGTTACAAACCTGTTGGGCGCGCCCGTTCCCGTGTGCGGAGTCGCCGGCGACCAGCAGGCGGCAATGCTCGGACTTATGTGCACGGAGTACGGCGACAGCAAATGCACTTACGGCACGGGCTGTTTTATGCTCATGAACACCGGCAGTCGCAATATAGTTTCCAAACGCGGACTGGTCACCACGCTTGCCGCTTCTTTCGACATATCGCCCGATTACGCGCTTGAAGGCTCCATGTTTTCGGCAGGTGCGGTGCACGGCTGGCTTAAAGAGGGCATGGGACTTATAGAAAACGAATCCGACTGCGCCGACATTGCGCGTAAGGTGAAAAATACGGGCGGAGTTTATCTCGTGCCCGCGTTCGTCGGATTGGGCGCGCCGCATTGGAACAGCCGCGCAAGGGGCACGATAACCGGCATAACGCGCGCCACCACGCGCGAACACGTTATCCGCGCCGCGGAAGAGTGCGTCGCCTATCAGGTGCTCGACGTGCTCCGCGCCGTACAGGCGGATACGGGAATAAAAATAAAAAAACTGTACGCAGACGGCGGACTCAGCCGCGACGATTTCATCATGCAGTTCCAGGCTGATATTGCCGGTATTACCGTCGAACGCCCGCGTATACTCGAATCCACCTCTCTGGGCGCCGCTTTTCTCGCAGGTATCGCCTGCGGCATGTGGAGCGGCTTTGACGAATGCCGCAAAATAAAGCAGTCCGAACGCGTTTTTCTGCCCGCCATGGATAAGCAGACGAGGAGTGAGCTTATCCTCGGCTGGCAACACTCTATAAGAATGTGTAACACATAACGCCTCGGGCGCTGTATATAAGCACCCTCCTGCGGTGTCAAGTCAGTCGCTTACTTGGTCACGTACGCCTAGTACGCTCCTATCGTAAAAAGATTGCCTTTCCTAGCATTAGGGCACTTCTTCGCGGTGCGTTTGGTTGTGGCTTTTAACAAGGTGAAAATTAAGGGTATTGCGAAGATATTTGCTTAGAAATTCCGTTTTGTCACTTCAAAGAGTAATCAGTGGTGAAGCGCACGGCGCTTCCGGTGCGTTTGGTTGCGGCTTTTAACAAGGTAAAATTTTAATAAAATACAGCAACTTAAAAAGTATCGCATTAAGTAAAATACCCGTAGGACGAGTTCACAAAAGCGTTTTTCACGCAGGTATTTCCAGGCAGGTTTATGCGCGGCGGAGCGAAGGCATAGCAGCGCTATGTCGAGCGAAAGCCGTGCGGAAAACTGACGGAAAGAGCGCGTGTAAAGGGCTTTTGAGGACAAGGACTAGGGTATTTATTGACTTGCTTGTGTCTGCGCAAAAACAATTATAAGAAAGTATTGCGAAGAAAATACTATCAACTATACTTTTGTTACTTCAAAGTATAATCGGGGTGCGGCGGCTCGCCGCGGTGAAGCGCACGGCGCTTCCGGCGGACGGGTTATTCGTAAAGAGCCGCTTTATTTTGCGGTATTTTCGTCCATGTCTTTCAGCCTTTGTTTTGCCAGCCTGATATGCTCCATTATATGCCCGATATTGCCTTCGCCGGCGTATTTGGACATATCGAAAAAGTTGTGGTCCGTGCGCGACCAGAACAGGTCGTTTTCGTCGCCGTGTACGTCTATATCCTCTTTCAGTCTGCCCGTATACACCTCCACGTAGCAATTATCCAGCGGATATGTAAAGGTCATCAGATGGATCAAGTTCACGTCTTCGAAAGTGACGGCGGTTTCCTCCTCAAGTTCGCGGTAGGCGGCGGTAAGTCCGTCCTCGCCGAGTTCTATCTTTCCGCCGGGAAAGTTGATAAGCCCTTTGTAAGGGTCTTTTCTGCGCGTGCACATAAGCACGCGGTCGCCCTTTTTATTGAACAGCGCAATTAAATTAAGTCCTCTCATACTCTGAACCTCTCGCATAATTTATTATATCACCGATGCGGCGAAAAGTAGCGTTTTTTGATAAAAAAGGGGCGGAACACGCAAAAATTTTCCGCTGAAATTACGCCCTGCGAAATTCGCAGGGCGCATTCGTTTGTCGTTTTTGCGGGGCGGGGAGCGTTTTCCCAAAGCCCCGCGGTTGCCGTTTTCGTTGCGTCAGCCCATAACGTAGGAGAAGGACGCGGCGGTGTTGGAGCAGGTTATCATGGTGAACAGCAGGGTATTGATAAGTGCGCCCAGCCAGATGTTGCCCGTTTTCGCGGTCATTCTTCTTGCTATTACGGTGGCAATTGCGAGAATGGGCACCATGGGGAAGAGGACTATGTATCCCAGCGCCATATCGTCCTGCCACATATATCCGGTAGTGGTGAAGCAGCCGTACTGGATAGCTATCACGAGCAGTACGCCGAATATGTTGAAGAACACGTTGATAAGGGTGCTCGCCCATTCGGGTATATTGGACGCGCGGTAAGTTTCGCCGAACAGCGCGCTTATGATGAAGAATATTCCGAAGAATACCGCATACCTCACAATGGTGGGGAAGAGCACTCCGAAGTCGAATACTTTCACCGCGAGCGTCCAGATGCGGAAGTCAACCGTCCATATAGCCCAGTTGGTATAGAGAACGGCAAGCAGTATGCCGAATATCAGCAGCGCGAGCACCAGCGTTTTGAGCAGTCCGCCCAGCCCCGTGGCTATTCTGCCCGCCTCGAACGGATTTTCCTGATACTGCGCATAGTCGTTACCGTAACGCACACGGTTTACGACGGTATTCGCCAGCCAGAAGAACAGTATTACCGCCAGCGAGAACAGCGCGGTAGCCACCGCCCACGTTGCCACCCAGTTGGTGGTATCCTGGGGATACAGCTGGGTGTTGGGGAACACTTTATTGCCGTATTCCGTGCATATGGCGTGAATGGAGAAGCCGCTGAATATCGTAATGCCTATGGCGGCGAGCCAATAGGATATATTCTTCTGCACGCCCTTCAAAGGCTTGGGCAGTACGGGCTTGTTCGCGCCTTCCCAGACGGTCTCGGTCTTCGTCGTCATCTGCGGATTTCCGTTCTCGTCCAGAACGGCTTCGCCGTTTTCATCCAGAAGCGGTTCGGAGCGCTCCACGGTGACGAGTTTTGCCACGCGCAGGCTCCTGAACAGCGGAGTGGTGAGCAGAAGGCTTGCAAGAGGGAAGATGAGCGCGAAGAACGCGATAAGTCCGATGAGGGAGAACGCTTCCTTCACCCACCATACCTGGTTGCCTTCGGATATGTATTCGTATCCGTTCGGGGTGCCGAACGCGTTATAGAAGAAGTTGACAACCGCTTCCGCGCCGTCCACCGAGCAGTGGTTCTGCGGGTGCACGCCGGGGATCTCGTAAACTACCCTGAACGCGCCCTCCGTCTCCTGTCCGCCGACGGTTTCCGCCGCCTGGCCGTTTACATATATCGCACCGGACACGACGTCGCCTTCCAAAGAGGCGTTGCCGATAAACTTTTTTGCCGCCTGAGTGGTGAGGTATTCGCGCGAAATCGTGCCGTCCTCGCCTTCATTGGTGGTGAAGAAGAATTCGTCGTCCTTGGCTTTCAGCATACCCACGTCAACGTCCGCGCCGGCGCCCATAAACGAGCTCCACGCCTGCATAAGACCTGCGGAGACTATGCCCACACCTGCGTCCTGCAGAAGAGTCATCGCCGTGGTCATGCCGCCCATGGAGTGGCCGGATATACCTATCTTGTCTTTATCCACATAGTCTAAGTTATAAAGATATTTTGCGGAATCGTAAAGGCCGCTCGTCGCCATCGTCGCGCTCTGGTTGCCGGAGTTTTCGTAGTTGCCGTGGCCTTCCCTGTCCACGGTCAGAACCACGAAGCCGCGGCGCGCCAGCTCTATGGCGTTTTGCAGCTGCATTTCGCGGTTGTTCAGATACCCGTGCGTGAGCACAACCGCGGGCAGGGGATTATCCGCGCTTGCGTCCTTGGGCTTGAACAGAATGCCCGAAACAACTTCGCCCGCAACTTCCGCTTCTTCGCCGGAAAGGTCTGTTATGGTGCCTTCGTTTTCAACGTTCCTCAGGTCGGTAACTTCCACCTGCCAGCCGTTTGACTGGAGGGCGGAAGCTATAAAGCTGGAAAGGAATATCACCAGAATGCAGACTGCCAGGAAGATGAGCGCGACTTTGTTGTTCTTGCAATAAGACATTGCGTCGTTTTTGAAATTGCTCATAAAATTCCTCCTTCTCGCTGCGCGCGACCCCCATCGCCGCAGCCGTTTTCTACTTTAATCATACATAATCTTTACAAATTCGGCAATTGACAAATCCGTTGCGCTATGGTACTATTTTGTTGTACAAATTTGTCGAATCGGCAGTATTTAGATGATTAAGGGGTGATGATTATGGCTAAATACGCTTTGAACGATATCGTATCTTTGGACAGGCTCAAACTTGTTCTCGATTCTCTTGCAAAAGCCACAGGTATGAATTTATGCGTGTTGGACGCCATGGGCGGAACGTTGATTTATCCGTGTAACGATATAATATTTTGTAAAACGGCGCGGGAAGACGCACGATTGAAACCACGCTGTCTGCGCCTTGCCGCGCATTCGTGTTTTGAAGCCGGCAGACTTCATAAGTGCATTTACTACAAATGCCATTTCGGACTTACCGGTTTTGCCGTACCGATATTTTATAAAGGCGAATATGTGGGGGCTTTTTGCGGGGGCGGAGCAAAGACGGATATGGAAGAGAGAAAAATGGATAACGTCGAGGCGGTTATGCCGCTTGAAGAATATCCGCAACTGCAAGACGTTTTTTCGCGTTTGCCGTATATGGAAGCAAGCGCTTTTGTCGAAACGGTGAACCTCGTTAATCAGCTTGCGTCGTTTATAGGCAATTTCAAAGTGACTGTCAATATGGTTTCGGAAGGAGAGAAGAAAGCCGCAGGACTTAATAAATTGCAACCGGCGCTTAAATATATAGCGGCGCATTATACTGAAAAATTGAATGTGAGCGAATTGGCGAAAAAGTGTTTTGTCACTCCCGAATATTTTTCGCGCCTGTTTTCGCGCGTTGTGGGCAATACGCCCTCGGTGTATATTCTGAGTCTCAGAGTAAAAAAGGCAAAAGAACTTTTGGCGAACAGGGAAATGAAAGTAAGCGCCGTAGCGCAGGCTGTTGGATACGACGATCCCGCATATTTTATTCGGAAATTCAAACAGGCGACGGGTGTGACTCCCATGCAGTATCAAACGTCGGTCATAGGCGCGGACGTACGGTAATCCGTCGGTAAAAAAACGGTATATTTTGCAATATATTGTATTGCATGATGATAAAAACGGATATATAATATAACCAGATATAATCGGACAAAAAGGAAAGGTTTGTATGGATAAAGTGAAAAAGAAAATAAGAACGTATCTGGGCGTGGGAATAGCGTTACTTATAGGGTTGCCTGCCGGTATAGTAATGACTGTTTTCGGCGCGACGAAAGGCATTACCGCGCTTCTTGTAATAGGCATAGTTCTGATAGTGGCGGGTTTTTATGTGGGTCCGGTACTGCTTGTGCAGGTTACGGAGAAGAAAAAGCTCGGGCGCGTTATATCGGCGATAGATAATCAGAATCTTTACACGGCGCAGGAAATAGCAGCGGGGACCGGCATAAGGGAAAAGGCGGTTCTGGGGTATATAAACGAGGCGTTGCAAAAAGGGTATATCATCGGCTATAAATGGGAAAACGACAGGCTGGAACTTATCAAATCACGCAAGCAGACGTGGGATAAAAGCACGCAGAAATGTCCTTTCTGCGGAGCGCCCGTCGTGGTGGATCCGAAAGCGGAATCTACGGTGTGTCCTTATTGCGGAGCACATATGAAAGTGCAGGATTAAACCGCGGATATTCTTCATATCGAAAAGAGCCGAAAGGGGCTCTTTTTTGTTGCGCGCGGAAATTCAAATTGTGAAAATTCGTGTAAAAAATTCGCATGAACTCCGCTTTTTGGTTGCTCGGGTAAAAAGTTTGCCCGTTAAAAGGTAAAAATTGCGAAAAACGAAAAAATTGGGTCTTGAAATGACAGCCGATATGTTCTATAATATAGCTACGGACAATTTCCGATTTCAGAAAAAAAGGAGAAGATTATGAGAAAAGCATTTATTTGCCCTACCAAATACGTTCAGGGCGAAAACGAACTGCTCAACTTGGGTTATTTTGTGGCGTCTTACGGCAAAAACGCGCTGCTTATCGCCCACAAGGATGACATCGCGCGCGTACAGGACAAGCTGGACGCCACCTGCAAGAAGTTCGGCGTGGAACTGATTGAAAGCCCGTTCACGGGCGAGTGCTCGCGCGCCGAAATCGAGCGCCTGCGCAAGATAGGCAAGGAAAACAAGTGCAAATGTATCATCGGTCTGGGCGGCGGCAAGGCGATAGATACTTCCAAATGCGTGGCGGAAGGCGTGACGCCGCTTATCATCGTGCCTACGATAGCGGCAACCGACGCGCCCACTTCGCATTCGGCGGTGGTTTACACCGAGGACGGCGCGTTCGACGACTACTTCTACTTCAAGCGCAGTCCCAGCGTGGTTATGATAGACACCACCGTAATAGCCAACGCGCCCGTCAGATTTTTGGTATCGGGCATGGGCGACGCTCTGTCCACCTACTTTGAAGCAAGGGCTACGAACGCTTCTTACAGCAACGTCAACGCGGGTCTGCCCTGCGGCGCGCGCAATTCCGCGCGTCCCGACGGCTTGAAGCCCGGTCCCTGCCCCACGGCAAAGGGCACCATGGCGGCAATGGCTCTTGCCACGCTGTGCTATAAGACTCTGCTCGCCGACGGCATGAAGGCAAAGGCGGCTTGCGAGTGCAAGGTGGTTACCCCCGCGCTCGAAAACATTATCGAAACCAACATTCTGCTCTCCGGACTCGGCTTTGAAAGCGGCGGTCTTGCGGCGGCGCACGCCATTCACGACGGACTTACCGTTCTGCCCGGAACGCACCACTACTATCACGGCGAAAAGGTCGCGTTCGGCACTATCTGCCAGCTGGTTCTGGAGAACGCTCCCGAAGAAGAACTCTACGAAGTCATCGACTTCTGCCTTGACGTGGGTCTGCCCGTGTGCCTGAAAGACATCGGCGTCGAGTCCATCACCAAGGAAGAATTGCAGGCGGTGGCGGAGAAGTCCTGCATACCGGAAGAATCCATTCACGCAATGCCTTTCCCCGTAACCACGGATATGGTGGCGGCGGCAATCATCGCGGCGGACAAGATAGGCAGGGAGGCAAAGTACGGAGAATAATATGAAGAAGATAATGAACACTCCCGAATCGTACGTTATGGATATGTGCCGCGGCATAGCCCTGGCGCATCCGGAACTCGAATTCGTGGAAAAATACAAGATAGTAAAGAAAAAGGAGATAAACGCGGATAAAGTCACGCTCATCTCGGGCGGCGGCTCCGGACACGAGCCGGCGCATGCGGGCTTTGTGGGCACGGGTATGCTGGACGCGGCGGTGTGCGGCGACGTATTCGCGTCCCCCTCGCAGGTGCAGATTTACAACGCGCTTAAACTTACCGCTTCGGATAAGGGCACTTTGATGATTATCAAGAATTATTCGGGCGACTGCATGAACTTCAACGGCGCGGGCGCGGACGCCACGGAGGACGAGGGACTGAATATCGAGCGCGTTTTCGTCAACGACGACGTGGCGGTGCAGGGCAGTTCCTATACCAACGACGATTACGTCGTGGGCAGGCGCGGCGTTGCCGGTACCGTATTCGTGCATAAGATAGCGGGCGCGGCGGCGCAGCAGGGCAAAGACCTGAAGGAAGTAAAGCGCGTGGCGCAAAAGACGATAGACAACCTTGCAAGCATAGGTTTCGCGCTCTCTTCCTGCACTCCGCCCGCCAAAGGCACGCCCATATTCGACCTTGCCGAAGACAAAATGGAATTCGGCGTGGGCATACACGGCGAGCCGGGCAAGAGCACGGACGATTACGTCACCGCGGACGAAGTCGCGGAAAAAATGGTGCATCTGCTGGCGGATAACGCCGTAATACACCTGAAAAAGGGCGATGAAATAGCGGTTATCGTCAACGGCTTCGGCGCTTCCCCTCTCAGCGAACTCTATATTCTGAACAACTCCGTGCGCAAACTTACGGACAAGATGGGATTTGTCACCTACAAGACGCTTGTGGGCAACTACATGACTTCGCTGGATATGGCGGGCGCTTCCGTCACGTTCTTAAAACTCGACGACGAGTTGAAGGCGCTGCTCGATTATCCCGTCAATACCCCCGCGCTCACGTGGGGAGCGGCGGACGACGAAGCGCAGGCGGCGGTGGACGCGGTGCGCGCCCTGGCAAAAGCGATGGGCGTAGCAAATCTCCCCGAACACCACGCCGCAAAGAAGAAGGCGGAAAAGGCGGCGGCAAAGCAGGAAAACGCCGTCTACGAAGTGAAGGGAAAACCCGTCTACGGCGAAAAGCTGAACACCGCCGCAATGGTGGAAATCGTGGATAAAATGGCGGACGTCATAATAGAAAACGAGGTTCCTTTCTGCGACGCGGACAAGATGGGCGACGGCGACTTCGGCATGAGCATAGCCAAGGGCTTCAAACAGCTCAAAGCCGACTGGGCAAGCCGCAAGAAGGGCAATATAGGCGAATTCCTGGTCAGCTGCTCGGAAATCATCAAGGAATACTGCGGCGGCGCGTCCGGTCCCATCTGGGGCAGCGCGTTCAAGTACGCGGGCAAAGCCGCCGGCAACAAGGAAGAAGTGGACCTTGCCGGACTTGCCGAAATAATGCAGGCAGCCAACACGGGCGTGTACGAAACGGGCAAGCGCAGTTTCGGAAAAGGCGCCGTCGTGGGCGACAAGACGCTGGTGGACGCGCTCAAACCCTGCGCGGACGCCCTGGAAGCCGCGGCAAAGGCGGGCGATAAGATGAAAGCCGGCCTTGACAAGGGCGCAAAGGCGGCGGTCGCCGGCGCGGAAGCGACCAAGACGGTGGTTGCAAAGCTGGGCAGAGCGGGCACGGTCGGTGAAAAATCCATCGGCTATCCCGACGCGGGCGCTTACGGTCTGGGCGTCATCTTCACCGAACTTGCGAAATTCATCGGCGGAAAGATAAAGTAAAATTCATTGCGGAGCGGAGTTTTTCCGCTCCGTTTTTTCGCGTATTGCGGCGAGTGCGCCGCAATACGTATTTGTTTGAACATTGCTAGGGCGGCAGTAAAATGTTGCGTTTGCAAAATCTTGGTAAATTATTGCGCGCACGCGAAATTTGATGTGCTCCGGCGGCGCATAATATGGTAAAATAAATGCTATGAAGGCGAGCGAGTTGAAAAAGGGAATAAAACCCGCGCCCGTGTGTCTGCTTTCGGGCGGCGACGGGTACTGGACTTCCTACGCCTGTACGGCGCTCACTTCATCCGTTCCGGCGGAAGACAGGGATCTGAGGGTGGACGTCCTTGACAATCCCGACGTGCGCGATATTGTTTTTTCCGCCGCAATGCCCTCGCTCACGGGCGAAGGGAAGTTCGTGGTGGTCACGGGCAGAACGGGCAAACTTACGAAAGACGAGGAAAAGTCGCTTATAAGTTACTGCGAAGATCCCGTGCGGGAAAATACGCTTATACTGTGCGACGAAAAGGGCGTTTTCAACTGCGTGAAGGAGTACGCCGCGGTCATAGACTGCGTTCCCCTCGACACGCAGGAGAGCAAGGACTATCTGTACGGCTACGCCGCAGGTATCGGCCTGCGCGTCCAGCCGCCCGCCATGTCGCTGTTGTGCGACTACTGCAACCAGGACGCGGGCAGGGCGAGCAGGGAACTGGATAAAATTTCCGCTTACGCGCCGGAAGGCGGAATAGTTACCGCGGATATAATCAAAATGCTGGTTGCGCCCGACGAGCGCGCCAAGGCGTACGAGCTTACCTCGGCGCTTTCTTCGGGCAACAGGGCTGCCGCGGCGGAGTATCTGACCCGTCTTTCCGCGGCGGGGGTGCAGAGCGCGGTGATTCTGCGTTCGCTCGCCTCAACGTACAGGGGACTTTTGTTTCTGCGCATATCCGCGCCAGACGACAACGAGGCGGCGCGTGCGCTGGGCGTAAAGCCTTTCGCGGTGAAAAAAATGCGTCCCTTAGCGAAAAAATATTCGGCGGTTACGCTCAAACGGCTTGCCGACGGACTCAACGATTTGGAATATCACTTCAAAAGCGGCAGACTCAACGTGGACGAAGCGCTGAATCTGGCAATCTGCCGCATTATGGGAGTAAGGATAAATGTATAACAACGGCTATAATAACCAGGTAAGAAAAGTGAAAAGCACGCCCGCCGTATGGGCGCTGCGCGCGTTTCTGGTGCTCACTTATGCCGGCAGCAGCGTGGGGACTATTCTGCAGATTCACGATTCGGCAAAGTACGGTATGTTCGGGAGCGTGCTCGGAAACGGCGGACTTACGGCGGTATGCGTAATCGCGGGCATAGTGCTCACAGTCATACGGTACGGGCTTTTCGAACTGCTTTTAAGGCTGGGGAGCAATTCGCTCGTCCGCAACTTCGCGTATATGGGCGAAACGGCGCTCGATCCCAACTACCTGTATACGGTCGTGGGAACGTGTTTTGTAATCGCAAACGCGGTAAACACCCTGTTTTCCGTGCTCAGCGTGTTCTACACATCGCAACTTTACGTGGCTTCCGCGTGCATAGCGCTTGTGGTAAAAGTGCTCGCCGCGGCGGCGGCGCTTCTGATACTCGCGCGCAAGGCGGGCAAGGCGAATTTTTCTTTCGTCTTTGCCGCGCTCGCCCCGCTGTTTGCGGTGACCGTCATTTTATTGTGAGGTGGAACGTATGAAAAAACGTGTTTTTGCGATAGCTTCAATACTCACCGTGGCGGTCGTACTCACCGCGTCCCTGTCCGCCTGCGGAGCGGTTACAGAGTCGTTCTTTCCCGCGGCGGCTTCCGACGAATACCGCGAACAGGTCATGGGCTCCACCGCGGCTTACGATTATCTGGAAAGGCTGGGAAGCGAGGATATGCGCTCGCGCTACGGCAGCGTGGATTCCGACGAACTCAATATAAATTACGGAATAGGCAAGGCGGCGGTTTCGCTCGCCGCGGAGATGGAGAAAATGGGGTATCAGCCCGTGGAAGGGGTGAGTATCACCGTCAACCAGGAAGGTTATCTCTCCACCCACGGCGGCAGTGAAATTACGGGCATCATGTCCTATTCCACCTCTTTGCAGGGGCAGTCGGGAGTAAACGTGCTCTACGAAAAGCCCGCCACCAACGGCAGCCGCGGACAGATTTATATCATATCCCACTTTGACAATCTGTTCGGGACCACCACTTCCGGCGCGACGGTCATCACCGCGGAAGGCGCTTATGAAAACAGCGCGGCGGTGGCAACCATGCTTTATACCGCGCAGCTGCTGAGCGGCGTGGAAACGGAATACGACGTAACGTTTGCATTCCTCGGCTCGTCCGTAATATCCGCAAACAACAACATATATTACTGCTGGGACGGGGCGGACGCCCTTTTGCAGACGCTGCCTTCCGTATACGGCAAGGACTACAATCCCGTGCTCGTCATAAATCTGTGGCGTCTGGGCGGGGAAAATCTGTATATGTATTCGGCGGACACCGCCACTTCCTACAACAATTATTTCTATGCGGTCGCGGAGGCGGACGGCCTTGACTTTTCGGCTGTGCCCGATTACAAGCACGCGTTTTCCGACGCGTTCGGCACGTACGTTCTCGCGCCTTCGCCGTCGGGCGTGTACCACCCCGGACTGCTCAACGACAGTATCTATTTCATGAACGAAGGTATTCCCACGCTCACCTATATGAGCCTTGACTGGGAAAGCGGCAACGAAAATTCCAATCCCGAAAGCCTCAACGTGGCGTACACCGGTTCGGATACCCTGGACAATATGAAACTCGCTTTCGGAGGAGGGGATACGGGCACGCAGGCGATAACCCGGCAACTCAACAGCGTCGCGCTGAACATCGTAAATTCGATAACGGGTGAAAACGCCGCCATGTTCGACAGCGCCATGTCCACCGCCAGGGAAGAGCTTTCTTCCAATACCGACTCGCTTTACGGTCTGTCGGTAGCCACTACCGTCATCACCTGGGCGATAGTCATCGGACTGCTTGTCGCGGCGATAGTGCTGCGCGGCAAAAACGTGACGAAAATGGTTTCCAGAAAGCCGCCCCAGGATCCTAACGCGTCCAATCCGTTTACCGAATTCAACCGCGGCGGCTCGTCGGGCAGTCCGTTCGAGGAGTTCGACGACAATAAGAAGGGCGGCAACAATAAAAATTCTTCCCGCGGCGGAAGCGGCGGGGACGATATTTTCGAAGGATTTTAAAAATAGCCGCCGAACGAGCGCTTCGCTTAGGCGCCGAATGAAAGCTCTGCGCGATAAACTTATAAATAAAATACTGTTAGTTTACGCGCAGTGCTTTGCGCCTGCGTTCAAAGGGAGAACCCACCCATTTGCGTACGCTTGAGGGTCGGTTCTCCCTTCTTTTCGCGCAAAGTTTATATTATGGCAAACTTTCCTTTTGCGCGAAAATTCAACCCTTTCCGCCCTGCGGGAAAATCCGCACAGCGAATTTTAGAGGTTACGCTCGCAAAAACGCGGTTTTGCTTCGCTTTATTTTCACAATATAAAGCATTGCGGAGATAATATAATAA
>ERZ1090878.588-NODE-590-length-19218-cov-12.432552_pt1 | contig 19218 bp, 12 predicted proteins | sample MGYA00478473_ERZ1090878 | MGnify/ENA primary metagenome ERZ1090878 (study PRJEB33644, sample SAMEA5815720) | chicken gut metagenome | biome: Chicken; feature: Gastrointestinal Tract; material: Caecum | place: Ireland | collected 2019-01-01 | study: A study of the... | reverse complement strand
AAAAATACCGGAGCATGCTCATGTTCAACGTCTTCCCGAAGCGCCTGGGGCGGGTAAAGAGATTTACTTTACCCATCATATCCAGCAGTTCTTTAATAAAAAGGGTTTTATCTACGTAGTAATACCTTTTACTGCGCAGTTCTTCAAAATTCTCTACTCCGATGGGCAATGGTGTCCAGCTCATAAAAACGCCTCCCTTCCGAATGTAGTTTCATTTTACTACGTCCGGAAGGAAGGCGCAAGGTTAGTTCCGCATCTCTATGGTATGTTCAAGTTTTGCCCTTGTCATATGGCAGAGATACTGCGGCACCTCATCAAACCCTCCTGTTTCTGTATACACTGAGGCAGCACAGACCGGGCACAGGTCTTTCATCCTGCACTGCCGGCACCCGACGGGAAGTAATATTTTCTCCGTTTTCTCCCTCAGTTCCATCCATGCCGGCATAAGACCGTCTCTGAACGGGTATGCAGCCGGAGTTACCATCATGCCGCAGGGCGTCATCTCTCCCTTCCAGTTGATCCAGAATGAGGTCCTTCCCGCACGGCACCGCATGGGCTCGCCTTGTTCATACTGCTCTGCCGGGCAGGGAGGGGCTTCTAAAATGTCTTTTTGTATTTTCTCTCTCCGCATCTGAAACTGCTCCGGAGTCAGCCGTTTCCTGTCTATCTCAGCCTCCCGCTTTCCTGCTTCTTCCGGGTAAAAACGATCGCCTCTCCCGATGTTGTCCTCGCTTTTCCTCACCGGAGGATACATATAAGCCGATGCCTGCACATAGACGTCCAGCTCTTCTGCTGTTTTGTATATTCCGTCAAGGTCCTCTATATTATAAGGCGTCATGCTGGCATTTAATTTGACGGAGATCCCGGCTTCCTTAAGCATCCGCACTGCCCGGACTGTCTGCGTATAGCCGTTGGGATTCCGGCACAGCCTGCTGTATGTCTCGTTGGAAGCCCCGTAAAGCGTAATATTCATTCTTGCAGGAGGCATTTCGCTGAGCCATGATACCGTATCTTCTGTAATCATCGTCCCATTTGTATTCATGCTGACCATAAATCCCATCTTGGACAGCTCCTGATACAGTTCACGGAATCCCGGATAAAGAAACGGCTCGCCGCCGGTCAGGAGCAGGAACAGAGTCCCTGCCTTCCGGCACTCTTCCGCCAGGGACAGCCACTTTTCCCGCGGGATTTCTCCCCCTTCGCTTTCAACCTCTTTTCGCGTCTTTCTGACGTAGCACATCCTGCAGTCCATGTTACAGCAGGGAGACAGTTCAAACGTCCCGCTCAGCGGAACGCCTCTCTTTGCAGCAGCATGGTGAAGATATTTTGATAATTTAGGCTCTACTGCCCGCATGGCTCAGATCCCCCTTCCATTCGTTCAAGATAATCGGAGAGAATTTCTACCGCGCTCAGGTTCGGCAGGCAGTCCAGTTTCACAACCTTTGTTTTTTGCACCATTTTCGCCAGCACTCCAAACACCTCCTCCACCTCCTCACGGTTCCAGCGGTTCAGCGCGCACTGCGAATACAGGTGTTTTATGGCTTCTGCCGGAGTAAGCTCATACACTGCGTTCTCTGCCGCCTGCGCCAGAACAACAACTGCTCTGACCGGAGCGCTTTTGTTCACGCAAATACCGGAAGAGCCCGCGAAAGGCAGGCCGTATGCCTGCATCTCTCCGTCCTTTTCCCGAAGGACCGCCCGGTCGCCGTTGATGATCTCTGCATGCTGATATTGTGCCCAGAGTTCTGCCTGGGTAGACTTCCCTGTACCGGACGGCGCTGTAAAAAGGATCGCCCCGCCCTTCCATATGATATAGGACGCATGGAGGATCAATCCCCTCTGGTGCAGAAGAATCCTGGAAAGGTCGATCTTATTCCAGATATTTCGGATATCTGACGCATAGTGAGAAAACTCAGGAATTACCGTAAGCCTGCCTCTCACGCCGTCCTCTTCATAGCAGAACTGCCGCTGGCGGTTTGGTTCGCGGTAATATGAGACCAGGCAGCCTCCCACCTTAAACGTTTCTCGTTTCCCTCCTGTGTATAGTTCGCTCTTTCGAGGATATTCCGGGAGCTCCGCCACACGTATGGCAATCCGGAAATCCGCCTCACTCTCTGATCCGGCAGTCTCGAAAAGCTCTGACCACGCATCACTTTGAATGAATAAATCAGTAGAAATCAACAGCCTGGTGTCTGCGATCTGATACCGCTTTTTCACGTTTGCCTCTTCCTCCATTTGCAAAACAGATTGAATGAAATCAGGGGCTGATCCTGTATTGTTTATCAGCCCCTGACCATTTATTTTTATTTTACAGTTATGATCCGAAATAGCCGTATCCGCCGTCCGGGATATCATAACATCCTTTATCATGATTCGGGATGTCATCATAAAGCCAATCACAGACGCTCAGGTCATTAAATACTTTGAACCCGGAAAATCCCGGGAAACTTGTAGTAGCACAGGGTTTAGCGGAACCATAGTCCCCAAACCCCACGTCCTGCTGACAATTACCCGCAATAAAATCCGACACCTCAAATATCTCCATGCAGGCATACGGCTTTTCATAAACCTTTTTCATAGATTCAACCTGCCTTTCTAAAACCAGCTGCCAAGCCAGCTCTGAATTTTTTCTCCGATATAATTCACCGTATTTTTTATGCCATTCACCAGATTCTGCCAGGGATTCTGCCATTCCGGTTCCGCAGGCTGCTCCGGCTCCTGAGGCTGTTCCGGCTCATCCACCGTGCTGTCATCTGTCAGGGCAGCTCTGGATGCGGCCAGTGTCCGGATTACAGCCGCCGAGCTCTCATCTACCGTGAAAGTGCTGCGTCCCTCTCCGAAATACGTCACTTTCAGATTTGTAAGGGAGAGGATTGCATCATCATCCCCTGTATTGGTAATCACCACGATACCCTCCTGAGAACCGTCGCCGCTGGTGGTCAGGCTCAGAGTCTGTGTAATATCGTAATACATATCGGAAGCAGAGGTAAGCGTCCTGCTCTGCTGTGTAGTCTCGTTGCTTCCTACCATCAGGGATACATCGCCGTTTACCGCTTTTGCTCCCAGCTGTACCGTACGCATTCCCGCATCCACTTGAAGTTTGAATCCCACGGAATGACCCGGTTTCAGATAAACCTCATTGTTCGGTCCCTGAGACTCATATACGGAAGAACCATTGTCATTTCCATCTGTGTAGAGGATGCCGTCGGCAGTTCCCTCTTTATAGCTTTCCGCATCCAGAAGGATATTTCTCAGCTCTGTAATCTCCGCATTCGCTTCTCTGTCTGTACGGTACTGATCCTGTGCCTCCTCTGCGTCAGCACCGTTGGGATCGATGGGATTGTAGATCCGGATGCCGTCAAGATAGAAGTTTGTACTGTCTCCTGCATTGGAAACCGTGATGGTTACCGTATAGGTTCCATATTTATCAAATCTTGCCTGATAAACCGGAATCTGATACAGAGTTCCACTCTGGTACTTCAGATCCAGCATCTTGCGCTGTACATAGGCTCCGGATTCATCCTGTACTGCGACTGCGATCACGGCAGATGCATTGTCTGTCCTGCTGATCAGGTCAAAGCCTGTCCCCTTGAAGGTAAAGCTTGCCGTGGCATTTGTATCCCCGTCAGCGGTCACCATCATAGCAGAACCTGCACTCAGCTTATCATTCTCCGCATAGCTGCTGTCATTTCCGTAAGGATGTCTGTCCTCTGCCACACTTCCGTTATCCTGATACTCGGAACCTGCCGTTCCTTCCTGCATTTCTTTCCAGTCGCCGCTGTAAATAATTCCATTTGTGCCGTCCGCATCTTCCGTGCTGCCAAAGTTATCTTCATAGTATACCGTAGTTGCCGGGATCACGCTGACTGTCTGATATTTGTACTGCGTCTCAGTCTGACCGTCTTCCGTTCCCATAGTAATGCTCGCGGAATACAGGAAGCGGTCGATACTGTCCATATATTTGGTCGGCTCATACACTACCACTCCGTCTTCTACAGTTGCAGTTCCGTTTGTTGCCTCCACGGATGCTCCGAATCCCGCTGCCAGCTCCGGGGTTTTGCCATCTTCAAAGTTGAAGTCATCCCCAAGCGCGTCTTCCTTTGCCACACTGTTCAGCACTGCGTTCTGCAGCAGGTCGTTTTCCATGACGTCGATCTTAACTTTCTTGCCATAGTCAAGGACAATGGAATCCGGGATCAGGGTAGTTTTATTCAGTACGCCGAACGCCACCCATGTGCTGGTGCACTGCGGGTCATTATTTCCATACTTTGTACTGTCCTCGCTGCCCCCCGGCACTGTTCCCGCAACGCTCATGCTTCCGTTTCCGCTGCTCACGGCGTGAGCTGTAAATGCAGCATCCGGTATATGTAAGGTATATCCGTCCGGAACATAGTCCTCTGCTTTCAGAGACGCCTCAATCTCTGTCTGGCTGTTCCAGTTGAACCGCTCCGTCTGCGGGGAAACTACTTTTACACGTTCCTCGAACGGAATCACGGTTCCCGCTGAGTTCACCGGCTGGCCCTGCTCGTTGACCAGATAAAATTCATAGGTAACTGTGGCTGCTCCCCATGGAAGCACCGGTCTTTCAAACGTTCTCTGTGCGTCATGTCCGAGATAGTTTACATAATCAAGGACTGCGCTCTCATTGGTCGGATAGATGCCGTCGCCACGGTCTCCTTCCATGGAGCCCTTCAGGTATACATAGTAGCTCAGCACGATTTCCGTATCGTTGATGTCCCCGATATTCCAGGTGAAGGTTTCTGTTTTATTGTCTCCCCATCCTGATACATCATAGGAGAAATACTGCGCATCAAAGCTTCCGTAATTATCAACCGTGAGCTGTCCTTTGACAGATGATGTGGCTGTAGTGCCGTTATTTCCAAAGGTAACGGTCTCGATGACTGTCGGCTCTCCGGTACGGCTGCCGTTCTCATCCAGCTCGTAGCTCTTTACTTCGATTACCGGTGTGGTGTCAAAGCCCTGGGAAGTTGTCTTCTGAAGTGTGTAGGCGCTTCCGATCTCGTCTGTTACCACCGCTTCTGTTCCGGCTTTGCGGAGGCTGGAGCCGATGGACTCGAAAGCTTCCTGAAGATCCTGACCGTTGGATGCATTGATATAATGGTTATCATCCGTTGCGATTTTCTTCAGGATATTCTGACAGTCCGTTCCAGAGAACCATACACCATCATAAGGTTCATTTCCCTCATTCATTGCAAAACCGATAGTATATACTGTCACACCCTGATTTTTTACAGTTTCCGCTGTGGTCAGATCGTTATTGTTGACCTGTCTTTCAAACGTGCTTGAATTTGTACCCGGAACAGTATAACCATTATATTTACTGGGCGCGCCGTCTGTCATGAATACGACATACTTTTCTCTGTTATCTAACGCATGATCCAGTACGTCATCCGCGCCGCTGAAAGCGAAATCATAGTCTGTTCCGGCATTTGTATCTAATCGGTCTATTGTATCCAGAATATTCTGCTTTGCATTGGCATTTTTCAGCTCATACTGGATGTCATTCCCTGTACCGTCATAACCGCTGTTCCAACCGCTGTTGTAACCGGAAAAAGTCACAAGCCCCAGACGGTTATTGGACTGTGTCCCGTCCGCATTCGGCGCAAACACATAGTTTTCTACAAAGTTCTTTGCCGCAGCTTTTGCGTCTGTCAATTTATTGTCGTCATCCATACTTGTGGAAACGTCCAGCACAAGGACAATATCCACGCCCTGTTTCATGGGAACGCCGGTAACGCCCAGTTCTACCTGTGCTACTCCGTTTTCGCGGAAATTGTCGGCTGTGGCTGTCTTTGTGGTACGCACGGAACCCTGGTTCGGATACTGCGGATAGTCGCCGCCCTCCGCCTCGTCAGAATAGAGCGGATCGTCCGCTACCCCCGGGTCGACAGGCGGGACGTCCGAACCGTCGTGTTTCTGGTAGAATGTGAAATTGCTGTTGGAACTGCTGCTTACACTCCATCTACCATTAGAATAAGACAGGTAGCGCCAATCGGTCCCCCCAATCCAAGCCCATTCACTTACATTCGCTCTGATCCCCTCATCATTGGATACAGCGAAATTATAGTCGTCAGAACTACTGTTGTTAAGTGACACGCTGTAGCTACCCCTTCCCGATGATGTCGCTTTCAGCGTCCGTCCGTTGATCTGGATACTGTTGTTATTGACTGTCCACAGGACGTTATTTTCCTCTGCCCTCAGTTCAATCTCTCCGTCAGTCGGATAAACTTGTGTAGCCGTCACGGAATTTCCATTTGCCGTCAGAGCGTAATAACTGCTGCCATAATAGCCGCCGTTTACACCATATACGATCAGGTACTCCTCCCCAGCTGTCACACGGTTCACCTGTTCATAAGTGGCTGTGGTTACATCTCTCGGCTCTGCCTGAAGGGCATTGCTGCCCGCGGACGGAAGCTCCGCGCCATTGTCCTCAGCGGGAATCTCTGCCCCGTTCTGGACTTCCGCTGTTTCTTCCGGCCCATTTGCTTCCTCTGTTATTTCATCCGGCATGGCTGCTTCCTCTGTGGGCTCAGACTGGGATGGCTCTTCCTCTGAGCCGGATGAATCAGCAGCTGCTTCATCCGGCGTGTATGAATCGTCATCCGCAGATATCTCTGCGTTCTGATTCATACCTGCCGCCTGCGCGTTCAGCGGCTGCATGGGTGCCGCGCCGATGATCATCATCAGAGCCAGCACCAGGGCTAATAGTTTCTTAGCGCTTTTCATTCTTTGCTCCTCCTGTTTATTTTTTATTCTTGAATGGCTTTCACCATAAGAACCGTACTGTTGTCCGCTGAAAAATGTTTCGTTTGAACCTCTCTGCTTTCGCCGGCCCCCACATTTTCAAAGGTACAGCTGTAAGCAATTCCTCCCAGATAGCAGTCCTCACTCAGTCTGTTTTTGTATCTCACAGACACAGTTCCCAGGGGGGTATCTGTCAGGTTCTTAAGGGTAAGAGTCCCTTCCGCCGCAGTAACAGAAACCTGGTCTTCCATCAGCGGCATTTCCTCCGCCCTGGCGTACAGCTTGTCCGCAAATGTCAGCGTATCCTCCGCCTGAAAAGCTCTCCGGTTCTGTTCCAGAACCAATGCTGACTCTCCCGCCGGCAGCGCGGAAATATGAAACTCCGCTTCGCTGCCGTTGCCGGTGAGAAAGCGGATCTCCGCGTACTCCACATCTGTATCTGAATTGTTTTTTACAACGGCAGCCAGCACATTCGCCACCGGCTCATCTGTCCCGTCTTCCACGAAGGGACCTGTGTACTGGCCGATTCCTTCTATTAAAATAGGCGTGTCAGCCACCTGAAAAGGAAGGGAAACGCCGCAGACAATGGGTTCTCCATCCGGCTCCGTTCCGTTGATATAGCCAGGCAGATGATATACGTCTGTACCGCTGCCGTTCCCGGCGGCATCCGCCGCGCCTGCTCCCCCTGCGGAAGATGTATTGACTGCTTTTTCTTCCGGCATATCTGACTGCCCTTTTTGTACTGTTTCCCCCTTTTCTTCCGATGCGGGAGTTAATATAACTGCCGCGATAAATACTGCCAGCAGGATCAAACATATAAGAAGAATCTTTCTTTTCTTTTTTTTATGTTTTTTTTCACTTTTCATTTTGTTTACCCCTTATGCGCTGCCGCCGTACAGATGTCCGCTAAATCCAAATTTACCCCCGCCGCCCGGGCACGAAAAAAGCCCTGAACCACGCTGTTTTCCAGCATGTTCAGAGCTTTTCTCTGGTTCTGTCTGTTCTTCTAAATCGAAATTTAGCTGATTTGTTCACTCCTTTTTATCACACAATGGTGTACTTTATCCTTCTTGTCATAACTTATTCCCACCATCAGCAGTCTCCCTGTCTTTGCATACTCTTTCAAAGCTCCTGTATATTTTCGTTCCTTTATCTGGGCGATTGCTCCATCAGCATCCTGATCCCATTTCAATTCTACAAGCATTGCCGGATAATCCGAATGCCGGTGCGGAATAAACGCAATATCCGTGAATCCTTTTCCGGATGGAAATTCCCGTATCAGCTGATAATGTCTTCTTGCGCTGTAATATGCGATCGTAATCACACAACTCAGGGAAAGTTCATTGTGATAAGCAAGGACGGACGCATTGGCTATGTGGGCTTCATCAATTTTTTGCGCTACCGTTTCCGCGTCCCCAGCCAGTGTTGCCTGCAGAAGCTCTTCCGAATCATGAAGCGTTGCGGCAATTTCCGCCCAGTTCCCATCCTCGATGGCATTTTCAAATTCATCCGCCACTTCCTGATTGGGTATAAATGCCTCTGCTTTCTCAGGATCATAGGCAAGATATCCCAGATGTACCAGCAGTGTCAGGACGTCATCCCTGCTGTTGATCTCTGTCAGATCATTCTGGAAACGGCGCGTATTGACTCTGCATTTTCCGCCTCCGAGCATCGTGAGGATACTTCTCTTCAGCCCGTCAAAATCCATTTCTATATAAGTTTTCAGGTCTTCGTATGTCTCTGTCTCCGTCCAGTAATTGCCAAATTCCCTGTTGTTCATCGCTTCTACCACGGAATTGGGGCTGTACACAGACGAGACGCCGCTGAAGCAGTATCCGTCATACCACCGTCTGATTTCCTCAAAATCCATCCCGTACCTTTCACACAGCTTCTGTACTTCCGGCTCTGTAAATCCCACATACTCGGCGAGCACTTTAGGCCTTACCATGGTATATTCCTTAAAATTGTTTAATGCCGACTGCGTGCCGTATTTTTTGATCGGAAGAATACCGGTAAGATAGGCAAGGCTGATAAAGCGCTGGGCCGGCCCGCCTTTAAACAGCCCCCGAAGCAGCTCTATATAACTTTCCTGGGATTTTTTATCTGTTTTATCTTCCCGGAACAAGCAGTCCCACTCATCTATGATAATGACAAACCGGGCGCCTGTCTGTTCGTTTACTTCCGCAAGAGCAACCGGCAGGGACTTTTCATCTGGAGCGATGCAGTCCGGATATCTTTCACGCACTTCCCGGATCACAGCATCCTGAAGCATCGGAACCACCAGTTCCGCCTTTCCAGCATTTACCCGGAACCAGGAAATATCCAGGCAAATAACATCCGAATGATTCATGCGCTTCTCATATTCTTCTGTTTCAGCAATTTTGAATCCATCAAACAGAGCATGCGAATCACAGGTTCTGTCATAATAAGCCGCCAGCATCTTCACAGCCATGGACTTTCCGAAGCGGCGCGGACGGCTGACACAGATAAATTTATCCTCTGTCTCGATCACACTATTTGTAAACGCTAAAAGCCCTGTCTTATCCACATAAATTTTGGAATTTACAGACTCCTGAAACGCTTCATTGCCCGGATTTAAGTAGATTCCCATAGAAAAGCCTCCCTTCCGAATGTAGTTTCATTTTACTACATCCGAAAGGGAGGCACAAGGTCACTATTCTGTTATCTCCCGATGATTCGCCGGACAGATCTTATCATCATCCTCTGAACAGTGAACCAAAGAATCCTGTCACAGCGTCCACCACTGTATTCCAGGCATTCTTCACGGCGTTTCCGATTTTCTCGAAGAAGCTGCCGCCGTTGTCGTCAGTATCCTCATCCGGCGCTTCCTCCTCCGCTTCCTCCGCTTGGAGTTCCACGGTCTCGGATTCACCGTATGCCACTTCCACATCGGAAGCTTCCCCGGTCAGTTCATAGCCTTCCGGCAAAATGCCCTCGGCTGCCGCCTGAATGTCGGCTGCTGTGAAGGTATGTGTCTTGCCTGCCGTGCCGTTTGCCGTCAGGGCTGTGGAAGCAAGCTCGCTGCCGGCAGCATCAGTCAGGACGATATTAGCTGTAGCATCGGCTTTTGCGGCTTCCGGAGTATCCGGTGTTTCCTCGGCAGTGAAGCCAAGGCTCATAAGAGCCGGCATCAGATCCGCCTCGCTAAGAGCAGCAAACGTACCGGCACCGCCGAGCACTTTCACCTTGGTGATAGCAAGGATACCGCCGCTCTTATTCGTAATAGTCACGCTGGAGCCTCCTACTGTATAATACATATCCGTACTGGAAGTCAGGTTCGCTCCCTTGTTATTCACAGTGTAATTTACATCTGCGTTCAATGCTTTCAAGCCAACCTGCGCGCTGCCAGTCACCTTGAACACAACGCTTTCACCTTGTCTTAAGTACAGCTCATTCTTCGGGCCATTGTCCAGCAGATCCTGGGCATCTCCATCCTCATAGGAAGAAGAGGAAAGAACGACTGCGCCTGTGGTTGTTCCGGCTTTGGAATATACCTGAGAAAGTGTATTCTTGGCAATCTGTTCCGCATACTGACTGTCAGACGTTTCAACATTCAGTGCCGCCAAAACCTGATCACGGAGCTCTACATAAGTGGGATTTGCTTCCCCGTCAGATGTATAAGCCTGCGTGTTTCCGTCCAGTGTGCCGTATACACGGTATCCGTCAATACTGACTATATCGCTCTCATCTTCCGCTGTCGTCTTCATATGGGACAATTTTACTGTATAGCTGTCTCTTGTTCCAAGATCCAGACTGATCACCGGTACATTATACCCGTTCACTTCCTGTCCCGCTGTCGCATCTGTAGTACCGTCTTTCAGCGCAGTCTCTACCTGGACCACTTTTACAATGCTGCCTGCATTGTTGGTCACGGTAGCAAACAGACGTCCGGAATCCGGAGTGCTGTTTGTATAAATATCGATGCCGGTTCCGGTAAATGTAAGCTCCGCAGAATCGCCGTAAGCCTCACTTACCGCCTGCGTGCCGTTGCTTGCACCATTAGACTCGTCTGCGTACTTTTCATCATAACCGTACTGGTTCGCATTCTCCGCGCCCGGCGCTGCAGTCTGCTGTGTGCCGCTGCCCTTGGAGTAGCCGGTCCAGCCATCGGAGTAGCTTGCAAAGCCCTCCTCATAGTATACGTTGGTAGCCGGAACAAATCCTACGCTGAACCGTTGTGTATTACCGCTGTAATTTACCCGCACTGTAACCGCATCGATTCCTGTCAGGATCTCGGACGGTGTGTAGGTGATAGTCTTTGTGTTGCTGTCATAAGAAATTTTGTCCGAGCTTGATGTCACACTCTGTACCTGATCTGCATTTTCTACCAGGTCGCTGACCGAAACCTGTACCGGCAGACCGAAGTCTACGATATATCTTACGTTCAGCGCTTCCGCATTCAGGGTATAGTGCAGGGTCAGAGTCTTGCCGTCCTTGGAAAGATCCGCTCCCGAGTACTGGTACAATCCGCTCCGGTACTGAGGATCTACATCCATAACCGTGATGTCTTTATTAAAGGTCTGATTTACACCGGAACTGTTGGTGATATAGGCATCATCATCCAGCGTAAAGGATCCGCCTGTCTGGGGCACGTTTGAATCCTGCTTCAGTCCGTTGAAGAAGTTGATCTCATTGGATCCTTCATATCTTACAACTACCGGCATGGTATTGATCAGGGCGCCGCTGTTGCTGTCGTCCACCCAGTTGACCGTCAGGTTGTTGTCATTCTGTACCGGCTCCAGGTAGATCAGGACCAGCTTGGCTGTGTTCTTTCCGGTAAAGACAATATTGGAAGCCTTGCCGTTTACCATCGGCTCCGTTCCCATATCCTTATTCCAGACTTCCGTCTCGTCATACCAGTAGCTTCCGGAATCCGTCTGTGTCTTTTCCCAGTTGATCGAAGCACTTGCATTCCATGTATTTGAGTTCCTGTTTCCATCCCTTGCACCATCTGTCACTGTAATTTTGGACACTTCATACTCGCTGTTGTTCAGCGGAGCAATGATACCGATATCACGACCAGCCCAGTAGTTGAAAATGGTTGTGGAACGAGCGTACATATTCTTTTCCGCCGGAGAAACTGTATTATCCGGATATACTACAGCCACAGTAAGGGCCACCTGTCCCTGACCGCTGCTGGTATCAGGAGTCTGTCCATCCGTGGCATAGCCCCAGTCCTTCATAGCTGTGGTGACCTCTGTTGTGATGGTGGTATGCCGCATGTAATAAGCTACCGCCTGATCTCCGGACATGAAATAATGCCATAACCCATCCGCAGTCTTATACTGCCATGCATTGTTGTGCCAGCGCACATGCGTAAATGTAGTTCCGTCTGCTGTCTCGTCATCCCCACTGTTACCGCTCTGTTGATTCTGGGAATCCAGACGCATGGCCTGCCAAAATTTCACTTCCACCCAGCCGTCATAATTGGAGTAGGCAGTCTCCGGCACCTGGTCTGCAATGGCTACGCCATTTTCATCAGATGCATCGTTTCTGCTGATCGTAGTGGAATTAGCTGCGTAATCGTTTGCCTGCTCGCGTACTGTACTGTTGGTGATCCAGTATTCCACTGTCAAACTGTGATCTGTCAGAGCCCCTGAGGGCGCCTGGTCTGTAACTACAATCTGATACTCTGTATCACCAATTGTCACAGAAGTTGTGCCTTCGGACACACCGGAGATGGTGATCTCTGTGTTAATTCCGGCTTCCGTCTCCACCTTATGGAAGAGGTAGAGGTTGGAAGCAGAGTCGGATGCATCGTAATTAGCCTCCCAGAATATACCTGGTGTTGAATAAGAAATATAACTTGTTGTATTCCTGTTCCCAGATGTTACTCCTTGTGAAATAGTTACAGAATTGTTGCCGCTAATCGTAACCGCCTGTGCGGAATTCTGATTTGTCGCAAGTGAATAGTTCCAACCCATCCATCTTGTCGCCGTCGGATACAGATACATTCCATTGCTGTCCTGCAGATTGTAACCGTTTCCGTTCTGCACCAACGTAAATACCGTGCCACTTGGCGCGCTCTCGATCTTCCCATCCGAGATGCTGACCTCAGAAGCTCCGCCGCCGGATGTCAGGGCGTACTGGGAACCGCTGTTTCCGCTGACGATCAGGTACTGCTCACCGGGAACGATCCCTGCGGCTCCGTTTGTCACAAGCTGCCAGTTATTCTCAGCTACAGACTCTTTTGCCTGTACATCTACTGTGGCGATCCCTGTATCAAGTGCACTGTTGTCCACATCGCCTGTGAGATCCACACCGGGAACCGTAATGGTGGTGCTGCTTCCAGCATTAACTTCCACATGCTGTGTATTTTCCACCGCTTTTGCAGCCTCTGCCAGCACCTGCACAGAGAAATGGGGGGCTGTATATGTATACTTGCCATCCGCATAAGCGCCACTTACTTCCACATAACTTCCGTCCGCCTCCTGCACATAGGCGTGGAGCAGGGATGTATCCCAGCCTTCCGGTACCGGAACGGATACGGTTGCTTCACCTGTATACGCCTCGTCTCCGGCATACGGCGTCACATCATAGGCAACGGTCTTAGCCATGCCATCGATCTCCGGTGCCTCAGCCACTTCTTCAACCTTTACGGACGTAAGGCCTGCGCCGGTCACTGTGATCCCTGTTGCTTCATCAGACGCCGTTCCCTCCTCAGGTTCTTCCGGTTCCTCGGGTTCTGTCGTCTCGCCGCCGGAAATTGCTTTTCCAAATGCAGTGATCACGTCTGCTGTTTCACTGACTACCGCCTGCTCTGTCATATTCTGCGGATAATCACACCAGATACAGAACATGGCTCCCGCAGCCTCCATGGGAGAGGATTCACCTATAAAGCTGTTGATGTCAAAACCTGCCGCTTTTTCCACAGTGCACGAATCTTTTCCTACGATCCAGTAGTAATCCCCATTGGTATTCACCAGGTCAAATCCCTGTCCTGCAAGGAAGGACGCGGAAGCTACATTGTAGCCGCTCCATCCGGAGCTCCAGTATGCGATCAGGATATCACTGTCGAACGTTCCGCTGGCTGTATCCCCATTATAGTAAATGCCGTCGTTGAACGCCATGGGACGCATGCCTGCGCTTCTGATCTGCGAAGCCATGCCATTGACATACTCTACAAAAGCGCCATACTGTCTCTGGCTCTGCAGCTGTCCGAATCCCATACCGCCGCTTGTAAATACATCGTTTGCGTACTCATCCGCACCCATATTGAAGACAGTACAGCCTTTGCCGGCAAAATACTGGATATACTTCTCAACAAACGCATAGGTAAATGCTTTCGCCTCTTCATTGGTCACATCGATGGTACGTTCGGACTTATTCCAGCTATTTCCATACGCCGCATTCTGAACGCCCAACGCTGTCATGGCGTCAAGAATCGCGTCCATATGTCCCGGCGTATTGATCAGAGGAATTATGCCGATTCCTTTCTCAGATGCATAGTTGATGATTTCATCCATCTCGCCCTGTGTCAGCTCGTTGGTCCCGAAATCCGAATACGCTTTATTTCCATTCTGGATCGCGGTTTTCACCGCATCACTCTCGTAGGTCTTATCTCCCACTGTAAGGGACATGTCGTCCAGAAGGAACCTCATACCGTCGTTTCCGACTGCCAGCTCCAGATAATTGTACCCGGCTGCCGCCATAGTATCGATGATCTGTTTGATACTGTCAACCGAAAAATATTTCCGGCCGGCATCCAGATGTACGATACGGTACTGACTGTCAGAACTTTTGCTGCCGCCGTTTTCTGCCACTGCTCCCGCTGCCGACGCAGTCGTCGGCATTGCAAATGCCATACCTGCGATCATGCAAAAGGAAAGCACGACAGACAGCAGCTTTTTCAGTCTTTTCATTGCCATTACCTCCTTGTGGTTTCTCTCATTCTGGCCAGCTCCTGTGTGGCCATTTTTTTCAGTGCGATGACTGTCTCGCACAGATAAGACGGAATCCCTGATGGGCTCCCGGTCTCTGCCTCTGCCATAGCTGCGCACGCGTGGCACAGTTTCTGATCCGGGCATTTTGCGCACACGCCGGAAAGTTTCAGCGCTGCGCACTCTTTTGTCAATTCCTGCCAGGCATCTGTAAATCCTTCTCTGTAAAGATCAGCTTTCGGCTCTGTCATCAGGCCGCATGGGGTAAGCCATCCGTCCCACGTAACCCAGAATGATGCATTACCTGCCCGGCATCGTATCTTCCCGTCAACGGGGTCTGTACAGGATTGATCCACACCCATAGGCGGGACATATCCTTTATCAATATTTTCCAGATATTGCCTATACTTTTCTTCGCCGAACTGGAGCCGGTAACTCTTCAGACGGTATCCGGCGGCCTCTTCTGGCGTGAACCTTTCATTCCTGCCAGTCATCTGCGCGTCCCGCCTGATAGGCGGAAACATATAGGTGCTGGTCTCATAGATCAGCCCCCGCTCCTGCGCATACGCGATACAGGCTTCCAGATCCGCCGCATTGTCCGGAGTCAGTGAGCCGTTCAGCTTCACCATGATTCCCGCTTCCTGCAGCATCCGTATTGCATTGGCTGTCTTTGCAAATCCTTCCGGTGCCCCGCACAGTCTCTCATATGCCCCGTCTCCGAATCCGTAAAGCGTAATGTTGATCCGGGTCGGCGGCATTTTCTTCAGCCGTTCCACCGTCTCCTCATCGATCATAGATCCGTTGGAATTGATCGAAATTAGAAATCCCATCCTGCTCAGTTCTTCATACAGCGGCCAGAAATCCGGCCACAGGAATGGTTCCCCGCCTGTCAGCAGCAGGTACAGCATACCGGCTTTTCTGGCTTCTACCGCAATCTCCAGCCACTGATCCAGTGTCATACACGGACGGCTATGGGCTTTCACCTCTTCCGGCGTCTTCCTGATATAACACATCCTGCAGCGGAAATTACACAGAGGCGTCAGTTCAAATGTCCCGCCCAGCGGGATACCTGCTCTCGAGGCTTTGCTGTACATATATCTGGTGAGCTGCGGTTCAATCTTCAGGTCTTTATTCTGCATCCTTACACTCTTTCTGCAATTCACTGTATAGTAGTTCCACCGCATGTCTGTCAGGCGTGCAGGATAATTCATAGACCGGCACATTCCATATCAATGCCCCTGCCAAATCACAGATTTGTTCCACAAAGTGGCTGTCCCAGTTATTAACCGTCAGTCCCGCATAGACCGCCCGAAATGCCTCCGGCTTGCTCATCCTGCGGATCCTGCACACCGGAGACTGCTTTAATATCACCACCGCAGTCACGTTGCAGCTTTCATTCACATAGCATCTGGAGGAACCGGCATAGGGTGAGCCATAAGCTCTCCACCCCTGCAGTCCTCTGCCGAGGATTGTACGGTCGCCGTTCAGCAGGTCTGCTCCCAGATATGCGCACCACAGGTCAGCCTGCGTGGACTTGCCCACGCCTGACGGTCCGGAAAACAGAATGCCTCCCACCTTCGAATGCCGGACACATGCCGCATGGAGGATCATCTTTTTCTCGGCCAGCAACATATTTTCCCATTCAATATGTAAGAAACTGTTTCCTGTCTCTGAGACGCTTTTCTCGTTTCCTGCCAGATACCGAATTTGTACCATCCGGCTCTCTCGATTAAACCTGGATACCGCGTAATACTTTCCTTCTCTGCCGTCCCGGTAAAACCGGACATAACGCCCCCCACTCTCCTCATATACGTCAAAATCACGGGTCCGGATCCTCCCGACCTCCGCCGGAATTTCCAGCCGGTCCGTCTGTCTGAAAACAGCATGATATCTGCTGCCGGCGCTGCCTATAGTCTCTTTATGCGCCAGAAAAGGGACAAAGCTTTCATTGACATAAAGCATCTTCTCTGTCTCCAGCTCTATATCCAGTCCTGCGATATGCAGCGTTGTTATGTACATCATCCAGATCAGGAATTAAAAAGGTTGCTGCCTTCTGTTGAAGAAGTATAACAGTAGTCCTCAAATGTATCCGGCGTGACTATACACCTCGGGCTCTCTGTAAACATAGTCAATCCGCCTGGCAATCCCCATTCCGTATCAGCTTGAGCCGTACAGTTATGTTCATCACTCTGATTTGTCATATCCCAGGCGCACGCCGCAATGTGCTGCGACAGCTCAAACCGCTCGATGGTGATGCGGGGCTTTTCATAAACCTTCATCCTTTTCTACCTCCTCCTTTTCTCAGACTTTCATGTCTGTACTATTCTTCTCCGCTGTCCTGGCTTACCCGAACAACTGCCGCCTGCCCCAGATAGCAGTCTACCGCATCGACAGATGCGCTCTGTCCCGCCGGAATGCTCTCGATAGGGTACGTATATGTCAGACCGCCAAAGTACGCGTCATCGATCACGCAATGGCAGTGGAGAAGCAGATTCGTTAAATCTTCTTCCGAATTATTAGTCAGTGTTACCGTCGTCTCCTGCACTTCGACAGAAAGTTTATCCGCCATCACCGGGGAGGCGTCCTCAAACTCCGCCGTATCAGTGATCTCCTGGCAGACATCGTCCAGCTCATAGACCTGGTTCTTTTTCTCAAATATCATGGCTTTCTGCCCTGCCGGCAGATCCGTGATCGCAAAGGCAAGCTCCGCGCCGTCCGCCAGTTTCACTGTGAACTGCGCAAAAGCCAGGTACTGCTCCGACTGATTGACCACGGTGAGAGCCGCTATATTCTCTCCTTCTGTATTTTCATTGTCCGGATTGAAGCCGGTAAATTGAAAAACAGAATCTACAGAAATCTTTCCTTCTTCCAGTATATAGGGAAATTCCACTGCGTTATTATTTTCACCGGCGTCACCGCTGTTCGCATTCTGCTCCTTCTGGCCTTCCGTCCCCGCGCTTTCGGTATTTTCTGCCGGATCACCGAATCGTTTCTTCCAGACAGAAACGCCGATTGCCAAAACAATCAATAAAATCAGGGCGATAAAAATCACCCTGCTCCAGACCGGAAACTTTTTCTTCTTATTCGTATGTTTACCCAAATCTTATTCCTCCCGGAATTTCGCTATATGATCCGTCCGCTAAATCCAAATTTACCTGGATCCGCTTCCTGGCTGCTGCATGTTTTTGGAATCTTAATAATTATACCACTTGAGAATTTTACCGCCTCATACAAAAGTATTAGAAATTATCCTATTTTTTATTTTGTGTCTGGGCGCTCAGGCTGATTTCACTATTTTTATGTTTTACTGTCCAATTCGGATGATTTGAAGTAAGGTTAATATGGGTAATTATACAGTTTAAAGATTTAGAGGAGGTATTACATGAAAGCTACATTAATTTATGAAATCTGCCAGCAAATGAACGGCCACCTGACCGCCGCTCAAGCTAAGCAGCTGGAAAGAACTCTGCAGCGAGTCTTCCGTCAATTTAATATTCCTGATTATTCAGAACAGATTACCGACCAGGATCAGCACGCCAATGCCCGGCTGCTCAATCTTTTTCTGGCCGCGAAAAAGATTGAGGGCTGCTCAGAAAACACCATTAAATATTACTCCGCCACCCTGCTCAACATGATCAATTATATTCAGAAAAAAATCTGTGAAATAGAAACCGATGATATTCGTTTTTACCTGGCGCGTTATCAGGAAATCCATCACTCCAGCAAAGTCACCGTTGACAATATCCGGCGTATCATATCTTCTTTCTTTTCCTGGCTGGAGGATGAAGACTATATTATGAAGAGTCCCGTCCGCCGGATCCATAAAGTCAAGACAACTCAGCTGGTAAAGGAAACTCTCACCGATGAAAATCTGGAATGTCTGCGGGATCGGTGCGGGCATCCCCGGGATCTCGCCATGATAGATCTTCTGATTTCCACCGGAGTCCGGGTAGGCGAATTGGTAAATCTCAACCGTTCTGATATTAATTTTACCGAAAGAGAATGCATTGTTCTGGGAAAAGGAGATAAGGAACGCCGCGTCTATTTTGACGCCAAGACCAAAGTCCATCTTCAGCAGTATCTGGCAACCCGCCGTGATGAAAATCCGGCCCTTTTTGTCAGCCTGCATACACCCTGGCAACGCCTTTCTGTTTCCGGTGTAGAACGTTTTCTCACACGGCTGGGAACCGCCTCCCGGGTAAGGCACGTACATCCTCATAAATTCCGCCGGACTATGGCTACTATGGCAATCGAAAAGGGCATGCCCATTGAACAGCTTCAGAAGCTGCTGGGGCATACCCAGATCAATACAACGCTGCACTACGCGCTTGTAAATGAGACGAATGTAAAACTCTCGCATCGAAAATACATCTGTTAATTTTTATTCGCTATTTTGCATATAAATTCATTTTATTTTAGAATGTGTAGTTTTTGTGCGCTTTTTTTGAATTTATATACTGCTCCAAGGGCAAATAAATCGAAATTTACCTGCCTGCCTTCACCATGCACTCCTTCCGGTAGAATGCCACCCCATACTTCAGGATATCCCGAT
>ERZ1090878.586-NODE-588-length-19239-cov-4.434372_pt1 | contig 19239 bp, 15 predicted proteins | sample MGYA00478473_ERZ1090878 | MGnify/ENA primary metagenome ERZ1090878 (study PRJEB33644, sample SAMEA5815720) | chicken gut metagenome | biome: Chicken; feature: Gastrointestinal Tract; material: Caecum | place: Ireland | collected 2019-01-01 | study: A study of the... | reverse complement strand
CCTGGCCAGCTTTTCCGTAGACCAGGATAGCCTCTCATTTTATTTAGATATATCTCTTTCTATCTTCCCAATCTCACCGCTACAGCCTTCCGGTTCTCCCGGGGCGCGTAGCGCAGCACTCCGTTTGCGATGGAGACCTGCTCCTCTGTGTCAGAGAAAATTTCCTCCACACGGTCCGGCACTCCCTCCGGAAGTGTGATGGCAATCTCCTCCGGCAGCGCTCCGTCAAAGGTGTGGATCGTGAGGTAAGCTGAGTCCTCGCCAGCGCGCAGCAGGATCTGCCAACCTTCCGGATGGTGCATACTTCGGATGGGACTGCCGAAATGGTAGGACTGTCCCTGGGCGATCACCGGGGCGATCTTCCGGTAGAAAACCATGCCGCCCTCCAGAACCGCCCACTGCTCCGGCGTCAGATGGAGCATATCTCCGGAGATGCACATCCGGCCCTGGAAGGTGTTGATCACAGAGTATGCGTTTCTTTTCAGCGAGTCTGTCTCCCGGATCACCGCCCAGATCTGGCTCTGGCTGGGCAGGATCACCCGGTGAAGGTTTGCCGCAATGATGGGGATCTCCTCGCACTCATGGGCATCCGAGAAGGAGGCCATGCTGCAGCGCTTCATAAATCCCGGCTCCAACCTGTGGCCGCCGGAAGCGCAGTTTTCCAGAATCAGCCCCGGTACCTCCCGCACCACCTTTTCAAAATAGCGGTAGGTTTCTTCCATATTCCGCCGAAGAGCCTCTCCCTGGGACTCACATCCGTCTGCGCCGATGCCTATCTCATCGTTATAGTCCACCTTCATGTACTCAAATCCGTATTTTTTCAGAGTGCCGATCACCTTCTCATCCAGATAATCCTGCACCCAAGGATCGCTCAGATCCCAGAACCGGCGGCGGTTGGTGGTGATGGTCACCCCATCCCGCTTCAGGAAATGCTTGTTTTCCCGGTAAACCCTGGAAGCAGGCCCGGCATTTTCAATTTCAAACCAGATGCCCGGCTTCATTCCCGCCTCTTTTATGGCCGCTACCGTCTTTTCCAGCCCTTCCGGGAAGAGAAGGGGAGAAACCTCATAATCTCCCATTCCCTGATCCCAGGGAATGCCCTCCTGCTTGTACCATCCGCAGTCAATGACAAAGTAGGAAAATCCCTTGTCCCGGATGGCTTCCAAGATCTGCAGAATATTTTCGTGGGACGGATTTCCCCAGGTGGTACAGTACTCGTTGAAAATAAGGGGCAGCTCCCTCTCTGACTCCGGCAGAGAGGACAGCGCCTCCTTTCCTGCGTCCGTCAGGAGCTTTGTCATCACATCCAAATTTTCCGTCTGGCACACAGTGACAATGGCCTCCGGGGAGGTAAAGGCTTCTCCCGGCGCCACCGCTTTCATCCAGTGGCCAAACTCCCGGTCTGCCAGGCCGCCGTCCACCGCAATGTTGTCATCAATCCGGTAAATTTCCATCTGCCAGGAGGCGGGCACCTCCAGCTGGGCTCCCCAGAACACGTGATTCCGGCAATCCTCCAGGGCGATAAAGGGAAAATATTTGTTCACCGGCATGGATCCGATGCTGCCAAACCGCTCACAGCGCACCGCTTCCCTGGTCCAGGAGGTTTCCAACTGCAGCTCCTCCATGGTCTGGCTCTCCAGCCGTCCCTCCTCACTCCATCTGCCCCGGATCCGATGCACCGTGATCTGATCGTGGCAGTCCCCCGCAATCCAGGGGGAAATTCCCTGCAGGGAAAAGCTAGCCAGCATTTCCAGCTTCGCCGCTTCCCGGCTGTGATTCTCAAAGGTGGTGGCAATTCTCACATAGGGGGCTCCCTGCCTCCAGGTCAGACGGTGTACCGCTTCGTACCCCCGCTCATCCGCCAGGCGGGTCTCAATGCACAGACTGCCGTCCGCCTCATTCTCTAAAACTTTCTGTTCCCGAAAGCGGAGAGCCTTCACGCTGCCTCCCTCCCGCAAGGTCTGGCCCTGGGCGTAGGCCCCGTTATATTCGTCTCCCGCCAGCTTCAGCTGCACCAGACTGTCCACAGCGGCAGTCTTATCCGCCGTCTCTCTCTCTGCCAGGGCGGAGGGGCAGAGGGAAAGTCCCACTTTCCCTGTCTCGTCCGTCTCGTAGCAGGCTATCATATCTCCCAGCCTGTGCCGCGCAATGGTTTCTCTCATACTTCTCTCCCTATTTTTGTATTATTTTCTTACTATCCACAGTTCTCTTTTCAGCCTGTCATTATCCCTTCACTGCTCCCACAGTCATGCCCTTGATAAAGTACTTCTGCAGACACATAAACAGAATGGCAATGGGCAGCACGGAAATCACAATGGCCGCCATGGCCGTGGTGTAGTCGCTGGACTGAGCCGAAAACAGAGACTGAATAGCCACCGTCAGCGTCTTTAACTGTTTTTTGCTGACGTATAGACTGGCCAGCAGGTAATCGTTCCAGATCTGGAAGGCCTCCATGATAATCAGGGTTGCCATGGCCGGCTTCAGCAGCGGCATCACAATGGTAAAGTAGGTCTTAAATACAGAACACCCGTCGATTCTGGCCGACTCCTCCAGCTCCACCGGCACAGTACTCATAAAGCTGGTCATCATAAAAACGCCAAAGGAAATGCCCGTGGCCACATACATAAAAATAATGCCGTATCTGGTATTGGTCAGGTGCAGCTTGTAGCCGATGGTGTAGATGGGCAGAAACAGGGCCTGATATGGGATCAGAATGCCTATGATAAAATACACATAGGCAAACTTGAAAAATTTCCGTTTGCACCGGGCAATGGCCCAGGCCGTCATACCGCACAGCAGGGCCAGAATCAGCACGCTCACCGCCGTGTAGAAAAAGGTATTGAAAAAGGTGGTCTGCAGATCCAGCTTGTCAAAGGCCTTCTTATAGTTCTCCAGATTCAGGGACTGGGGCAGGGACAGCGGGCTGCCCAGGTACAGCTCCTTTTTCGTCTTAAAGGAGTAGTTGACAATGATAAACAGGGGCGCCAGAAACAGCAGGGCGAACACAGTCATCACAATCTGGGTTACCAGCGTGGTCTTGGTGTAGGGCTGGCTGGGTGTCATTTCCTGGTCCCTTTTTTTCTTTCTTATACTCATTACTGCTGCACCTCCTTGCTTCGAAGGCCTTTCACCTGTATCAGCGCCACCAGAAGCAGCACCACCACCAGGGTTACCGTCATGGCGGAACCGTAGCCGTACTGTCTCCCATTAATGGCCGTGGTGTAGGTCTGGTAGATGATGGAGGTGGAAGCACGGCCCGGCCCTCCCTTGGTGGAGGAAACCAACAGGTCATACACCTTCAGGGAACCGGTGGTAATTCCCACCACACAGATGGTGATGGCAGGCGCCAGCATGGGGATAGTCACATGGAAGAACCGCTTCACTGCCCCGGCCCCGTCCATCTTGGCCGCCTCATAGAGCTCTGAGGGAACGGACTGAAGTCCCGCCAGATAGATCAACATCCAGTAGCCGATCCACTGCCAGTTGTTGGCAATCAGAAGTCCTGTCAGCACGGTCTCGCCCTTGCCGAAAAGTCCGAAATCAATGTTGGTCCCCAGCACATCATTGAGAGCGGGCAGCACATTGGAGTACATTTTCAGCCATACAAAGCCTACGATGATGGCGCTGACCAGACAGGGAATGAAGAACGCCGCCCGGTAAAATTTCTGTGCTTTAATACCGGAATCCAACGCCACCGCAAACAGAAGGGCTGCCACATTTTGAATGATGGTATTGAAAATCGTAAACCGGATCGTAAACCACCAGGCATCCCGGAAGGTGCTGTCCTGAAACAGCTTGATATAGTTTTTCAGTCCCACAAATCCCATTTCCTTTGACATTCCGTCCCAGTCAGTCAGAGAATACCGGAAGGAGAGAAACAGAGGAACAATCAGGCCCACAGTGAAAATCAGCATTCCGGGCAGCACCATGGCCAGATACTGGCGGGTCATTTTCCGCTCGATCCCGCCGCTTTTTTTCTTTGTCATAAAGCTTTGCCTCCCTTACACAGCCGGGAAAGAAGACTGCCCCGGAGAGGAACATCCGGGGCAGTCTCATTCCTGCGTTTTGAAACCGATCAGCTTGCGCTGCTGGCGTCTACCCTTCCATCGGAGGCGGCCAGGCACTCTTCAAAGGTCTCATCGCCCTGAAGCCATGCAGCGATATCCTTGGCGTTCTCCTCCTGGAAACCGCCCCATACCAGCTGGTTGTTGCCCAGGGTTACGTCCACGATCTGTCCGGCAGCCGCATAAGCGTCAATATCCGTCTGGCTGGGATTGTCAAAAGTGGGGCTCACGTCCTTGAGCATGGAAGCGGTCTTGGTATAGTCATAGATCTCCACTGCCAGCTCCTGATCGGAAGTCAGCACATCCAGCACCGCATTCACCGCATCCTGATGCTCTGTCTCCGCGCTGGTCATGATGGTGATGTTGGGCTCAAAGATCAGCTTGGAATCGCCGGTCTGGTTGGGGAACGGGAAAATTCCGAAATCAAAGGACTCGTCAATATCCAGGAAGTTCTGGATGGACCAGGATCCGGAAACCTTCATAGCAGCCTCACCCAGCACCATTCTGGCGTCACAGTCGGTCTGTTCTGTGGAGAAGGTATCATCATAGGTATTGTCAAAGATCAACTTGTTGTACTGGTACGCGGTCTGGGCTTCCTCACTGTCGGAGAAGCTGACTTCGCCCGCACGGAACTCGTCGCCCCAGGTAGGATCATTGTTGAACACATCGTTCATCATAAACTGCATGGTCACATTTCCGATGGACCAGGTATCTACCATATGGCTGGCAAAGGGAACAATGCCCTTCTCGTTGCAATCATCGATGATGGCCTGCAGTTCCTCGATGGTGGTGGGAATCTCCCATCCGTTCTCCTCAAACATGGTCCGGTTGTAGTAAACGCCCTGGTACAGCGCATTGTACACCAATCCATAGGTGGTGCCGTCGATGGTCACGTTCTCTCTTGCGGCATCCAATCCCTTATCCAGATACGTTTCATCGATGGGAGCCAGCACGCCCATGGGCGCGTAGGTTGCCACATCCTGCGCTTTTCCGATCATAATATCCGGAAGGCCGGACTGCAGATACTGCTGCATCTTGGGCTGGAAATCATTTCCCCAGTCCACGCACTCCCACTCCAGGGTTACCCAGGGATACTTCTCCGCCAGCGCCTCATCAATCATGTCCTCAATGCCCGCGTCCGTGGTGGACTGTCCTGCCAGCACAGACAGGGTCACCGGCTCATGCTCTTCCTCCGCCAGAGCGGTCACGCCAAGAGATGCCGCCATTGCGCCGCAAAGCAGTACACTTACCATTTTCTTCATCATACACTCATACCCTCCTGTTTTCTTCCATTTTCCGGAAATTGCAAGCCACCAGGCCTCCTCTCCGGTTCGTAAGAAAAGTATAGCAAAATCCCAGGATGGTCAGGTAGTAATTTTTTGGCTAAAAAACTTGGTCAAATTTGAACTGGCCCTGCACGCTTCCTGCTTCTCGCTCTGCACTTCACTGTTCTCGGCTTCCACGCTCCAGGCTTCCCCGGTACTCCCTGGGACTCATGCCCTCCGCCTTGCGGAACACCTTGTTAAAGTAGGTATAGTCATCGTAGCCCACCAGGAACGCGATCTCGGTGAGATTTCCGTTTCCCTCCCTGATATACTCCTTGGCCTTCTCGATGCGGATTTTCGTGATGTACTGAAGCAGGCTGGTTCCGATCTCCCGGCGGAACATCCTGGAAAAATAAGAGTGCTCTACATGATAGTGCTGAGCCATCCCCCGCAGGGTCAAAGGTTCAAAATAGTGCTCCCGGATGTACTCCGCCGCCTGGCGCACCGTGCCCCGGATGGTGTCGCTCTCCGCCTGGGTCTGAAGGGTACACCCGTCCACAAAATCCCCCAGAAGTTCGCACACAGTCCCACAGTCCAGCAGTTCCATTTCCTTTTCTAAAATCTGATCCAAATCCTCTGATCCGGCGGACTGCACCTGGGCACAGTCAGAAAAATATTCCATGAGAAACATGGCTACCCGCTTTACCGTCTGGCGCACCTCCAGGTACTGCCATCCCCCGGTCTGGCAGTCCGACAGGCCGATTTTATGGAAGATATAATCCTTGGCCTCCTCCATCTGTCCCCGCTTCAGCAGGGAGAGAAGTTCATTCTTCTGCTGCTCATCGAAGTGGTTCCTGATTTCCCCTTGCGCTTTGCTTTCCCGCTCCGGGGAAATCACCTGGCTCACCGGGGCGAAGGGCCTGGTCATCAGCAGGGATACGGTCTGAATGTAAGCCTGGTGAATGCTGTCCATGGAAAAAGAATGGTCGCTGAAGATCACGGACACCGGGGACTGGGCCATCTGCTCCAGCTCTCCCGCAATCTTCTCAAACTGTATCCGCAGCACCTGGTTCTCCCGCTCCGACACCACAATAAATTCATTGGAGCGGTACACATGATTAAATACAATCGTATTCTCGTCCCCCATCAGTTCATGAATCCTGCGCTTCACCGCAAAGGACAGCCGGTTCATGTCATATTCAAACTGTCCGGTCAGTTTCTTTAAATTGTGAATCTTCAGCAGAATCAGCGTCACTCCGGCATAGTCAATGTTCCCGTTGATGGTAATGTTGGGCATAAAGGGGGTTTCCTTCCGCTCCAGGAGCTGGCTGAACTCCCGGTCCTGGAGGAAGGACGCTGCCTTCAGGATCTCCTCCTTCTGCTGCTTTCTCTTGCTGATCAGCTCCAACGCCTTGGTCAGGGCGTTGATCAGATCGATCCGGCTCACCGGCTTTACCAGATAGTTGATGGATCCGGCCAGGAAAGAATTTTTCACATAGTCAAAATCATCATACCCGCTGATCACAAAGGTCACCACATCCGGATACTGTTCCTGGAGCCGTCTCAGTAATTCCACTCCATCCAGGTAGGGCATATTGATGTCGGTGATCACAATGTCCGGACGATGTTCCTCCATTTTTCTCAGCACATCCTCCCCGTCCACCGCCGGTTCCAGAAAGATCAGCCCGTACTTGTCCCACTCAATCATGCGCCGGATCTTTTCTCTCGTCCAGTATTCATCATCAGCGATCAGTATTTTGTATTTTTCGCTTTCCATATCTCAATCTTCTCCATGCGGACACTGGGAATCACCAGGGAAACCTTGGTTCCCTCTCCGATTTTGCTCTCTATGGTCACTCCGTAGGCTTCCCCGTACAAAATTTTCATGCGGGAGTGAATGTTGTTCAAGCCAATGGACTTGGTATGATTCTTCCGGTCGGGATTCAACAGCTCCTGGCGCTCCTCCTCCGGGATGCCGATGCCGTTATCCTCCACAGAAATTACCAGGTTTTCTCCCTCCCGCTTCGCCGTGATCACAATCCGCTTCTTTCTTCTGGAACCTCTCAGACCGTGGGTCAGGGCATTTTCCACCAGAGGCTGGATGGAGATTCGGGGCATGGTGCTCTTTAAGATGGAATCCTCCACATCGAACACATACTCCACCTCCTCCTGCATCCGCACATTCATCACATAGATATAATTTTTCAGATGGACAATCTCCCCGGCCACTGTGGAAAAGGGATTTTTCATGTCCAGGCTGTAGCGGAAAATGTTGGACAAGGATTGACTGAGGGCGCTCACCTCCGGGCATCCCCGGATGTCCGCAATGCTGCTCATGGTATCCAGCGTGTTGTAGAGAAAATGGGGATTGATCTGGGCCTGCAGGGCATTGTACTCCGCCTGCTTTAACATCAGCTTTGCCTCATATTCCCGGCTCACCAGATTCTCGATCCGGTCCAGCATCTCATTGAAGCTGCGCCCCAGCTCCCCCAGCTCATCCTCTTTGCAGTTCTGGATTCGAAGCTGGGTATCCCCGTCCCGGATCTGCTTTACCGTGCCGGTCATCCTCTCCAAAGGCCTGGACAGCGTCCGGGAAATGAAGGCAGAGATCAGCATGGCAAGCACAATCACCATTCCCGCAATGAGAAGCAGATTTCTGGTGAGGGTCTTCTGATTTTCCCGCAGCAAAGACTGGGGCATCAGCGCGTAGGCCGACAGATTGTATTTGTCCTGTGCCACCTTAAAAAATACCCGGTCGGAATTGGAGAACAGCCGTCTGGCATCCTGACCGCCCTCCTCGATACTCTTTTCCAGAGTCAGGAAACGCTCCTCATCCTGATTTTCCAGGTTTCCCATCTGATACACCGGCACATCCCCCTCCGGCTGCAGCCAGAGAAAGGCATCATCATTGACCCAGTATTTTTCCATCAGGTACTGAATCACCTTGATGTCCGTATCGCACACCACGTATCCGATTTTCTGGCTCTTGCTTCCGCTGGTATAAATTTTCAGCACAAACCGCAGGATATTTTTCTCCCGGTATGGATTGTAATAGCTGGTAATCAGCGTCACTGCATTGTCCGACTCCACGTACTCCTTTACCTTCTGCGCGCCCTCTGCCGCCCCCTCCTCGTAAATGTCCGTGGGGTAATTGTGTTTGGGCGTCACGGCCCGCCGGTAGGTGCTGATGATCTCATGGTCCATGTTGTACAGATACAGGGCTACCACCGCGCTGGAGGAATCGAAACTTCCCGTTCCCAGATTGAAGGCCAGCCGGTAATACTCCTCCCGCATCTCCTCTGCATCCTTCCCCGACTTTAGGTCCCGCACAAAGTCATCCTCATTGTAAATATCAATCATTCCGCTCTCAATGGTCTTGATGAGGCTGTACACATCGTCCTGAAGGTTCTGCAGGGATTTTTCCATCTCCTCCTTGCTCTGTGTGTAGATCAGATCCGAGGAAGCCTGCTGAAACAAAAAAGTCTGCAGAATCAGCGCCACCATCGCGCATCCCAGGCACAGCGCCAGAATCTTCATGTGCATCTTCTGAAAGCAGTGGACACGAAGACGCCCTTTTTTCTTCTCTTTTTCCTGTTTTTTCTCTTTCATGATACATATCTCTCCCGATCCGCTTACTTTTGTCTCCGCTCAGTTCTCTTTTATGGCATTCAGGATCGGTTCCAGGTATTTTTTATCTGTCCAGTCGCAGCGCTCATCCCCCGCAGCCATCAGGGCCTTCTCCCACACCTCATATTCCTCCGGCGGCTTCTTTGCCACCATTTTTCTTAGCATTCTGCACATATTTCTGTCTATCACGCTCATCTGATCCAGATTCCACGCCCCTCTGCAGTAAAAACAGGGAATATAATTTAAAGGTTCCTTCATGTTGTGCCGCACAATCTCCTGGAACGTTGTCTCATCATAGGGGGATGCTCCCACACAAAATACCAGGATGCGCTTATTTTTCAGTACCTGGATATGCTTGCGCAGAAATGACAGCCCCGCAATTCCGGACGCATAGATTCCGCCGCCCAGAATAATGGTATCGCACTGCTCAACCTCACTGATTCTGGCTTTTTTCACCTCCACAGCCGGAAATCCCGTGGCCTGTGCCAGCCAGTCCGCGTATCGTTTCGTTGCCCCATATTTTGATTGATACAGTATTACTCCGCTCATAGGCTTCCTCCCAGATTTTATAAGCTTAACATCTTCCCTCATCAGTTAATGTATTATATCATAGCGCGGCGGATAGCCGCAATCCGATGCGCAAGCTTCTCTGTTTCGGTTAATCTCTCATACAAAAAAACCGCCGCAGACAGCGCTCACGATCTGTCCGCAACGGTTTTATGGCGTAAGATTTGGTATGAATTTGATTGTATGAACTTATATGGCGCTTTATGCTGCCTCGTCTGCCTCTGTCTGGGCTGTCCCGCTGACGGAGTCAATCAGAGCCTGCAGCTCCGCATCGGGTTCTACCCCCTCCAGGTCATAGAGATATCCGTTGAAATCAGTCAGCTCCCAGGCTCCCTCTGTGTAAGTATACTCCAGATCCAATCTTCCGAGGTACTGGTCATACTCCCCGCCGGCCTGCACGATCGGAGTGGTCTTGATTCCACTTTCAGTCGGTGTATAGAGAGGATTCGTAATCACAAAATGATCATCCGCTCCAACTACTGCGGATACTCCGGATACCCAGCAGGTCTTGGTATCTACTGCCAGTCCTGTGTGGGAAAGAACAATATTAATATCTGTCTGAGGCGCCACCTCCTCCATCAGGTTCTCCACGGTAATCTCACCGCTCTCAAATACCTTGTCGGAAACCTCCTCCCAGCCGCGATCCTGGGGCTTCAGAGAAGTTACTCCGATGATTCCGATGTCCAAGCCGCCCACCTCTTTAATGATGTAGGGCTCCACACCGTCAATCAGTTCTCCGGTATCCTTCATGGTTACATTAGCGCAGAGTGTGGGACAATTCGCCAGCTCAATCAGATTCTGAATCTGCTCGTTGCCAGCCTCGGTATCTCCTCCTTCAGGCGGAATGCGGAAGTCATTGTTTCCAGGAACCCAAGCGTCATATCCCATCTCATTGAGAACAGTCATCTCAGGAATTCCCTGCTGATCCTGAAGCGGTCCGCGCAGGAAAATATCTCCGCCGTTCAGTACCAGAAGATTATCCACCTCTTCTCTCGCCTCATCGATCAGAGTCTTAAACTGGGGAAGCCAGTCCATATGTCCGTGAACATCATTATTGTGGATAATCGTCAGTTCGTAGGTATCTCCCTCCTGTGGCTGAGCCTCCTCCGCCAACGCGGACATATTCGCAGAGCTAAACATCATAACTGCCGCTGCGGCTGCCAGAACAGCTTTCTTTCCAAAAAACTTTCTCATTTCTTTTTCCTTTCGTCGCTAACTCATTTTGTCTGATTTGAGACAGTTTACCGGGCCCTGTTCTTTCCTGTCATAAGTAAAGCTTACCAGTTCCATATATAATTCTCTATCCCACTTTAGTAAAAAAACTGTAAAAAAATTGTTCCCCCACTGCTTAGGCACCTCAGTCAGACGCAGAACGGCGGCCATCCGAAGATGACTGCCGTCCGCTGATAAACAATGCGCTCGCCTCGATTATACTGCTCGCCATTCCCTCATAGGTCATGCCGTAAAACGCCGCACATACTGTGCCAGTATACCGGCGACCCGATCACAATCGTATCAGCCGCCTTCATTTTATCCAAAATTTCTCCAAACTGGTCATCGGAAAACTCCTGACCATAGCTGTAAAGTTTATAGTCCACCAAATTCAGGGGCTCATATTCCTTTCCCTCCAGCAGAGCGCTGGCCAGAGCAGCCGTATTTCCCTTCTTGTTGGGGCTTCCGTTAATAAACAGAATTTTCATGTTCCGTTTTCTCCTTCACTCCTGGGCGTTATAATTCGGCCCATCTCCTCCTCCGTCAGAGTAAAGTCAAACAGATCAATGTTGTCCCTGATATGCTCCACATTTTTGGAACCGGGGATCACAACATCACCCACCTGGGTATGCCAGCGCAAAATTATCTGCGCCGTGCTCTTGTTGTATTTCTTTGCCAGTGTCTCCAGCACCGGCTCCTGAAGCAGCGTCTTGTCTCCTTAGCCTAAAGGATACCATAAAACTTCATAAACAGGAGGCTTATGCCCATGGGAACGAAGAAAAGGGCTGCCACAATAGCCGCCCTCTCCTTCATATTAATGTTCCAATCTGTTTTCAGCGTTGTGATGCCTTCCGTTTCCATCCAAAGCAAGCCATGATAATTAATCCACAAAACGGAACTCAGAGTTATTTGTTGTAAATACCGGAATAACAGATAGAGGCGCATCGCACTGTACGGTAACTCCACCTTCATAGATTTTTCCTGTCTGTACTTCCTTCCAGGTTCTTCCTGCGGGAAGATATACACTGCGCTCCCTCATTCCTTCATATAAAACAGGGGCCACCAGAATATCCGGACCGAACATATACTCATCGTTCACATCCCAGCAAGCCTCATCCTCCGGATTATCATAAAACAATGGACGAATCACCGGCGTTCCCTTCTCATGGGCCTTCACCATCTGCTCTTTTACATAGGGACGCAGGGTCTCCCTGGTATCCACCAATCCCTTCAGGATTTTGTATACTTCTTCTCCGTAACTGTAAATCTCATTCTCTGCGCCGCTTCCAAATGGCTGATTCCACATTTTTGCCGCATTAGAAATAGAGAAGTCGATGGGATCCCGGAAACCATGAAGTCTAGTTACAGGGCAAAATACACCAAACTGGAACCAGCGGATCAGAAGTTCGTGGAATTTGGGATCATGAATATTCCCTCCTGTGAAACCGCCAATATCCGTTGTCCACCATGGAATACCCGACAGCCCCACATTAAGTCCCGCTGCCATCTGATTTCTCAAAAAGTCAAACGTAGAGTGAGTATCACCTGACCAGAGCAGTGCACCATATCGCTGGCTTCCTGCCCAGGCACAGCGCAGCAGATTCAGAATATTCTCCTGCCCCTCTTTTTCCATTCCCTCATAGAATGCTTTCGCGTATTCCACCGGATAGAAGTTGGATACTTTCACCGCCGGGCCCTTATAGTATCTGAAATTATCGTAATCGTAATGGAACATAAAGTCCGGTTCCGCTTCATCCAGCCAGAATATCTTGATGCCGTACTTATAGTAATTTTCTTTTGCTTTATTCCACACATATTCTCTGGATTCCGGATTAAACGCGTCAAAGAGATATTCGTTCCCCATAAACTGCATCTGCACCGCATTTGCGCGGTCAGAACGAACCAGAAGCCCTAGTTCTTTCATCTCCTCATAGTTTTCGCTGTTCACATCTACGGTGGGCCAGATAGAAACCATCAGCTCGATCCCCATTTCTTTCAGCTCATCAACCATTGCCTGGGGATCCGGCCAATATTTCGGGTCAAATTTCCATTCTCCCTGATTTGTCCAGTGGAAGAAATCGCACACAATTACAGAAATAGGAATCCCCCTCTTTTTGTACTCTCTGGCTACACTAAGTAATTGTTCCTGCGTTGTATACCGCAGCTTGCACTGCCAAAAACCTGTGGCATAATCCGGCATCATGGGAACTTTACCGGTTGCATTGGCATATGCTTCCTCAATTTCTGCCGGCGTATCTCCGGCAGTAATCCAAAGATCCATATGCTGAGAGCACTGAGCTTCCCACTCCGTCAAATTATTGGCAAATGTGGCCCGGCCAATGGCAGGATTGTTCCAAAGAAAACCGTATCCCTTGTTGGACAGTGCGAACGGTATGCTGGACTGAGTATTTCTCTGTGCCAGTTCCAGACAGCAGCCTTTCATATTAAGCTGCTTCTCCTGTCTTTGTCCCATACCAAAAATCTTTTCCCCGTCCTGGCCTTCAAAGCGAAGGGTAATCTTATAATCACTGGATCCGATGATCGGTTTATATTCCCGCCCGCAGATAGCCAACGGGCTGGTTTTCTCTCCACCATTATTTACTCTCCAGCGTTCCTCCAGCAATACCTCTCCTTTTTGATTATAATAGGTCAGCCATCCAAATTCATTAAAAACCGCTGTGAGCTTACCATTCCGAATTCTGGCAGTTTTTCCCTCAATCTTAATTTCCGCTTCACAGGGTATAGGATCCAGCAAAGCCCATGGTTCCTCAGAAACAGCCTCTGTTTTGGTTCCCCGCACCCTCAGACTATTTTCTCCCCACGGCTCCAGCTGCAGGATCTCCCCATCATTGCGATAGATTAATTTGTTTCCGTCTACTTTAAATGCCATATGCCTCCTCCTTTTTTCAATATCTGGAATTACATCTCATGTACCCAGACAGTCATTTCGTTTTCTCCCCTGTTTGCCCAAGCATAATAAGGTATAAAGGTCAGATCAATCGGTTCATACTCCAGATTTTCATCGAAAGTGTATAGCTCTGCCCCATCATCCGGTGCTTTCAGCCGATAGCCCTTTGTCCGAATCTCTGTAATACCTTCCAGCTTATCCGGCCGATAAAGCAGCTCCAATTCCGCTGTTTTTGGTAAATATATCCGCTGCAGCCCATCACCGTTATCCACACCTTCCAGACAGTACACTAACGGACCGCACTGTATCGCGACTTTCCCCACATCCTTGGAAACTCTGGGATTCGCATACACTCTCCTTGGCCGGAAGTCCAGCTCCAGTTCAATCAAATCCCCCTCACTCCATTGACGGGAAAGATGCAGAAAGCCCTCCTCAGGCACTTGCTCTGCTGCCTGTCCATTGATTTTTACACTCCATTTTTCCCTGCTCCAGGAGGGTATCCGAAGACAGATCCCATAAGAACCTGCTGTATGAATCCGGAACAAAACAGTCCCATAATAAGGGTATCTGGTTTCCTCCTCCAGTTCAACTTCCATGTCCCGCAGCCTCAGTTTCGCCTGGTTGGGAACATAAAGATTTACAAAAATCTCATTGTCCCGGATCGTGGACAGATACTCTGCAAGAGATGTTATCATCCTGCTTAAATTTGGAGGGCAGCAGGCACATCCAAACCAGGCCGGACGCACTGGAAGCACGTGAGCCCGATCCGGATTTTCCCTGCTGATCACCGGATCTACCTCCAGAGGATTCACATAGAAAAAGCTTTTCCCATCCAGTGACATACCCGCCAGGCAGGTATTAAACAAGGCACGCTCCATCGTATCCGCATATTCTCCTTTGGCCTCCGCCTCCAGCAGCCGCTTCGTAAAGAACATTACCCCTACTGAAGCACAGGTTTCTCCATACACCATATCGTTGGGGAGATCATAATCGGAAGTAAACATTTCCGCTTTGGGGGTAGAACCAATTCCTCCTGTGAGATACATTCGTTTGTGGACCATATTTTCATACAGGCCTTTGCATACCTCCAAAAGTCCCTGATCCCCTGTTTCAAGCGCTACATCCACTGCGCCGCTTGCCATATACATACATCGAACAGCATGGCCCTCAAAGGTTTTTTGTTCTCTGATCGGCAGATGATACTGCTCATACTTTGGGCCATTGCTATACATTCCGTAAGGTGGATACAAATAAGAAAAGTGAGATGCCCTGTTTCGTTTTTCAAACTCAATATCAAAATATAAGGGCTTCTTTCCCCTCTCATCGATAAAATATTTTGCCAGCCTCAGATACCGTTCTTCTCCTGTGGCATGATACATTTTTACCAGTGCCAGTTCTATCTCCTCATGTCCCGGATAGCCATGGCGTTTATTTTCCTCCGGCCCGAAGTTCTGGTCAATCAAATCTGCCATCCTGCACATGATCTTTAACAGCTTATCTTTCCCCGTAGCCCGGTAATACGCTACCGCCGCTTCCATCATATGTCCGGCACAATAAAGCTCATGGCACTCGCACAAATTTTTAAAGCGGTTCCCAGGCTCCTTAATTGTAAAATATGTATTAAGATAACCGTCATCCTGCTGCGCCCGGCCAATCAGATCAATGGTCTCGTCCGCTGTTTTCTCCAGTTCTTCATCAGGATCACTCATCAAACGGTAGGATACTGCCTCCAGCCATTTTGCCAGATCACTGTCCTGGAAAACCATTCCGTAAAAATCACCCTGTTCTTCTCCTGCGGCAATGCGGAAATTGGCAATACAGTGGCTGGGATAGCCTTCGTCGTTTCCCTCCGCCACACTAAAATTTTCAATACTATGATCCGGTACCGCATCCTTAGCCACATCATTTAAAATATCCCACTGATAAGGAAGTACCTGTTCCTTCACTAATTTAGATACCCTTCCCAGAAGTCCTCCAGTGATTGAAACCTCATTTATTTTTGCCGTTGCCGTATACTGCTTCTCCATAATTTGTTCCCTCTAAATGATAATTTACCGGCGCGCGGCTGTCGGTAGATCCTCCTGCTTTGCGCCGGATACGTTATATTATTCTGAAATATAGTACATGTCAGCATTCTCTGCAGTCACCACAGAGCAACCGGAATCACAGGTTGCCGGCAATGACGGATATCCTTTTGCGTACCAGTCATCTGCGGATTTGATATATTCCTGATTACAGAGCATATAAATATACATCATGCTCCAAAATCCTTCCGCATAGGGTGACTGAGAAAGTGTTGCTTCCACCGTACCAGCCTTGATGGAATCCAGCGTAGTGGCATCCGTATCAAAGCCTACAACCTTAATTTCTCCGCTGAGCCCTGCCTCAGACAGTGCCGTCTCAGTTCCCAGTACAGCCTGCTGAAGCGCCGCAAAAATATAATCAATATCGCTGTCTGTAGCCAGAAGGCTTGACAGATTGGTCGCCGCCTCATTTTCATCATTTCCAGCGTCTACCACCTGAACCAGTTCAATATCCGGATAAGCCTCTGACAGTCTGTCCTGGAACCCCTGAATACGTTCATTAATATTAGACTGTCCAGTACGAGTCAGGCAGGCTACTCTTCCCTGTCCGCCCAACTGCTCTCCGATATAATTGGCAGCAGTCACGCCTGCGTCATAATTTGACGTTCCAATAAATGTAGTTCTGTTACTCTCCGGAGAGTCCGAGTCAAAAGTAACCACTGGAATTCCTGAATCGATGGCATTATTAATGGGATCTTTATATGCATCCGCATCCATGCAGGTCACCACCAGCCCTGTAGGATTCAATGCAATAATCTGTTCCAGCGAGGTCACTGCGGAATTTACATCATATTCTGTAGTTCCGCCATACTTGGCTTCTACCCCCAATAAATCTGCTGCATCCTGGAACCCTCTCCAGCACTCAGTCCAGAAAGAATATCCAGACAGGAAGGTTACCATATAATACGTCTGGTCTGGATGCGCCTCCATTCCCACTGTTCCAGCTTCCTCCGCTATTGCACCTGTACCAACAGATAATGCCATTGCCGCTGCCAACCCCAATGCTACCAATTTCTTTGCTCTCATTTCTTTTCCTCCTTAATCCTTTTGTTTTTCTGTATGCAAGAGTGAAGGCTCTCTTCCGTCTTCACTTTAAGCATCTGACTTAATTTTTTCTTCTATTACTGAGCACATCAAAAATAATCGCCAAAATCAAAATTGCTCCCGTAATAAAATTCTGCCAGTGAACCGACACATTCAAGATAACCAGTATATTACTGATCACACTCATCATGATCACACCCAGCACAGCTCCTGCAACTGTTCCCTTGCCGCCTGAAAGGCTGACTCCGCCGATTACCGCTGCCGAAATGACCGTCATCTCTACGCCATCTCCTGTACTGGAGGTTGCTGTTCCAAATCTGGAAGCCGTAAGGACTCCCGCCAGGCCGGACAAAGCGCCTGTCAAAACATATACCATGGTCTTGACCAGCCTGGTATTAATACCGGACAACATTGCTGTTTTTTCATTGCTTCCCACAAAAAATACATTTCTTGCTGCTCCGGACCTTCTCACCAATATATCGCCAATTACCACAAGAACCAAACATACCAGCACTAACATCGGAAAATTTCCGAGAGATCCTGAGCCGATGAAACGGAATGCTTTTACTCCCGCTGCGTCTTGAAGCCCAATGGACCCACCGTTTGTCAGTACATACACAAGTCCCCTTGCCATCTGCTGCATACCCAGAGTGGTTATAAATGCATTTAAGTTTAAGTATCCGATCAGCAAACCATTCACTGCTCCGCAAAGAACGCCTGCCAAAATCCCTACAACAGCCGCCATCCAAATATTCCATCCTGCATTGCTTAGCACCACCACACTGACTGCGCTCAGCCCCAATACTGATCCTACTGACAGATCAAATCCACCGCTGACTAATGCCAATGTCATGGCGATTGCAATGATAGCATTGCAGGAAAATCCAATTGCTGTTGTTCTCAGGTTTGTGACAGTCAAAAAAGCTGGTGACATAATTGAGATAAACACAATCAATATCAGCAAAATGACTAGAACCGAAAATTCTTTCATGGAACGTATTTTCTTCCACACTGAAATGTGACTTTTCTCTAATTCTTTGCTTTCCCCTATATGTTTCATACCTGTTCTCCTTTATCATCTTTTTCGCTGAACTCCGAAATTGTGGTTACAATTTTATCCTGGGTCAATTCTGAACCGGATAGTTCTCCCACTACTCTTCCCACATTAACCACTACGACCCGATCACAAACCCCCACTGTTTCCGGCATCTCAGAAGAAATCACCACAACACTAATTCCCTCATTGCTAAGTTTCCTTAAGAGCTGATGTATTTCTGCCTTTGCTCCTACATCAATTCCCCTGGTAGGTTCATCCAGGAATAACACTTTTGGCTTCATAGCCAAAAGCTTTGCCAGCATTAATTTTTGCTGATTTCCTCCAGAAAGGCTTCCAATATTTTGAAATGCGGAAGAGTATTTCACATTCAGTAATTTCTTATATTTTGCTGTTGTCTGTTCCGCCTGTTTTTCTTCCACAAATCCGTGCTTTGAAAAAGCACTGATCTGCGGTGCAATCATATTTTCCACCAGTGTCATGTCCAAAAACAGACCATCTTTTTTGCGATCCTCCGTGAGATAGCAAATCCCTGCATTGGATGCATCACGGCACGTTCCAATCGTCAATTTTTTCCCTTCAAGATAAATATCTCCAGACTGTTTTTTATCTATCCCACAGACTGCTCTGGCAATTTCTGTTCTTCCTGCACCCACAAGACCGCATAGACCCAGGATCTCCCCTTTATATGTAGAAAAGCTGACATTTCTAAAATAAGGATCCCGTGTGAGGTTTTCTACTCTCAGCACTTCCTCACCTTTTACCGTACTTTTTTCCGGGTATAAATTTCCCAATTCTTTTCCCACCATGTTGGAAACAACATATTCCGCATTCGTATCTTTTACAGCCACTGTTTCGATTACACTTCCATCTCTCATAATGGTAATGCGATCACATATCCGAAAAATTTCATCCATTTTATGGCTGATATAAAAAATACCAATCCCGCTTTTTGCTAAACGATGAATTACCTGAAACAGGCCTTGCGCTTCTTCTTCATTCAAACTGGACGTGGGCTCGTCAAAAATCAGAACCTTACAGTCCGATGACAGTGCCTTTGCAATTTCCACCATCTGCTGCTGAGCCACGCTTAATGACCCTACCAGCGCATCAGGATCTATGTTCTTTCCACTTTCTCCGAATTGATCCAGTATTCTTCTGGACTGTTCTCTCAAGCGCTCATTATCTACCATCCCCCTACTCGTTGGCAGATGACCGATAAAAATATTGTTTCCCACTGACAAATCCTGACATAAAGCCAGTTCCTGATGCACAAAGCCGATCCCTGACATCTGTGCGTCATTTGGATTACGAAAATGAACCTGTGTACCGTCCAGGTAGATATTCCCCTCGTCCGCTGGAAATACGCCAGAGATAATATTCTTCAATGTAGATTTTCCTGCGCCATTTTCAC
>ERZ1090878.585-NODE-587-length-19263-cov-51.376822_pt1 | contig 19263 bp, 17 predicted proteins | sample MGYA00478473_ERZ1090878 | MGnify/ENA primary metagenome ERZ1090878 (study PRJEB33644, sample SAMEA5815720) | chicken gut metagenome | biome: Chicken; feature: Gastrointestinal Tract; material: Caecum | place: Ireland | collected 2019-01-01 | study: A study of the... | reverse complement strand
CCGCTTCTTTGGGGAAAGGCTTTTCCACCTCAACTTGCGCCGCGTCCCGCTGCTGGTACAAAGTCTGCAGCTGGTTCTCAGCGCGGGCGATGCGGTCGGGGAAGCTGTCCAGCGCGTTATCCAGGCGAGTCAGATTGCCGCGGGCGTCGGTGCCGAGCGGCACAAAATGACTGGTCGCACCCCGCAGCACTGCCTGGTATTCGTTGCGGAAAGTATCAAAGCGCAGATCAAGGCCAAAGCCGCGGTAATGCCCCAGCGTCACCGTCTCGGCGGTGGGCATTTCTTTGCAAGCCAGAAGTAACCGCTCGCCTGCGGCCAATTTGTCCTCAAAGTGCATCCCTTTCACAGTCATGCCGCAGAAACCGTCCTTTACCTGTGGGTTATCTTCTGCTACTTTGGCATCTTGTTGCAAAGCAGAAATTTCTACCTTCTGCCGTTGGATGCTGGCAGGAAACTCCTTGAGCAGCTTATCCTCCAGCCGATACTTCTGGCTCTGGTGGTCGGCTTTCAAAACCTTCAGCTTCGCCACCTCCACGTCCAGATTCATCTTTTCCTTGATGAGCGGGTTGCCGGCGCACAGTGCCTTGACCTCGGCATAACTGAGCACTTGCTCGTCCACATCCTCGCAGGAACGAACAGGCGATTTTGAAGTCATGATTTGGCCGATGAAACGCTGCTTATTTTCCAGCGTTTGCCAGAGGTACGCATCGAATGTCCCCTCGGTGACGTAGTTGTAGATCTGAACCGTCTTATTCCGGTTGCCCTGTCGGATGATGCGGCCGTTGCGCTGGGTCATGTCAGAGGGTTTCCAGCCCACATCCAGATGATGAACGGCAACAAGACGGTCCTGCACGTTGGTGCCCGCCCCCATTTTTGCCGTACTGCCAAGCAAAATGCGCACCTGTCCGGTGCGCACCTTGGAGAACAATTCCTTCTTCTTGGCCTCGGTGTCGGCGGTGTGAATGAAGGCCACCTCACTTTCCGGCACGCCCGCCGCCAGCAATTTTTTCTTCACATCATCGTAGACGTTGAACTGCCCGTCGCCCTTGGGAGTGGACAAATCGCAGAACAAAAGCTGGGTCAGTTTGCCCTCTTTGCCTTCCTCCCAGATGCGCAGCACATTGCGGACGCAGGCATTCAGCTTGCTGTTTTGGTCATCCGGCAAAAGTGGGTTCATGAGACGCTGGTCAAGGCCAATTTTCCGCCCATCATTTGTGACGCACAACATATTGTCCTCGGAAGCATCTACCATCCCGGCGTTGATCTTGCCTGCCCGCTCCGAAAGGGACTGCACCATGTCTTTTTGGATTTCCGACGGCTTGACCAGCACTGTCTCGAACTTTGCTTCCGGCACAGGCAGGTGGAGCTGGTCACTGGTCTTGATGTCCGCCACTTCTTTGAACATGGTCATCAGCTCGGGCAGGTTGAAGAACTTGGCAAAGCGGGTCCGTGCCCGGTATCCGGTGCCCTCAGGAAGCAAGTTGTCAAGAGGTTTTCTGCATTTTCTCTAAATGAACCAAATTGGAGCGTTTAGCTTCGTTGAGAATGTCCCGCGCACAGGCTTCACGAAGTGCGGATTCTAGCGTTTTCACGTTATTTTCTGCCGTTAGAACACGCACGATAAACCGGGTTTTTCCGATCCTCACAGAAAAAGAGCCGCCAGTGATGGCGGCTTGACTATTCAGTGTATTGACAGCGTTAGCGCCGTTGTGTTCGATATCCTTCATCCTATTCCTCCTCCCCTTGGGGGACGTTGTCAAAATCTTCAGAAGCAAATTGTAAATTTCAGTTTATTGAATTGATTTTGCATTGCAATTATCATATAATATAAGTGCAATAGCTACGAAAGGAGTGATAATTGTGGCTACTACCAACTTCAGCGTTCGCATGGATAGCGATGTTAAAAAGCAGTGTGAAGCTCTTTATGGTGAGCTGGGGATCAACCTCACCACTGCCATCAATGTTTTCCTTCGTCAATCGCTCCGGGTTGGCGGGTTTCCCTTTGATGTCCGTCTGGAACAGCCGAACAAGGAAACGATTGCAGCCATGCTGGAAGCCGAACGCATTGCCCGCGATCCGTCTGTGAAGCGTTACTCCGATGTGGAGGAAGCATTGAGGGCTTTGAAAGAATGAGCAAGCATCTGGATATCGTCTGGACTACCCAGTTCAAAAAAGACTACAAGCTGGCCATGAAGCGCCATCTGAACATTGACCTTCTTGACGACATCATCCGTAAGTTGGCAAGCAGCGAACCGCTTCCAGAGAAAAACAGGGATCATGCCCTGACAGGAAATTGGATCGGACATCGTGAGTGCCACATCCAACCCGATTGGCTGCTTATTTACCGCATCGAAAATGATCTGCTGGTATTGACGCTATCCCGAACCGGAACCCATGGTGACTTGTTCGGCAAATAAGAGAAGGGACACCCGATTTTGCCGGGTGTCCCTTTTTCTTTTCAACTAGCAAAGGCACCCGACTTCTTTCCAAAACCGGATGCCTTACCGTTCCATCTTCTGTTCTTGTTCCTCTCGGGATGCCTTGTCCTGTTTTTGGGTTCGCTCACGGGCCTGACGAAGCTGCTCCACTACCGACTGCTTACCTTCGGCATTGTCCAGACTCTCTACCTGTTCCGCTCCCAAAACCTGACTGACCCAGTAGCGGACCTCGTTCAGCGGCTTCAGCTCTGCCTGCACCTGTTCCAGCTGCCGGGCAAAGGTCGCCTGCTCCGTTTGCAGCTTGCTGTACTCTGCTTCCAGGGCATCCAGGTTCACGTTCAGATCAACGTGCTGCGCTTTCAAGTAGCGATAGGCTTTGTTGTAGGCTTTCAGTTCTTCCTGGTGGCTCTCGGCAAAGGCTGCCTGGCGCTTCTTCCAGCCGATCTTCAGGTACTTGTCATGGACGGGTTTCTGCTCCTGGCAAACTGCAACGGCGTTCTGAATCCCGGCGATGTCCTTCATACGCTTTTCGGCTTTTCTCATTCCAGTACGGGCCTGGCTGGCTTTCTGATTCACGCCGGACAGGACGGTGTTCAGCTGATCCAATGTCGTGATCTTATGATGCTGGAGATAGACAATCGCCCTGGATACATCCTTCAAATCCTTAATATCACCCTTCTGCTGGCCGGACCAAGACCAATCGCTCCGTTCCACTTTTCTCTGGTTCAGGTAATCATTGAGAAGCACCCCAAGGTCTGTGGCGACTGCTTCTTCTTTCAGCAGTTCCTTCTCTGCCTGAACCAGTTCTTCAATCCAGTCAAGCAACCCCCGAATGGTTTTGCGGATAGCTGCCAGCATCTGGTTGGCGGCTTTAATGTCTCGGTTCAGGTTTCCGATGTTAGTCTGGATACCCCGCCGCTCCATCTGAACCACCGCAGGCCCCATGTGGACGGTGGGAATCACGTCCAGGCCCTGCCGCTCATAGGAGCGCAAGTCTAGCCGCTCCGGCCGGTCTGTTGCTTCCAGATAGCGGTTGACCATATCGGCCCATCCCTGCCGCCAGATCTCTGCATACTTCTGGTCGTTCCAGTCAACGGTGTTTTCCTTATGGCTTTTCCAGTTTCCCGACGGGAGCCGGATGCGTTCGCCGTTTTCATCCAGGTCATACACTTTCCGGCTCTTGGGGAGCCACCTCCCATGCTCGTCCATAGCTCTGAGGGTCAGCATCACATGACAGTGAACATTGTGTCCGGGCGGGTCTGGGTCATGAATGGCGAAGTCGGCAATCATTCCCTTGGAAACAAACTGTTTCTCGCAGTAGTCTCGGACCATTTGCGGGTACTGTTCTGGCGGGACTTCTTTGGGCAGGGCCAGTACGAAGCGTCGGGCCAGCTGGGCGTTCCACTGTTTCTCAATCGCTTCCACCGAGTTCCAAAGTGTTTCCCGATTGGCGTATTCCGGCGGAGCGTGAGCAGGCAACATAATTTCAGTATACAGGATGCCGCGCTTGCCGGAGTAGTTTTTGGTTTTCTGATCGTATTCCGAAAACAGCTTCTCCCCGCTCTGGTAGGCTGCACCTGCCACCGCCGACTGGCCCTTGCTGCGCTGGGTGATGGTGATTTGAAAATGCGGACACGGAATAGGTATCACCTCCTAAACAAAAAGACCGCCCGTCAGGATTTCTCTTGACGAACGGTCTGGAATCATATTCGGTTGTTCGCTCTCTGTCCAGGGATGGAGTGGGGTGCGCTTCGGCCCTGGGCGAGAGCTGCAAAAGGATAGCTGCGGAGCAGCGCAAGGAAAATGCAGTTTTCCTTGGGATGGAATCGGGATGGCGAATGGAACGCCAGCCCGGTTTCATCAAGCCGTCTGCAAGACCGCAATTGCACCGGAACGGTGTATAATTGCGCCCTATTATAATAGGGTTGGAATGTCCCGGGCTTCTTGCAAATCGTGAATCATTTTTGCAAGAGCCAGCACAACCTCTTGTTGACGGAACGAGAGTTTCAGCAGCTCCATCACCTGGTCATCGGTCAGCTCCTCCGGGCAGATCAGAAAACTTTCCAGCATCCCGCCTCGGGTACAGAGACGATGAGTGCGGGCCTTACGGGTCAGTTCTGGTATCCGGTGCTCCAACATTTTCTCCTGGTGCTGGTAGTAGCGAAGCTTCTGTTCGGCCTTTTCTTTTTGGGCTTTCATTCGGTTCAGTTTTTCACTCATAAGACTCCACCTCCTTTATAAATAATGAAAGCGGCAGGAGCGTCCAACCGGACTCCTGCCACTGTTTCATTTGTTATTTATCTTTTTGACTTGCTCTACCGCTTCCTGCTGCACCAACAATCCTGCTGAGAAGCCAACCTTGAAGTGACACTCGTTCTCCTCGCACTGGGCGATGGAAACCTGATCCTGGAGTTCTTCCACCAGGTCGTAATCTTCTTTGCTCCGTTTTTCGGCCAGCCGATCCATAATCTTCTCGCAGGCTTTCATCTCCTCGGTGATGCCCACGGCCTGGCCCATCTGCCGGACGATGAGGCTGCACCACTCAGAGGCCTGCTCGTTCAGATCGGCCAGGAGGGTGTACAGCTTCCCGGAGAGAAGCAGCGCGTTGTAGAGGACCGGACGGTTAGTTTTCAGATACTCCTTATGGAGCCGCCCCCAGCTGCCAATGGGGGCGGCTTTCTTCCGGCAGATCCAGTTCTGGGAGGTAAACGTCGCCTTTCAAAACATATCGGGGTGCAACTCCGTGATAGGAACCTGCCGGATCTCCTCGGCCTGTTCTGCCGGGACTGCATTTGTTTTCAATATACTGTGCCACCTCCTGTGAAAAATCAGACTGTCTGCCTATCGTCTAGGTAAAACCTTTCACTTTTTCCTCCTTTCTCTACAGGAACGCAAAAAGACACCGGCCAAGCAGCCGATGTCTTTCTCTTTTCGAGATATTCTTTTCCTGTAAAAATCCAGACTCAACAGCTCAGAACTTCTCTTTTCAAGCGGATACAAAATCAATACATCTGCGCGCAGAACTCCTCAAAAGAATCGGTCTTGAGCAAATCGAGGGTCCGGCTGGTGGAACCAAACAGCTCCACGATCAGGTTGAACGCATCTTTGAAATACTTCATTTCCTGCTGGGTGATGCCGATCATCAGAACAAAATGGATCCGCTTGTTTTTCCACGCGATGGGCATATCGTTGTGCAGCACGCAGATGAAGGAGCGGTCAGCGTACTGGCTGAGGGCGTGGGGGACGGCCAGCGCGCTGGTAAAAGCGGTGCAGGACAACGACTCCCGCAGCAAAACGTCCTGGACGAAGGCGTCGGTCACATAGCCCTGCTCCACGCAGCGGCGGCCCATGAACTGGATGCAGGCGGCCTCGTCCTCCACCGGAACATTGCGGAAGTAAAGCTCTTTGTGCAGCAGCTGTTTGAGGAATGCCCGGGCGATCTCCAGCTCCCGCCGCTGGTCGATCTCGTTGAGCATATCGCCGATGGCGGTCATGTTCTGCTTGGTCAGGATGGGGCTGACCCTGACCACCGGGCGGCTTTCATGCTCAAGGGGCAGGGCAGTGATGACAAAATCGCAGTCGGGGTGCTGCTGCAGATAGCGGTTGAGCGGCATGACGTCCATGATGATCAGCCGGTCAGAAAAGGCCCTGCTGATCTCCCGCACCATGGTCTGGGACAGGGTATGGTAATTTTCCGCCAGGACGATGCAGGTGATCCGCTCGGTGGCCTGAGCGCTGCTTTCAATGTAAGAGCCGATGTGGAAGGCGACAAAGGCGATCTCATCCTCATTCAGCTCGATATGGTAGATGTTGGAGAACTTGTGGACAAAATAGACCGCCATGTCGTAGACGGGGGCGTAATCGGCCTTGAACTGCCCGGCGATGGGGTTGGGGTAACTGATGCCCAGGATGCTGCGCTGGTAGGCGTAGTACATATGGACCGAGAACTGCAGGGCAAAATCGTTGGTAAAGACCGGCGTGCAGTAGCGCTTGGCCAGCGCCGCCAGGACGGCGGTCACATTGTTGATGAACTCGGGGTCGATGACGCTCTGGATGTCCACCGTCTCATGCTCCACCGAGAGGGCGATCAGCATCAAAATCTGCTGGTAATCCGGCCCGGGGATGCGGATGCCGTAATCCCGGGCGAAGGTCTCGGTGATCATGTCAGCCAGGGCTACGATCTCGTCCCGGTTGGCGATGCCGGACAGGTCGCAGGCTGAGACGGGGGTCTCCTTTTCGGTCAAGTCGTCGTTGGACTCCACCCGGATCAGGATGACCAGGATGTGGACCAGGAGGTTGTTCAGCGAGTAATCGTTGAGGAACAGCCTTGCCTGCAGGCAGGTATCGTACAGCTTCTGCATGACGCCGCGGATGTCAAGGTTGGGGAACAGCTGCTCCAGCGCCCGCTTGGAGCTGAAAAAGCCATATACGTCCTGGGTGGCGATACGGCCGATCAGCCTGCGCTTGTTCTGCTCGCTGCCTTTGAGGGTATAGCGGTACTTTTGGGACTCGATGTGCAGATCGTAGCTGCGGATCATCTCTTTGATCTGGGGCAGGACCGTGTTGATCACCGTGCTGGCGCTGACGTGCAGGCTGTCCGCCATGTCGTAGACGTCCATCCCTTCCTTGTTGGTCAGCAGATGGGACAGCACCTGCCACAGACGGGCGTCATTTTCAGAAGAAGACTCCTGCGGGAGCGGGGCCCCCTCTTCCAGCCGGTACCCCTCGCGGGTGGAGACGATCTGCGGGCCGCCGCGGCCGTTCAGCTCACGGATATAGTTGCGGACAGTCCGCTCGCTGATGCCGAGCATGGAAGCCAGCGTCGCCGCCGGGACGCCGCGGTCAGACCGGGCAAGCAGCCGCAGCAGTTCATTTTGTTTATCGTTTTTCATTTACAGTTCCCCGCTTTCAATGTAATATTATAATATAGATTCCTCCGCTTGAAAACCAAAAAAACTTCCGCCCGGCGGCAATACACTCATATTGCCGCCAAGCTGCAAAAGGTCTGTTTTATTTTGCCCCGTGTCTCTGCTACACTGTAGGCAATCGGATTGGACGTTGTGCACAAATCCATCCAAACAGAAAGGAGATAAAACTGTATGATCCGCATTCTTCTTGCCTGCGGCATCGGTGCTTCCACCGGGTTCATGGCCGCCAATATGAGAAAGGCCGCCAAGGCCAAGGGTCTGGACGTCACCATCCACGCCGTCAGCAAATCCCAGGTGCCCGAGTATGCCGACAAGATCGACGTGCTGCTGCTGGGCCCCCACTTTTCTGCCGAGGTGCCCAAGTACACCGAGATGCTCAAGGACCACAATGTCAAGGTGACCTCCATCGACCCCGACAACTATGCGGCGCTGGACGGCGAGTCCATTCTGGAGGACGCCATCGACTTCTACAACGGCTGAGTGTAAACAAGCGGGAGGATCAAAATGAAACAGATACAGGCGTGGATCGAGCGCGTGCTCGTCCCCGTGATCAACAAGATCACGTCCAACTTCTGGTTTGGCATCGTGGCAGATGCCATCCTGTACATCGTGCCCTTCTCGATGGTCAGCGCCATCCCTTCCATCTGGACCATCATCCGCAACTTTGTGCCGTCGCTGCCTGACATCAGCGCCATCAGCACCTACTCCTTCGGCCTGATCGGCCTGTTCGTGGTATTCATCATACCCTACAACTGCCTGAACAAGATCGAAAAGAAAGACCGCTCCCTCATCGCCGGCTTTACCGGCATCGGCACCTACATGCTCTGCATGAACATCCAGGCAGTAGACGGCGGGTCCCTGGTGGATCTGAGCAAGTTCGGCGCCGGCGGTATGTTCACCGCCATGTTCGTCGGCCTGATCGTAGCCGTGATCTACAAGCTGATGGCCAAGTACTCCTTCTTCGGTGAGGACAGCGTCATCCCCGACTTTGTCAAGAACTGGTTCGACAACATCATCGCCGTCCTCATCAGCCTGTTCCTGGGCTACCTGTTGACCTTCGTCTGCAAGATCGACGTCTTTACCATGGTACAGCTGATCATGAAGCCGGTCACCAGCTTCGCACAGAGCGCCCCCGGCGTCGTGCTGATCGTTTTCCTGCAGAACATCTTCTACTTCTTCGGCATCTCCGGCTGGGTGTTCACCCCGGTCACCCGCTCCATCACCCAGGCTGCCATTGCTGAGAACGCCACCCTGGTGGCCGCCGGCATGGCCCCCAAGAACATCTACGCCTACGGCTTCAGCCGCTACCACCACATCGGCGGCCAGGGCGCTACCCTCCCGCTGGCATTCTTCATGCTGGGCGCAAAGTCCAAAAAGTACCGCCTGCTGGGCAAGGCGACCCTGGTGCCCTCCATCTTCAACATCAACGAGCCCCTGCAGTATGGCGCCATCGTCGGCAACCCCTTCATGTTCATCCCCACCGTCCTGATCGCCATCATCCTGCCCGCATTCTCCTACTTCTGGTTCCAGTTTGGCTGGGGCACCATCAACTACGTCAACTTCGATATGAACTTTGCCCCCAACGCGGTCTCCGCCTTCTTCATGTCGGGCGGCGACTTCCGCAACGTCATCCTGGTCTGCATCAACTTTGTGATCGCCGGCCTGATCTGGTACCCCTTCTTCAAGGCGTCCGACAACGCCGAGTTCAAGAAGGAAAAGGAGCGCGAAGCCGCCAAGGCTGCCAAAAAGGCTGCCCAGTCCTGAGTCCGATTTGATAAGGAGAAAGAAACATGAGTGAAGAAAAGCGCGATATCAATGTGATCGCCATGGAAGTAATCATGAACGCAGGAGACGGCCGTGACAAGATCGATGAAGCCCTGGCTGCCATTGCGGCAGGGAATCTGGACGAAGCTGAGGCTCTTTTGACCGAAGCCGAAGGCCTGATCGTCAAGGCTCACAATGCCCAGACCGAGGTGATCCAGAGCCAGGTCAGCGGCGAGGACATGGAGTATTCCCTCCTGTTCATTCACGCCCAAGACACTTTGATGACCATCAACACTGAGCTTCGGATGACCCAGAAGCTGCTGCCCATCGTCAAGATGCTGCTGAACAAGAAGGAGGATTAATTATGACTAAGACATTTCCGAAAGGGTTCCTCTGGGGCGGCTCCACCGCTGCCAACCAGATCGAAGGTGCCTGGAACGAGGGAGGACGCGGTCCCGCCACCTCCGACTTCGCCCGGCTGATTACCAAGGAGATCCGGGACACCGAAGGGCCCTTTGACGCCCATGTCCCCCACAACGCCGCCTCGAAAGAGATGGTGGAGGACATGAAAGCCCATCCCGAGAACTGGGAGCTGCCCAAGCGCCGGGGCATCGACTTTTACCACACCTACAAAGAGGACATCGCCCTCTTTGCGGAGATGGGCTTCAAGGTATTCCGGATGAGCATCTCCTGGTCCCGCATCTTCCCCAACGGGGACGACCTGGTCCCCAACGAGGAGGGGCTGAAGTTCTACGACGCCGTCTTTGACGAGCTGCACAAATACGGCATCGAGCCCCTGGTCACCCTGTCCCACTTCGACACCCCGCTGCATTTGGCCGAGGTCTACGGCGGTTTTGCCAGCCGCCACACCGTGGACGCCTTCGCCCGCTATGCCGAGACGGTCATCCGCCGCTACAAGGACAAGGTGAAGTACTGGCTGACCTTCAACGAGATCAACAACGTCCTGTCCAATCCCTTTACCAGCAGCGGCGTGATCCTGGACGGTGCCCCTGAGGCGAACAGCTGCAACCCCTATCTGGAGCACTGGCAGCTGAAGTTCCAGGCCGTCCACAACCAGTTTGTGGCCAGCGCCCTGGCCACCAAAGCCCTCCATGAGATCGCCCCGGACGCCAAGATGGGCAACATGCTCTGCCGGCTGGAAAACTACGCCGAGAGCTCCAAGCCGGAGGATCAGCTCCAGGTGATGTTTGAGGACCACTTCAACTGGTTCTTCACCGATGTCCAAGCCACTGGTGAATATCCCTATTATATGCAGCGTTTCTTTGACGAGAACGGTATCAAGATTGAGATGGGCCCGGACGATCTGAAGCTCCTCAAAGAGGGCGCGGTGGATTTCATCACCATCAGCTACTACATGACCTATATCATGCGGTACAAGGGCAACCCGGTGCCCAAGCCCACCGGCCGTCTGCTCTCCGACATCAAAAACCCCCACCTGCCCAAATCGGACTGGGGCTGGGTCATCGACCCCATCGGCTTCCGGATCACCCTGAACCGGATCTACGACCGCTACCACAAGCCCATCTTCATCTCTGAAAACGGTCTGGGGGCAGTGGACCACCCCGACGCTGAGGGCCGTATTGTGGATGACTACCGCATCGACTACATGCGCGCCCATGTAGAGCAGCTGCGGGAAGCCATCGCCGACGGCGTGGACGTCTTCGGTTACGCCTGGTGGGGCCCCATCGATCTGGTTTCCTCCGGCACCTCCGAGATGACCAAGCGCTACGGCATGATCTATGTGGACCAGGACGACTACGGCAAAGGCACCGGCAAGCGCAGCAAGAAGAAATCCTTCTATTACTACAAAAAGCTGATTGCCTCCAACGGAGCAGATCTGGAAAACAACATCCCCTACTGATCAGCCTCTTCAAAATTGCTTTCTCTCCCTGCATGGTGAAAGGGACTGCTGCACAGCAACTGTTGTGTGGCAGTCCCTTTCTTATTGAAAACTCCTCTCCGGAAAGGAAAGGCTGTCTTGAGCGAATCAGCCTCCTTCTGATTCTTCTTATTAGCGTGTAGTTTTTGCACCTCCGGCCGTGTCGGTTTGACACCCCGGAGGTGTTCTTTTTTCATCTCTTGAATCGTTCTTCCGGGGCCTCGATGAAGTTTTTCACATAGATCAAACTGGGGCGGCCCAGGCCCTGCCGCCTGCGCTCGATGAGGCCCGCCTTTTCCTCCAGCTCCCGCAGCAGGCCCACCGCCTTCTTGTTGCTGCACTTGAGATGCTCCATGATGCTCTCCACCGTGAAGATGATATACACCCTCCCTTCCTCGTCCTTCCAACCGTTTTTGACCGAGAGGCCCATCCGGTCCAGCAGGAAGCCGTAGAGGACCTTGGCCTCTACGGAGACATCCTCGAACCGCCTGCTGGTAAAGAGGACTTTGGGGAGCCGGTAGAAGGAAAACAGATTTGCTTGCTCGCCGTAAAAGAAATCACCCATACACGCATCTCCCGGCTTTCGCCGTCTCTCTGTTGTGGACAAAATAAAAAAGCGTCTGCGGGTTTTGGAACACACAAACGCTCTGAGATTGATTTAACTCAAATCTAGGTTAACCGTAACGGCCATATCCTTCCAAACACTCTTCCGGAACGCGAAATCTGCTTTCCGTACCATGCAGAGGTGTCATCCGGCGTCAAAGAATAGTCGTAGAAGAGATATTTTTAGTCCCTCAGGTTTTCAATAGCAGCCTGGGTAGCATCCAGGCAAATCCCAAAGCCGTCGCGGATCTGGCCAAAAGTTATGGCACCGACATGGTCATCATAACCGGCATGTACCGTTTTGACTACAGCAGCGAGGAAGATGTGCTGAATCTGGCCCGAAAGCTGAACAAAGCCGACCAAGCCCTCCAGAAAGAAGGCGTCCAGCTGCTCTATCACAATCACAACTGTGAGCTGCAGCACATCAACGATAGCCAGACGGCCTATGATCTCATCATTGAAAATACCGACCCTGCCTATGTCAATTTTGAATTTGACAGCTACTGGATAGCCAATGGCGGCGACCCCATCCAGAGTCTTCAGGTAAGCGGCCAGTACATGGACAAAGCATTCCGCTGAACGCTTTTATCATCTGCCCTTTTGCCAAAGTGCCACCCCATAGAAAAGACCGGCATTTGTGTGTCAAACACACTCTGCCGGTCTTTTTCTGTCTGAGAAATAGCGGCAGGAACGTCCAACTGGATGTCCTGCCGCTATTTCATTTGTCAGTTATCTTCTTGACCTGCTCCACCGCTTCCTGCTGCACCAGCAGCCCCGCTGAAAAGCCAACCTTGAAGTGGCACTCGTTCTCCTCGCTCTGGGCAATGGAAGCCTGATCCTGGAGTTCTTCCACCAGGTCGTAATCTTCTTTGCTCAGTTTTTCGGCCAGCCGGTCCATAATCTTCTCGCAGGCTTTCAGTGCATTCCGGTATTTTTCAGAGTTCGGTACTACTGTTTCGCTGGGATAAAAGTCGCCGCTATAAATCGCTTCCAAAATCATAACCAGCCCCTCCTTTAACAGCAAATCAGCTCGGCCTTGACGATTTCTTCGGCCCGACTGCGAATGGAGTTCATGGCCTGTACCCAGCGCACCGGGTCGCGGGCTTTTATCTCCTCGGTGATGCCCTCGGCCTGGGCCATCTGCCGAACGATAAGGCGGCAGCGTTCGGCGGCCTGCTCGTCCAGGTCGGCCAGGATGGTTTGCAGCCTGCCGGATAGAAGCAGTTCATTATAAAGGAGAGGGCGGGAGTTTTTCAGATATTCCCTATGTAATCGGCCCCAGCGGCCGATGGGGCGGGTTTCTTCCGGCAGCTTCAGCTCCGGCAGATAGCAGTCGCCGGACAGCGTGTAGTCGATGCCGTTTTCATAGATGTTCGGTTTGAGCTTCATGCTGATACCTCCTGTTCTTTTCGCCTGTGATAAAATTCCAGGGTAACTTTGTTGTGGTTTATTCTCTGGCAGTCCTCGGAACAGAACTTCTGTTGGCTGTGGGTGGGCCAATAGAGCTCGCCGCAGACCGCGCAGGTGCGCTGACGGTAGTAATGGTCCCCACGCTCGGCTTCCCGCCGTTTCTGCTTCTCGGCTTGCTGTGCAGCTTTCCGGCAGTCTTTGGAGCAGAAAATTTGCCGGTTGCTTTCGGGGACGTACTCTTTGCCGCAGTGGGGGCAGACTTTTTTCTTTACGATTTCGCCGCCGTTTTCAGCGATCTTCTGAGCCTTCCGCTTTTCCCGGTAGGCTTTGGAGCGTGCCTTCTCTTTTGCGATCCGTTCCGCCTCGGCACGTTCTTCCTGTTCCTTCATCTGTGCAAGTTCTTCCTCGGTGTAGGCGATGTCGATTTGTCCGGCATAGTTGAAATAAATATCAACCTGCTGTGTTCTGGCATTGCCAACGCCCTCCGCCTCATGCACGATGATTTTATCAATCATCTCCCGGAACATGGCGTCACTCACCTCGTCACTCTCCTGATACTTGCGAACCAGTCCTATGAACTGATCAATCTGGAGCTGCTCTTTGCTTTCCTCAGAAATGCGCTCCTCCAATTCTGAGATTTTGACCTCAATCGCCGCCTGTTCATCGTCATACTGCTTCATGAGCTGCCGATACTGGCGTTCAGGGAGGATACCGGACACATAGTTCTCATACAGGCTGCGAACAAGGTCAGACAGTTCCCCGTATCGCTTTTGCAGCTGCTTTATGTCGGACTTTTTCTGCTGCGGCTTTGCCTCCTGCTGGGCATTCCAGCGGGATTGAATCTCCTCGGCAAATGCCTGTTCATCGTTCAGAACACGGCGGGTTATTCTCTTGATTGTGGCCGCAATTAGGGCTTCCACCTGTCCCGCGGAGATGCCGTGTGCTGTACAGGAATCTGTCATTCTGGAATAGCCGCCGCAGCGGAAGCTGTATTGCACAGAACCATCTGTTTTGCTGTAGTGGGTCTGCAAGGTCATTCTTCTGCCGCAGTCAGCACAGTAGAGATAACCGCTCAGCCGGTGGCTGTGTGAACCCCATGCAGAAGCTCTCTGCACCCGCTTTCGCTGTTTCTGTACGCTGTCCCAAAGCTCCTGCGAAATGATTGGCTCATGGGTGTTGGGGAATACATAGTGCTCATCCGCCCCTGTTTCTTGCCGCTTATGGTTTTTGAAATCCTTGACAGTGGACTTGTGAAGAACCGTATGCCCAAGATACTCCTGTCGGCTGAGAATCGTCCTGACAGTCGATACCGACCAGATATATGGGTCTTCAAACTGCTGGCCATTGTACTGCTCCGGGTGATTTTCCTTCTCATAGGCGGAGGGAATCAGCACCTTTTCTTCCGAGAGGATTTCAGCAATCGCGCGGGGGCTTTTGCCCTCGTTCGCAAGCTGGAAGATGTGCCGGACTACCTCTGCGGCCTCCGGGTCAACGACAAGCGACTGCTTATCGTCTTTGACTCGGTTGTAGCCATAGGGGATGCTGCCGGAACAGCGTTTCCCATCTTTCATTCGGGCGTCAAAGATGGCTCGGATTTTATTGCTGGTGTCCTTGGCATACCACTCGTTCATGATATTAAGGAACGGGGCAAAATCATTGCTGGAAGCATTTTGACTGTCGATGCCGTTGTTGATGGCGATGAACCGCACGTTCTTCTGCGGGAACATCACTTCGGTGTAGAATCCGACTTGCAAATAGTTTCGACCGAACCGGCTCAGGTCCTTAACAATGATGGTGCCGATCTTCCCGGCCTCCACCTCGGCGATCAGAGACTGAAAGCCGGGCCGATTGAAATTCACACCGGAATATCCATCGTCCGTGAAGTGGATGATGTTTCCCAAACCATTTCTGAGGGCATAGTCTTCAAGGTACTTCTTTTGATTGGTAATCGAGTTCGACTCACCTACAAGGTCATCATCTCGCGACAGTCTCTCATAGAGTGCTGTCATTTTTGCTTTTCCTGCTGTTCTCTGCATGGTTTACCCCCCTCCTTTCTTTATGTAATCTTCTTGAGGCATGGACTACTCTCTATTAATAGGAGAAAATCAGGGGTCAAACCAGAACCATTTCTCACAGAAAATCGTAAGTTTTCGAAATTTTCACCGAAAGGTTTTTGACCGCTGCTTGTGCATTTAGGAACGGTGATTTCATCGTCCTGTTGCATTGTACTCCTCGGGAGCCAGTTCAATGGAGGTGGTGGTCTCCCCAAAGGTGGACGCCCAGCAATCAAAGTGCATCAGTCCCTTTTGTTGCAACGTGCCGTACTGTAAATAACGCATGACCGTAAACAATTCGACCATTGAATTGCTCACAGGTGTACCCGTAGCGAATACCACGCCCCGGCCTCCGGTCAGCTCATCCATATAGCGACACTTGCCAAACATATCGCTGGACTTCTGGGCCTCGGATGTTGACAAACCAGCGACATTGCGCATTTTTGTTACAAGAAAAAGGTTCTTAAAGCTGTGCGACTCGTCCACAAACAGTCTGTCTACGCCCAATTCTTCAAAGGTTACTACATCGTCCTTGCGCTCAGCGCCCCGCAGTTTTTCAAGTTTCATTTCCAACTGCTTGCGGCTTTTCTCCATCTGCTTGATGGTAAATTTCTCCCCGGAAGAATGTTTCAGCTCGGCAATGCCGTTCTGAATCTCGTCGATCTGCTCCTGGATGATGCGCTCCTGCCGCTCAAAGGAAAGAGGGATTTTCTCAAATTGGCTGTGCCCGATGATGACCGCATCGTAATCTCCGGTGGCAATGCGGGCGCAGAACTTCTTGCGGTTGGCGGTCTCAAAGTCCTTTTTGCTGGCTACCAGCAGCTTTGCGCTGGGGTAGAGGTGCAGAAACTCCTGCGCCCACTGGAGGGTCAGGTGGTTCGGCACCACGAAAAGGGATTTCTGGCACAGGCCCAGGCGCTTTGCCTCCATGGCAGAGGCCGCCATCTCGAAGGTCTTGCCTGCACCGACTTCGTGGGCCAGCAGGGTGTTCCCGCCGTAGAGCACATGGGCAATGGCGTTGCGCTGGTGTTCCCGCAGGGTGATCTCCGGGTTCATGCCCACAAAATGGATGTGGCTGCCGTCGTACTCCCGGGGCCGGGTGGAGTTGAACAGCTCGTTGTACTGTTTCACCAAGGTTTCACGCCGCTGGGGGTCCTGCCAGACCCAGTTTGCAAAGGTGTCCTTGATGGCCTGTTGCTTCTGCCCGGCCAGCATGGTCTCCTTTTTGTTCAGCACCCGCTTGGGCTTGCCGCTGTCATCCTCCATGGTATCATAGACCCGCGCATCCCGCAGGTTCAGAGTGTCCTCCAGAATTTTGTAGGCGCTGGCCCGCGTGGTGCCGAAGGTCTCGTAGGCCATGACATCGTTGTGGCCCGTTTTGGTCTTGCCCTCGATGCGCCACTCCGCCGTCGCAGGAGAGAACTTGACCCGAATGGCGTACCTTAAATAAAAGGGGATCTGGAAAGTCTCGTTCATGAACTTTTGGATGATGTCGGGCGAAATCCAGGTCGCCCCCAGCCGCACATCGATCTCGGATGCTTCCAGCTCTTTGGGCTGAGCTTTGGTCAGGGCCTCCACGTTGACGGCAAAAGTCGGGTCATTTGCAGCAGCCAGCCTGGCGATCTGCAATTTGTTGCGGACGTTGCCGGACAGGTACTCGTCAGCGGTTTGCCAGCCCGCTTCCGGGTCGCTCACATCCTCCGAAGGGTCTTTGAAAATCACGCCCCGCAGCTCGCCGGTGATACGCTCAAAATCTTCCGGCGTGCCCAAAAGTTCCGCCATATAGGGCAAATCGACCTTGCCTTTTTCCCCAATGGACACCGCCAGCGCCTCGGCGGGGGTGTCCACATGGGTGACAGCGCGCTCGGGCCGGATGGTCCGTTTTGTGAACATATCTGCCTTGCTCTTGAGCTTGCCGTTTTCGTCCAGATTCTCCAGGGAACACAACAGGTAATAGGAGGAATCGTCCTCAAAGAGCCGCCCGTTTTTGCGGTCGTTGAGCAGGCCGTATTTTGCGGTGAAAGCGTCGTAGGCAGCGTTCAGCTCGGCCTGCTTGGCGGCAATGTCGGCATCCGGGAAATCTTCCAGCTGATAGACGATCAGCTCGTTGACAAGGCCTCGCAGCTCCACCATCCCCTTGACCCGCTCCTTCGCGTCGCCGCTCAGCTCCACCGGGTTCATGACCGAATTTTCACGGTAGTAGACCTCACCATCTACCACCGTATAGGAGAAATTTTTGACGTTCGGGTCGGCGGGCAGAATGTGAGAAGCACCTTCGTCCAGCTCCGTTTCCGCCCTCTCGGCGGCAACGTACCGGCCTTGAATCTTTGCAGTGGCCTCCTTGAGCTGTCCGGCCAGGTCGGCCCCCTCGATGGGATCAACTGTCACATCTTCCCGGCCATACTGGGTGCTTTCGGCAGAAAGTTCGCCCAAAATCATCTCGGGGTGGTCCACGAAATACTGATTGACCGTGAACCCCTCGGGCGTTTGGCCCACCTGCACCCACTCTGGTTCCCGGTCGATGGGCCGTTCCAGCTTCTGCAAAAAGAGGATGTCGGAAACCACTTCCGTGCCTGCGTTGGCCTTGAAGGCATTGTTGGGCAACCGCACCGCCCCCAGCAGGTCGGCCCGCTGGGCCAGGTACTTGCGGGCAGAGCTGTCTTTGGAATCCATCGTGTATCGGCTGGTGACAAAGGCCACCACTCCGCCCGGCCGCACCTGGTCGAGCGCTTTCACGAAGAAATAATTGTGGATGGAAAAGCCAAGCTGGTTGTAGGCTTTGTCGTTGACCTTGTAGTTTCCAAAAGGCACGTTGCCTACGGCGAGGTCATAGAAGTCCCGCTGGCTGGTGGTCTCGAAGCCTGCTACCGTGATATTGGCCTCCGGGTACAGCTGCCGGGCGATGCGCCCGGTGATGCTGTCCAGCTCCACTCCATACAGGCGGCTGCCGGCCATGCTCTCCGGCAGCATCCCAAAGAAATTACCCACGCCCATTGACGGTTCCAAAATGTTGCCGGTGATTAACCCCATCTGTTCCACCGTGTCGTAGATGGCCCGGATGACGGTGGGGCTGGTGTAGTGGGCGTTCAGGGTGCTGGCCCGGGCGGCGGCGTACTCGTCCTCAGAGAGTAACCCTTTCAGCTCCTTATACTCCTTGGCCCAGCTGTCTTTATCCGGGTCGAAAGCGTCCGCCAGCCCGCCCCAGCCGACGTACTGAGAAAGCACGGTCTGTTCCTCCGGCGTGGCGCTGCGGCCCTCTGCCTCGATGGCCTGCAAGGTACGGATGGCCTCGATGTTGCAGGCAAACTTCTGCTTGGGGCCGCCCTCACCCAGATGCTCGTCGGTAATGCGGAAGTTTCGGGCCGGTGGGGCAGGAATTTCAGACTGCGGCTGGTCAACATGGAGCCGTTCGACCACCACATCGTAGGGCAGGTGTGTTTCCTCTGCCGGGTAAGCTGCCATCGGTTCCGTTGGAACGGCAGGCTGTGTGGTAAGTTGTGCTTTCCGATCTTCGATCTGCTCCCAAAGGGCGTTGCGCTGCTCGCTACTCAAATTCAGATCTTCGGCCCATTGATAGTCCAGAGTTACCACTTCGAGGGCATCTGCATCGGCTGCGTGTTCAATGGATTTGCTCCAGTAGTCAAACTCCACCGCCTGGGCCAAAACAGCCTCCAGCTTTTCCAGCTCGGGTTGAGGCATCTTTTTCCAGATATCATCTTCCTCACGCTGGCCGCTCCGGATGGTAAAGCCTTCTCCGTCATCGTGCTGGGAGACAGTATAGACGAGCGTATCCGGCATACCGTTGATCTTGCAGGACAGGTGATACTCTTTCTCCCGGGACACCGCCGAGTAGCTGCTGCTTTCCAGACGGATGTCGGTTACATCTTCTGCCGTTAAGGTTTTCTGAAACTGGGCGGAAACAGTCTCCTTAGTTGCCTCAGCATCCGCCACCACCTGCCGAATAAAAGGGTCGCTATCCAGCTTTTCCGGATCTACAAGCTGGCCGTTCACAATGCCGCGCTCGGCCAGTCTTTCCCGCAGAATTTCGCCTTCCGTGGGAACCGTCTGCTCCGCCTCGTCCCGATATTGCCCCGTGGCGATCAGGACGTGAATGCGCTTTTCTACCTCCGGCCATTTCAGACGTTGCTCCTGTCCGTTGGGATAGG
>ERZ1090878.579-NODE-581-length-19370-cov-5.494641_pt1 | contig 19370 bp, 12 predicted proteins | sample MGYA00478473_ERZ1090878 | MGnify/ENA primary metagenome ERZ1090878 (study PRJEB33644, sample SAMEA5815720) | chicken gut metagenome | biome: Chicken; feature: Gastrointestinal Tract; material: Caecum | place: Ireland | collected 2019-01-01 | study: A study of the... | reverse complement strand
GGCGAAAGCCGCGCGCGCCGAACTTTGCGGCGCAGCCGCAAGCCCTGTCAGGGGCAGCGGTGAATAGTTCGAGCCTGAACAAAGAAGTAGCAAAAATATCTTTTTTGCTATGTATGCGGCTAAAACGAGCGCTTATGAAACGTGGGGCAAAGATAATATTTTATGGCTGCTTTTTTGCGAATTATCAAAAAAACAGAGTTTGAACTGCCGGCTATGGTGATAGGCATGAAAGAGGAATAAAAGGAAATTCAAAACCAAAAGGAAGCCCTGCCGAGATACAAACTTTCGGCAGGGCTTCCTTTTGTCCTGAATTATCCGTTGGGAATAAGAGTGATGGTTCGATCCTCAAGGAAAAGGTGGATTATTGTGTCTTTTTGAAATAAAACTATTGACGGGGAAAAGATATAAATTATAATGAAACATGAAAAAAGAACGAATGCGGTCAGCACAAGGGATCCCTTGTGCGTTGTCAAGGACAACGCACAAAAGGATTTAAATCGAAAAGGAAAGAGTGAGAAATGAGTTATATCGAAGTAGATGTCAACGGAAAAGCGTTGTTCAACCATGAACGGCACCGGATCTCCGTCCTGCGGTGCTGTGAGGAGTGGTGCAGCCCGGACAAAAAGATCGAGCGTCGTACGAGGGAATATTATTCGCTGCACTTTATTATAGGCGGAAAAGGGACGCTCGTCTATGAGGTGAATGGGCAGAGGCAGGAAGTCGTCTTGCAGAAGGGCGATTCGTTTTTGCTGTTCGCGGGGGAGAAGTACGAATACCGTCCCGATCCGGAACGGTCGTGGGGATATGACTGGATCGACTTTACGGGCGACAACGCGGAGGATTTGTTTTCCATATGTGGATATGACAAAGAAAGACCGTTTGTTCATAGCCGTCATTTTGATCGATTTCGCGCATTGCTCGGTGATATGATCGAAGCTTACGATGCAAGCGAGGTTCAGAGCCTTCGCTGTTCCGGGTATTTTTTGCTGCTTATCAGTTATCTCATCGAGGATATGCTGCGGACGCTGAACAGAAGGAACGAATCGCAGTCGAAAAAATTTCAGCGCCTTCGCAATATCCTCATCTATATCAATAACAATTACCGGCGTGAATTGGATGGGAACGGTGGCGGCGGATGCCTATATATCGCCGGATTACCTGAAACATTTGTTTTCCGAACTTCTGGGGATGTCGCTCACCGAATATCTCAACCGCTTCCGTGTGTCCTCTGCCTGTGAAAAACTCATGCAGAGCAACGTTATGAGCATTGAGGAGATCGCCGCCGAAGTGGGGTATGCGGACGTAAAGTATTTTTCGCGCGTCTTCAAAAAGGTCAAGGGCATCAGCGCCGGAGAATACCGCAGGAGCGGCGGGGAGGACGATCCTTTCGCCTGGCTCAAAGAAAGAAATATTGACTATCGCTGAAAAATACGCCGGAAAATATGACCTTCCGGTTGCAGATAAAGCAAGAAAAATCAAATGGAGGTAAAATGATGCAACATTTCAAAGCAGCGGCGCTTTTCGCCGCGGGTGTACTGACTGCAAGCACGGTCGGGTTTGACGACTGTCCGCCGCAGGAACGGCAAGGGAACAGAACGTTCGCGGTATCGTCGAGATGATCGTTGAGCTTGACGAACGAATCGGACAACGACACTATCAGCGTTTTGACCTGCATTACAATAAATAAAAAATCAGTAAGAGGTGAAAAATGAGAAGACTTGGCAAACTTACGGCGATCGTACTCGGTACGTTGCTCGCAGGCGGTATGGCCTTTGGGCTTGTCGGCTGCGGCGGCGGCCCGCAGGAAGGGCAGACGACGATCCGTTTCTGGTACACGGCGTCTATTTCGGAAAACCGCATCATGCAGAACATGATCGACGATTACAACAAGGGACAGGGCATCGAGGACGGCGTATATGTCGACGGCGATAACCGCCAGAACATAGAGCGCACGGCACTCTATGTCGATACGCCCGACGTGCTTACGGTGACGGACGAGAACTTCAAATCGTGGGCGATCGAGGGGCTCTTTACCGATCTTTCCGATTATTATGCGAACGATCCGGGCGATTATACCGAAGAGGGTATCCCCGAAGCCTATACGCAGACCTTCCGCATCGATAAAGAGGTGGGCGAAAACGGCATCCGCATGGCGGGCGAAGGCGCCGATTTGCAGGGCGTACCTTTCGGCGCGGATCCGATGGCGTATTATTACAGCCTCCCCGCCTTTGAAGATCAGGGCATCAATATCATTTCCGTTGCGGAAGAGGATTTGAACGGTACGGGCACCTATGCCAAAGTACAGCCGCACGGCTACGCGGAATATAAAGAATCGCCCTTCGAAGGCGCGGTCTCTTCCACGAACCTTGCGGGGGATACTGTCTACAAAGTGTTCAACAACCGCATTCCGATGAACTGGGAAGAGTTCCGCTATCTCTCCAAGATGTTCACAAGGAGCAGCGCATATAATCCCGACTCTCCCACGACGTACGGCTCCGGCACGCATTGGTGGTTTGCCTACGCGTGGTCGGTGGGCGGCGACTGCATCGGCTGGAACGGCGAGAACTATGATTTTTCGGTGGCGGATAAGGGCGCAAATTATCTCGTCCTTTCCGAAACGCTGGAGCTGAACGATAAGACTTATCGCGCAGGGGACATCGTTTCTTATCAGGATCGTGCCGCGGCGGCGGAAGCGCCCGCGGGCAGCGTTCACGAACTCCCTTCGACCTACGACGCGCTCTATGAGTTCGTCCGTCTTTCCTCCCCCGTGGGCGGAAACGGCGGCAGGGGAGAAAACGGCTACGGCATCGGGCTGTTCTCCAACGATAACGCCGCCGGCAGCCTGGTGAACGGCGAGATCGCCCTCCTTGCGAGCAGCGAGTCAGCCATTACATCGCTGGAAACTTCTTACCGCGGCAAATACGACATCGCTCCCGCGCAGCAGTGGAGAGAGTATGAGGGAGGCAGCGTTTATTATGACGGAGCAGAGACGTTTGAGAATGAATATCTGAAAGTTATCGGCGAAACGTATGACGATGTGCTCTACACGGGCAAACTTGCCATGGACGAGGCGACGGGCACGCCGCTCGTCGGGCGCACCTCGGCTTTCGCCGGCTTTACGTCGCTCGTCATTCCCGCGCGTTCGGACGCTTCTTTGAAGGACGCGGCGTGGAAGTTCATCCGCTGGGCGGCAAGCGAGGAAGGGCAGCGGTACGTCATGCAGATGAGCGACGTTCCCAACCAGACCTCCCTTGCGATGTCCGACGATTATTACGAGATCGGAGGCGGCAAAAACTATTGGGCGCTGGCATTCCAGGCGCAGGGCGCCGAGATCGGCGACTGGGCGTACTTTGAAGACGGCGAATGGGTGAACAACTGGTCCGGTTCCTTCAACGGTCAGCTGCGTGCGGGATATACGACGATCGCGAAGTTTATTGCGAACGAAGGCGTCGAGGCAGACAGGGCGATCTCTGAAGTCAACATCTTCCTCAACGGGAGGTTCTGACATGGAACTGACCAAAACAGCCGCGCTTCCGGAGGAAGAGGACGCCCGGTCGGGGCGCACACGGCTTCCCAAAAACCAATTTTTTACCAAGCAGAACGTGATATGCTGGATCATTGTCAGCATTCCTTTGCTCGCCTTTCTCGTCTTTAACGGATTCACCATCGTTTTTTCGATCATGGCGATGTTCGGGGAGATGGAATACAACCAGCTCGATACGCTCAAATGGAACGATTTTGCCAATTTTATCCGCATCGGGGAGGACATCGGCACCATCTGGCAGTCCATAAAAGTGACGCTCGTCATGGTGCTGGCACAGTTTACTTCGCTGACGATTGCGATCATCATGGCGGCGTTTTTAAGCCAAAGCGTGAAGGGGACACGCCTCTTTCAGACGCTCTACTTTATCCCGTATGTCTGTTCTTCGGTCGCGGTGTCCATCATGTGGACGGTCATCTTCGGTTGGAACGGCGCGCTCAATTCGCTGCTCGGCACGACCATCGACTGGCTGAACAACATGGAAAATCCCTCCACGCTGACGTGGGCGATCTTTATATCCGTCATCTGGCAGGCGCCCGGCTACGGCATCGTCATGTACTGTTCGGCGTTCAAGTCCATCAACCCCGCGCTGTACGAAGCGGCGGATCTGGACGGCGCGAACGCTTTCCAAAAGTTCTGGTACATCACGATCCCCGGCATTTCCACGATCACATTCTTTCTGGTTCTTGCGGGCATCACGGCGGGGCTTACCACCTTCGATGCGGCGCGGATCATGGCGCCCATGAGCTGGGACGGGTACGCAGGCCCGGAAAATGCGGGGCTGGCACTCATGTATTACATTTACATAGAGGGCGTGCAGTTCGGCAACATGGGGTATGCCTCCATCCTGAGCTGGCTTCTGTTCATCGTCATGATGATCCCGTCCGTGTACCTCATCCGCAAGCGCATTCTTTCGTTGGAGGATCTGTAATATGGAAAAAACGATTCGCCAAGTGAAGGCAAAAAAGAGTTTTCCCGTTGCAAAACTCGTCACTTATATTGCGCTGGTACTCTATACGCTCATCCTGTTCGTTCCCTTCCTCGTCATCTTCTGCACATCGTTTATGTCCGATTACGAGATAGGGGCAAGCGAATTCCATTTGTTTCCCTATGAATGGTCGGCGGAGGGGTATGAACTTATCTTCACGCTCGATCCCAACGCCGTGAACGGAGTGCCGTCGCTGCTTATCGGGTTCTTCAATACGATGTGGCAGACGCTCGTTCCCACGGTGGTTTCGCTGTTTGTTTCGGCTTTGGTCGCCTTTGTGTATTCCAAATTCCGTTTCCCTGGCAGAAAGATATTCTTCCTTGCGAACGTGTTCACGATGATGCTGCCGCTCGGGGCGTTCGGGTTCGTCGGATATTTGTTCTATGTGAACATCGGCTGGGTCGGGGGAGCGCGCGGGCTTTTGCCGATCATCATCCCCGGGCTGTTCGGCAGCGCCGGCACCATCTTCTTTCTGCGCACCTATTACGACAGCGCGCTGTCCAACGAGGTCGTGGAAGCGGCGAAGATCGACGGCGCGGGCACGGTGCGGCTGTTCTTTTCCATCGCGCTGCCGCTCGGCAAGCCTGCGATCCTCGCGCAGTTTTTGTTCGCGTTCGTGGGCGGCTACAACAGCTATTCGGCGCAGCTCATGTATCTGTATAACGATAAGTCGCTCTGGAACCTGCAGCTCGCGCTCTCGGAGCTGACGGGAATGCTCAGCGAAGGGAACGGCTACAACAACGCCAAGTGCGCCGCCGCGTTTATTTCCATGCTCCCGCTCATCCTTCTGTATATCGGCATGCAGAAGTACTTCATCGAAGGCATCAACATCGGCGGCGGAAAAGAGTAAGGCTGCGCAAACCGGCAGAATCATCAGGAGGAAAATTGAATGAAACTGACAAAAATCATTGCGGCGGGGCTTTCCGCACTCATGTGTTTCCCGCTGTTTGCAGCGTGCGGAGAGCAGACGGAGACCGTCTATCAGGCGGCGACCGAACTCTCCTATTACGACGGCACGCATTATGAAGAGCTTGCCGATCCCTACAAGCCCTATTATAACAAGGAACTTTGGCGGCGGAACAGCTCCGACCTTAGCGGCGCAGACCCGCTTGTTCTGGACAACACGTCGCGCGACGGATACTACTACGCGTATGTGACGGGGCTCACCTATTCCCGCTCCAAAGATCTTGTGACCTGGGAGAGCGGCGGCAGTTTCGTATCCTTTCCGGAAGAGCTGTCGGGTTCCGACGCCCTGTGGGCGCCCGAAGTTATTTACGATGAAGAGGACGAACTTTATTATGCGTTTTTCACCGTGAATCCGCCCGCAGATAAGGCGGCGGGCGAAGGGGAATCCGCTCCCTACTATATGCCGATCGTGGCGACGTCCGAAAAAGCGTCGGGGCCGTTCGTTCCCATTGTCTTTGACGACAGAAACGCTTCCTACCCGCAGTCGTATGCGAAATATGCTCTGTTCGACAATGCGGCGTATAAGGCGGCGTTTGAAGAAGAGGATATTCCGTACAGCACTTCCGGCAGCTCGATTTATACCGTTGACCGCGGATATGTGGACGGCGACGAAGGGTGGGTGCGCTGCATCGACTTTTCTCCCTTTATCGATCCCGATACGGGCGAGAAGTATCTGTATTGGTCGCAGACGCCCGGCGCGATTGCAGGGGTAAAGATGATCGATTGGTTTACTCCCGATTGGTCGACGTACGAAACGCTCACCGCCTGCGGTTACTATACGATCGACGACTATGTGAAATATATGAACGGCGGAACGGTTGACGGGGTGTACTACGAAGAGATGGCTTCCTACTGCAACGAGGGCCCGTTCATGATCAAAAACAACGGCAAGTATTATCTCACCTTCTCCATCGGCTCTTATCTGGAATCTTCCTACGGCGTCATGCAGGCGGTTTCCGACAGTCCGCTCGGCCCGTTCCGCAAACTTTCCGACGAGGAAAACGGCATGCTTTTGAGCAACGATCTGGGCGAAAACCACGCTGTGGGCGGCCCCGGGCATCACTCCTTCTTTACGGTGAACGTAGCCGGGCAGCAGAAACTGATGATCGCCTATCATGCGCATACGAACCTCTACACCTATGCAGACAGGGCGGTGCGTTTCGACGAGGTGAAGTGGGTCACGGCGGAAGGCGCAGACGGACAGCCGCTCGACGTTATGCACGTCAACGGGCCGACCGTCACCACCCAGCCGTCCTTCGGCATCGGCGGGGAATACGGCGATATTTCGGGCTCGATGGAGAGTATTCAGCTCATCCGCGGCGAACTTGCCGAGGGCAGCTCGGCAGAGCGCATGATCGACGGCCTGTTCTCCTGCTTCACCGTTTGCAGCCAGGCGTTCGAGGAAAAGTACGCCGCCGCGGCAAGCATCGTGCAGACATCTACCTTCGAGATTGCGCTGGAAAGCCCGCGCGAGCTTCGCGGTATCATGTTCTACAACTCCAATTCCGAGGAAACGATGTTTGAAAGCATCAGAAACATCGCCTTCGTCCGCGAAGAGAACGGGCAGGAGAAGGTGTATCTGATCCCCGAACTCAACTACAGCGGCGAATGCAACAGCATTTATAACATCGTGACCGGGCAGTACTACACCATCTTCGGCGGCGGGTGCTATGCAGAATTTGCAAGCCTTGCAAACGTAAAGGCGATCCGCTTCACCGTGGAAGTGCCGGAAGGCAAAGAGAGCGTCGGCGTCGCGGAAGTGGCGCTCGTCGGTAAATTTGCGGATACGCAGGCGTAAGGAGGGGAGATCATGAAAAAAATCGTAAAACGCATCAGCGTCGTTCTCGGCGCTGCGGCGATGGCTGCCTGCTTCGCATTTGCAGGCTGCGCGGGAACAAGCGAAAACTTTGTAGACGGCCCCGAATACAGTTACCGCGTCACGGACAAAACGGACGAGTATATCCTGCATACAAGCGGTTCGAGCGTTGTTGTCGACCCCGGCATCAACATTGACGGCGTGTTCGACGAAAGTTTTTATTCGGGCAGGAACTGGCTGAAAGCAAATAAAATTTTAGAGCAGAGCGGGCAGACGGAGACGGGCACGCTGGAAATGACGACGTATTTCTCGGAGACGGGAATCGTCATCGCGGCGCACATCGTCGACAGCCGCGCCGCCGTGTACAGCTCTTCCGTCGCCACGGGCAACCAGACCTGTTTCAGCGGCTATTTTGCCTTCGGCGATACGACAACGACAGGCGACGACGTGTACGAGATCGAAAATACCGCCGCAAACGTGTTCAAGATCTCCGAGTTCGTTTCGGGCGGTCTGCAGGTCATGTATACGGCAGAGGACGTCACCCCCGTACACGCCGTTCGGCGGGTGGGAGACATCACCAAGGGCGAATGCTACGAGTACTATGTCGAATACTTTATGCCCTACGCCCTGTTCGGCAGGAGCGAATGCACCTCCACGGTGTACTTCAATCCTACGATGATCTCTGCCACGCTCGACGAATACGGCAGTGCCATTGCGGATCTGCGCACATGGTATAACTTCGGCGGCGAACAAAGCTCTCTCAACGGCTGGGGCAAGCCGAATTCGGGGTATGTATTCGACCGCAACGGATTTATCTCCAACGACCTTACGATCGAGGAAGCGGAGGGCGGCACCGTCACCGAAGAATGGGGGTACGACTGGACGATCACGGGCGACATCGTTAACCTGAACATCGCGCCCGACGATGGCTGGCGCCTTGCGCACCTCTATGTGAACGGAGAAGACGTAGCGGAGGATGTCGTCGGCAGCGTTTACTCGTTCACTTCGCAGGGAGACGTTACGGTTCGCCCCGAATTCGTGCGGAACGCCTGAAAGACGGATTAAACTAAAAAACAGCCGCTTTTGCGGCTTAAAAATCACAGGAGGGAAATTATGAAGGGAAAAAAGAAACTTGCCGTGCTGTTCACGGCGGCGCTCCTCGCGCTGTCGCTCGGCGTTTTCGCAGCATGTGCCGAAGAGGAGCATTCGCTGACCTACGTCGGGGAAGTAGCGGCAACGTGCACCGATGCGGGACATGAGGCGTATTACCTCTGCTCGCACTGCGGAAAACTGTTTGCGGACGAGAATGCCGAAACCGAACTTTCGGATGCGGACGTCACGATCGCGGCGCTGGGGCATGACATGACCCACCACGAAGCGGTCGAAGCGGGCTGCACGGTGGACGGCAATATCGAATATTGGTCGTGTTCCCGCTGCAATCTGAACTTTTCGGACGAGGCGGGCACGAAAGAAGTTGCGTCCGTCACTCTTCCGGCGGGGCATGACATCGAATGGGTAAATGCCGTCGAGCCGACTGTTTCGTCGGCAGGGATGCGCGCCCACTACGAATGCAGCAAGTGCTATACTTGTTATGAAGATGTTGACGGAAAGAAAGAGATCGACCGCGATGACCTCGTGCTCGAACAGCTCGTCGAGCAGACGGTCACGGTCACGGTCGAAGTGTACGACACGTCGGGGAACAAGGTCGAGTCGCCCGATTTTACCGCCATCAGCGGGGAACTCAGCCTCCTCGGTGCATATTCCGCAAATCAGTACGAGGGGCTTACCGTAGAAAACAACGGAACGCTGGAGCTTGATTCCATCATTGTCGGCGAATATACGGTGGATATTTACGGATACAGGCGCAGCACGTTTACGGTCGCACAGGGTACGGGCGAGTATACGCTTGCGCTGTATGCGACCATCGCCTACGGTTCGGGCGATAAAGTGACGGTGGACGATAAGACGGCTTCCATTACCATCGAGGGCAGCGTTGCAGATTATCAGAACACGGCGTGGTCAGGCTCCGCAGAACTTGTTCTCCCCGCAGACGTTGCCGGAAGCACGGGTGTTGTTCTTGAATTCAACGTCAAAAATATCACGAATTCGCAGGCGTCGGGGAATGACGAATGGGCGTCGCAGCGTATCGCCGTTCAGATGGCAAGGGGATACGAGGGCTTCCTGTTCTTCCTGCCGAGCAATGAGGCGAACATCTTCGATTTGACGGACGGCGGCATCCGCGACGAAGGGAAAACGCGGTTCGGCGCAGACGGCCATACATATGATTGGATCGATACGCTCATGCGCGGAGAAAGCGGCGTGAATATGCGCCTCGTCCGCACGGGCGCGAATGTGACGCTGTTCGTGCAGAACGCCGAAGCGGAGTGGGTGAAGATCGGAACGATCGCCTGCGCCGACGCCACTACAGATATTATTATCTACGGTTGCGGCGTGGAATGGAAATTCTCTTCCGTCAAGGCGGATAAACTTACATATGTTCCCGCAAAGGAAGCGACGGCGGAAGAGCCGGGCAACTATGCTTACTACACGGACGGCACGAATTATTGGTTTGAAGACGGCGAGCAGACGACGGAAGACGGCGTTAAGCTCTATATGCCCGTTGAAGTCACGCTTACGGTAAACGGCATCGCGCTGGACGGCGAAACGTCGGAAGTCGTTGCGGAAGGCACCGTGATCACCTTCACGAGCCGCGCAGCCACCTATACATATACGGTCGGCGGCGAAGCGATCGACGAGATGGTTGCAGGTAGCTACACCGTCACGGCAGACGGTTACCGCACGACGGAGATCAACGTTCCCGTAAGCGGCGGCACGGTCGAACTTACGCTTACGAAGGTCATCACGATCGGCAAGGGTGCCACGGTATTGGTCGGCAACGCATGGAACGGGCAGCAGGAGCTCCCTGTTCCCGAAGATCTTTCGGAAAACTTCCTGATGGAATTCACGCTCAAAATGAGCGACTTCACGCAGGGCTTTAACGACCTTGGCGCATGGCAGCGCTATGCTATCCGTCTGACGGAAGGCAATACGGGCTTCTATTTCTGGTCGTGGGACGACGGCACTGCAAAGACGCACATCCGTCAATTCAGCGTAGAGAATAGAACCAATGCGGCAAAAGAAAATGCAGACGTCAACGGGGATGAAGAGGGGATTGGATTTATCACCAACGAACTTCTGGATACAGACGGCTTGCAGCTGCGCATTCTGCGGGCGGGCAATACTTTCTACCTGTACGCATTGAACGGCAGCGAATGGGTCAAACTCGGCTCCGTCACCTGCGCGGAAGGCGATAAAATCGACATGGAAGTGTACGCGGGCGTGGGCACTTACGAGTGGTCGAACGTCAACTTTACCGAAGTCACCTATGTTCCCGAAAAGGAACCTGTTTCCACGAACGAACCCGGCAATATCGAATATTACACGGACGGCGAAAATTATTGGCTGCCGGACGGCACGGCGACGACGTTGGAAGATACCGTCGTCAAGTACGAAGTTGCGGTCACGGTCATAGCCGAAGGCATCGCGCTGGACGGCGAAACGGCGGAGGATCTGGAAGGCACCGTGCTCACCTTTACGAGCAACAAGGCTGCGTACACCTATACGGTGGGGCAGGCGGAGGCATTCAAACTTTCGCCCGATACCTACACCGTTACGGCGGAAGGGTACCGCGATGCAAGGGTCACCGTTTCCGAAGAGGGCGGTGAAATCGAGCTCACGCTTACGAAGGTCATTTCAATCGAAGGTGCCGTCACCGATTATACAAGCAATCAGTGGTCGGGTTCCGTGACGCTGGATATTTCCGATGATCTCAAAGCAAGCACGGCGGTTATCCTTGAATTCACCGTTAAAAATATTACGAATTCGCAGTCAGGGTGGCCGGAAAACGAATGGGCGTCGCAGCGCATCGCCATTCAGATGGCGCAGGGGTACGAAGGATTCCTGTTCTTCCTGCCCAAGGGCGAGGCGAACGTCTACGACATGACGGACGGCGGGATCGCTGACAGCGGCAAAACGCGCTTTGGTGAAAGCGGCTCTGCCCTTTCTTGGATCGATACGCTCATGCGCGGAGCAAGCGGCGTGAACATGCGCCTCGTCCGCACGGGCGCGAATGTGACGCTGTTCGTGCAGAACGCCGAAGCGGAGTGGGTGAAGATCGGCACGGTCGCCTGCGGCAGTGCAGCAACAGAGATCGTCTTCTATGGCTGCGGCGTGGAATGGGAGTTCTCGTCCGTCACGGCAAAGGAGATCACCTATGTTCCCGAAAAGGCGCCCGTTTCCGCGGACGAACCCGGCAATATCGAATATTACACGGACGGCACGAACTATTGGCTGCCCGACGGCACGGTGACGACGCCGGAAGAGACCGTTGTCAAATACGAAGTGGAAGTGACCCTCACGCTCGAAGGCGTTGCGCTGGACGGCGAAACGCCGGAAGCGGTAGTGGAAGGCACCGTGATCACCTTCACGAGCGCCAGATTCGTTTACACCTATACGGTGGGGCAGGGGGAGGCGCTCAGGCTTTCGCCCGATACCTACACCGTGACGGCGAACGGCTATAAGACAGCGAGCCTTACCGTAACGGAAGGGACGACCGAATATACGCTCACCCTCTATCGCACGATCGCCTATGCTTCCAACGACAAAGTGACGGTGGACGACAAGAACGGTACGATCAATATCAAGGGCGATGTCGCCGATTATACAAGCAATCAATGGTCGGGTTCTGCGGAACTTGCTCTTTCCGATGAAGTGAAGCAGAGTACGAACGTCACCCTCGAATTTACCGTCAGAAACGTCACGAATTCGCAGTCCGGGTGGCCGGAAAACGAATGGGCGTCGCAGCGTATCGCCATTCAGATGGCGGAGGGGAACGAGGGTTTCCTGTTCTTCCTGCCCAGCACTGAAACGAATATCTTTGACATGACGGACAATGGCATCGGGGACGGCAACAAGCATAAGTTCGACGCAAACGGAAATTGGATCAACGAACTTATGCGCAGCGAAAACGGCGTGAATATGCGCATCGTCCGCGAAGGCGCAAACGTGACGCTGCTTGTGCAGAACGCCGAAGATGCGTGGATCGAGATCGGAACGGTCACCTGTGCCTCTGCCGACGCCGCGACGGAGATCGTCTTCTACGGCTGCGGCGTGGAATGGGAATTCTCGTCCATCACCGTCACGCCGAACGTGCAGGAGTAAAACAACGGAAGCGGGGAGGAAACTCCCTCCCCGCGCCTTGGTAAAAGTGATATTCGGGGAAACGACAAAATGATATGAAAAAATCGGCTTTCCCCTATCGGAGCAGAAGGATAGGTCAGAGCGTTTGACCTGTCCTTTTTCGTTCATGGAGCCGACGAAATATTTTGGGAGCAGAAAAATGAACAAGCTATATTTAGGCGCAGCATACTATCCCGAACTATGGGAAGAAGAGGAAATCGAAAAGGACATTGCCCGTATCAAGGAAGCGGGCTTAAACTGCGTGCGCGTGGCAGAATTTGCCTGGGGCAGGATGGAGCCGAAAGAGGGCGATTTTCAGCTCGGCTGGCTGAAAACCGTTGTGGAAAAATTGTATAAAAACGGGATATATACCGTACTTTGCACGCCTTCGGCAACGCCGCCGCGCTGGTTGTTGAACAAGTACCCCGAAACGCGCATGGTGATGCACGATCTCATCCGCGCGGACGTCTCTTCCCGCTGCCACACCTGCAAGACCTCCGAAGTGATGCGGGAGAAGAACCGCATCATCGTCACCAAAATGGCGGAAACGTTTGCCAATAATCCCGCCGTCGTCGGCTGGCAGATCGACAATGAAATATACCCTTATAACGAGGGCTGTTTCTGCGAAAACTGCAAGGCGGCGTTCCGCGTTTGGCTGAAAGACAAATTCGGCAGCATCGAAAATCTCAACAAGGCGTGGGGCATGGCGCGCTGGTCGCTGACCTATGACAGCTTTGATGACGTCGAGCCGCCGTACCCCAAGCAGTGGCGGCACCCGTCGCTGCGCAAGGCGTGGCGGGAGTTCCAGTACGCGCAGGTAAAAAGTTACGTCGAAGAGCAGGCGGATATTTTACACAAATTCGGGTGCGGCAATGTCGGCACCAACATGATGCAGCACAACAGCATGAGCTATTATAAGATCAACGAAAAGCTGGATGTTGCGCAATATAACCACTACGAGCCCGCTTCCGCGCTCGCCGACACGGCGTTCGGGTATGATTTCGTGCGCTGCGTCAAGGATAAGCCGTTCTGGGTGATGGAAACGCAGGTCGGCTGGAACGGCAGCGAGTATGCGGAAGGGGGTTACCGCCCCGCGGGCGAATGCTACGCGAACACCATGCTGCCCTTTGCGCGGGGTGCGCAGATGAATCTGTACTGGCTGCTGCGCACGCACCCGAACGGCCACGAACTGGCGCACGGAGCGCTGTATTCCCCCGCAGGACGGAAGTACAAAGTGACGGAGGAAGTGCAGCGCGCGGCAAAAGACATAAAAAAATGCAGTAATTTTTTGCAGAACTCTTGCATTCGTTCGGAAATTGCGTTACACTATTCAAGTAGCGCGTTGAACAGCTTCGAGAGCGCGCCGCTCGTCAAGGGGTTCAATTACCGTGCCGAGCTTATTGAAAAGTATTATTCCGCCTTCCGCCACTATAATGTGGACGTCATCGACACGCAGCACGGTTTGGACGGGTACAAAGTTCTTCTCTCGCCATTCCTTGCGGTCGCCGACGAGAACGTGCTGAAAGATCGCGTCATAAAGTGGGTGGAAAAGGGCGGAACATGGATCGTCGGCCCCATGTCCGACATCATGGACGGGAACGTGCGCCGCTATACCGACTCCGTGTTCGGCTTTTTGGAAGACCTTGCAGGCGTGTATGTAAAGTATCAGCGCCCAATCGGGAACGACGTGTTCCGCGCCGGGTGGGAAAACGACGGCGAGTGCGGCATCTCTGTGTGGTACGACGCCTTCGAATGCAGGGAAGGGGCAAAGAGCCTCGCGCACTACACGGCGGGCGAGTTCGCGCCCTATTCCGTCATCGCCGAGCGCAAGGTCGGTAAGGGCAAAGTCGTATTGGTCGGCAGCGTCCTTTCGCACGGCGACATTTTGCGCCTCGTCGCTCTTCCGCCGATCGCCGAGGCGAGCGAAAATGTTACGCTTACGCAAAGAACAGGCAAAGAGAGCGGCATCATCGCAGCGGAAACGGCGGGAGGGTGCGGCAGTCTTTTTTTGGAGAGTACGCACACCGATCTGCTCACGGGCAGAGCGCTCTGCGGAAATATAGAACTTGCGCCCTACGAGGTGCTCGTATTGAGGAAATGATATGTTAAGCGGAAAATTTATCGGCGCAGCGGAAAACGCGAATACCTTTGTTTTGGAACAAAAATTCGTGGTGCGTTCTGCAAAAAAAGCGACATTGCGCGCTACGGCTTTGGGCGTATACTTTGCCGAGGTCAACGGCGTGCGGGTGGGAGACGGGTATCTCGCGCCCGGCTGGACGTCGTACAACAAGACCCTGCAGGTGCAGGAGTACGACATAACGCCGCTCGTCAAAGAGGGCGAAAATATTCTCTCGCTCACGGTGAACGAGGGATGGTATTGCGGCGCTCTCACATGGGAGCGAAAGCGCGATACATACGGAAAACAGCCCGCCGTCTGCGCCGACCTCGTTGCGGACGGAAAACGTATTCTCTCCACGGACGAAAGCTGGAGCGCACGCGAGAGTTTTATCCGCGAAAGCGGCATCTACGACGGGGAGACGCAGGATTATACGGCAGAACGAAAGCCGCTCGCGCCCGTCGCCGTTGCGTTCGATAAAAAGGCGCTCGTGCCGCAGATGTGCGAGCTTGTGCGCACCGTGGAGAGAATCCCCGTCAAAGAGGTCATCCGCACGCCGAAGGGCGAGCTCGTGTACGACTTCGGGCAGAACCTTGCGGGCGTGGTGGAAGTAAAAACGCCCGCCGATTTTGACGGCACGCTCGTTTTGCGGCACGCCGAAATTCTGGTGAACGGCAATTTCTATACGGAAAATCTGCGCGGCGCAAAGGCGACGGACACCTTTACCTGCAGGGGCGCGCATACGCTTTCCGCCGAGTTTACCTTTCACGGTTTTCGTTACCTGAAAGTGGAGGGAGCCGATTTGCCCGCCGAAAATATAACGGCGTTGGTGCGCCATACCGATATGAAGCGCACGGGTTATATGCAGACGGACAACGCGCGTTTTCAAAGATTGTACGAAAACGTAATATGGGGGCAGCGGGGGAACTTTGTGGATATTCCTACGGACTGCCCGCAGCGGGACGAGCGTTTGGGCTGGACGGGGGACATCAACGCATTCTGCCGCACGGCGGCGTATAACTACGATATCCGCGCGTTCATGAAAAAGTGGCTGAAAACGCTGCGCGACGATCAGACGGCGGACGGAAGGATCCCGCATGTCGCGCCCGACTGTCTGGGCGAGGAGAACCGTGCGACGAATGCGATGTGGTGCGACGCGGTCCCCATGGTTCCGTGGACGCTGTACGGGATGTACGGGGATATTTCCTTTTTGGAAGAGAACTTCCCCGCCATGGAGAAGTTTATCGCCGCGCGGGAGCGCACCATGGAGAACGGACTCATCGTGCGCGGGCACGAGTACGGCGACTGGCTCGCCATGGACGGCGAGGCGCTTTTGGGAAACAGCGCCATCGGCAGAACGGATGTCTATTTCCTCACCAATGTTCTGCACATACATTCGCTGAAGATCGCAGCCGATGCGGCGCACCTTCTCGGGAAGGAAAAGGAAGAGAAGATTTATCGCAAAAAGTACGAGCAGCACCTTGCGCGCGTACGGGAGGAATATATCACCAAGGGCGGAAGGCTTGCATTCGACACGGTGACGGCGCAGACCGTTGCCCTGCACTTCGGCATTATCCCGGAAGAGTACCGCGCCAAGCTCGCCGCACAGCTCAATGAAAACGTTGTGCGCCACGGATACCGCATGGTGACGGGGTTCATCGGCTCGCCGTTTTTGCTGTTCGCGCTGGCGGACAACGGCTACTTTGAAACGGCGCGGAAAGTGCTTTTGAACAACGGATTCCCCGGTTGGCTGTACGAGGTGGACATGGGGGCGACGACCATTTGGGAGCGGTGGAACAGCCTGATGCCGGACGGCACGCCCAACCCGGACGGCATGAACAGCTACAACCATTATGCCTATGGGAGCGTCATGGAGTTTGTCTACCGCCGCATCGCGGGCATCGAGGCAAAAGAGGCGGGATTTGCAACGATAAAAGTTGCACCGCGTCCCGTCAAAGGACTTCCGAAACTGTATGCCGAATACGAGAGCGTGCGCGGCAAAATCGTTTCGGAGTACAGCCAAAAGGACGGAAAAATCGAATACGTTATCGAAATTCCCGGTCAGATTGAGGCGGAAATCGTACTTCCGAACGAAGCGCCCGTTCTTGTCAGGGGCGGCAGGCATACTTTTGTACGCGATTCGGAAGAGCTGTACTGCGAGCCTTTTACGCCCGAAAGCACGGTTTTGGAAGTTTTTGAAAACCCGAAGGCGGTGCAGGCGTTCAACGAGGTTTTCGGCGGCATCTTCACGGGCAGCGAAATCGCGTGGATGAAGGGCGAGCCGAAAACGCTGCAATTCATGGCGGAATTCCGAGATATGGAAAAAAAGATGAAACTTTCCGATTTCCCGGCCATGCTCGCGCGGGCAAACGATATTTTCAAGAGTTTATAAGGAATTTATCATGAAAACAGTTAAAGAACTGACGTCAGAGGAAAAACTGCGCCTTTTGTGCGGGCGCGGAAATTGGCACACGGAAGACTTTGAGGGCAGCCTTGAACGGGTGCGCATGACGGACGCCTCCATGGGCATTCGTATGCCGCTCGATCCGAATGAGTGGCAGGATGATCGCCCGTCCATTGCATATCCCTCCATGCAGATTTTGGCAAATACTTGGAACACGGAAATTGTGCGCGGGTACGCCGAATGTGTCGCGGACGACTGTCTCGACGCGGGCGCGGACGTCGTCCTGGGCCCAGGGGTGAATATCAAGCGCGATCCTCTGTGCGGGCGCAACTTTGAGTATCTTTCGGAAGATCCGTTTCTTGCAGGCGTCATGGGCAGGGAGTATATTTCCGCCATGCAGGAGGAGGGAGCGGGGACGTGCGTCAAACACTTTTGCGCCAACAATTCGGAGATCAACCGCCGTCAACAGACGAGCGACGTCGATGAGCGTGTTCTTCGCGAGATATACTATAAGCCGTTCGAGATCGCTTGTGAAGCAAAGCCCGTGTCGCTTATGTGCAGCTACAACCGCATCAACGGAGTGCGTGCGGCAGAGTATAAAAAGGGGTTTGATGTCTTAAAAAAGGAGTTCGGTTTTGATGGGATCATCATATCCGACTGGGACGCCGTGCGCGACAGGACGGCCTCGGCAAACGCAGGGCTCGGGCTGGAGATGCCCTTCCATAAAGATCACTATGAGCAGCTTGTCGCCGACTACAAGGCAGGCAAACTGTCAGACGAAACACTCGATGACCTTGCAGGGCAGGTTTTGGAGTTTGTCGCACGCTGCAAAAAATTGCAGAAGGGCAAAAAGCGTAAATACACTCAAGAGGAGCGAATCGCCTTTACGCAGAGAGCGGAGGAGGAGGGCATCGTTCTGCTGAAAAACAACGGCATACTGCCGCTTGCAAAGAAAAAGAAACTCGCCATCTGCGGTTGGTACGCCCGTCCCTGCGCCTATGAATGGAATAAAAACCCTGAGCTTTTGTCGGGCGGCGGTTCTGCACGGGTCATCCGACTTACGCCAATGTTTGATATGAAGGAGCTGTTGGAAAAAGAATACGGAGATATTCTTTATGAGCCCGCATTTACCGACGACGGCGTCAACGATACTTTTATGACTCCCGGGGCAGCCGTACAGAACGCCGCCGAGAGAGATGTAAACCTCGTGTTCGCGGGTACGGGTGCGCGCGTAGAGAGCGAAGGAAACGACCGAAAGACGATGAAACTTACCCCCGCACAGGAGCGTACAATTCTTGATACGGCTTCCGCCAATCCGAACACCGTTGTTGTTCTCTTTGCGGGTGCGCCTGTCGATATGAGTGCGTGGCTCGATAAAGTCGCCGCCGTGGTATGGGCAGGATTCCCCGGAGAACGGGGCGGTGAAGCGATCGCAAATATCCTCACGGGCAAAGTGTGCCCGAGCGGGAAACTTTCCGAAACATTCCCCAAGACGTATGATGTAACGCCTACGGCAACAGAATACCGTGACAGCCAGGTCACACGCTATCAAGAGGGGCTGGATGTAGGGTATCGCTATTATGACCGCCACCCGGAGGCGGTGCAGTTTCCCTTCGGATACGGGTTGAGCTATACGAAATTTTCCTACGGCGGTTTAAACGCGAGAACGGACGGCAAGCGTGTAACGATTCGCTTTGAAATCAAAAATGAGGGAACGCGTGCAGGAAAAGAGGTCGCGCAATTCTATATTCGCCCCTGTATGCCCATGGTCTATCGCCCTGTAAAGGAATTGAAAGGCTTTGTAAAAGCGGAAGTAAAAGCGGGCGAGAGCAAGGAGGAGGAAGTCATTCTCGAAAAGTCTGCGTTTGCCTACTGGTCATCGGCGAAAGACTGTTGGGCGGTTGATGACGGCGTCTATGAAATTCTCATCGGTGCGTCGTCGCAGGACATACGATTGGCAGGAAAAATCACGATCAAAAACGGAAAGATTACTGTCATATAAGGAAAATGAACAGATTATTTTCGGCAATCTTCGTATGCAGATCTTGAGCGAAGAAATCGTGCGCATCGAACGCGCGGGGAAGGGCGGATTTTGCGACAAAGATACGTTCTTCATACGAAATTAAATTTTATTTTTATGGAAGATTATGATTTATTATAACTCGCAAACTAAAAGTTTTCTCTTAAGCGGCAAAAATTACAGCTATGGTATGTATATAAACCGCGCAGGTTTATTGCAGCACCTGTATTGGGGCAAAAAGATCGGCGCGGCGGATGCGGCGTTTCTCGTCGCGGCGCACG